>Ga0172377_10005227_pt1 | contig 13348 bp, 7 predicted proteins | sample Pumphouse3metaG_FD_119749 | JGI IMG/M metagenome (GOLD analysis project Ga0172377, IMG submission 119749) | Leachate microbial communities from a municipal landfill in Southern Ontario, Canada - Pumphouse #3 metaG | ecosystem: Engineered > Solid waste > Landfill > Unclassified | place: Canada... | reverse complement strand
CGTCTGTAAGACCTTTTCTGTAAGGGTAACGCAAGTCAATTCTGCTTACTACGTCGGGGGTTGCGTCAATGTTTGATTTAATGACATCGTATACCAAAAATTTACTTCCCGTAATGCCCATTGCGGCCCTGAATTCGTCTTCGACGGCAGGGTCATAACAAGGCATAAAATTGTTTGCAGATTTTTCTACGGTCGACATGTCGCTTGCAACTGCTGCGGTTTCACTTTTGGTTCTTGTTCTAAATCCGCTTTTATACCTAACTCTGACATTTACAGAGGCTTTAGACAAGTCAACAAAAAATCGTCCAAAATGAAAGAATCTTTGTCTTACATCGCCCTCAATTATCTTGTCGAGACTGCTTTCAGGTTTAATGATGATTCCGGGTTCATAATATTCAGCAGACATTTGTGAGGCATTATTTGCGAAACTTTGCATATACATAATGTAATCACGGTAATCAGACATGTTTTCTGTTTTAGAAAGATGCTCGTCGGTTATGGGTTCCTTCGAAAAGCTGAATTGACCTTCATGATTGCTCATTGAAGCAGAACCGCTCTTCGCTCCGGCATCTTTCGCGTCTTTATTGGCTTGACTGCTCAACGAACTTTGAAAACCCGGAATGATTTGGTCAATGGTCGGACCGTCAACTAAAAACAAATTTCGCTGCTTGTCTCCGGGTAATAGCGATTCGCGCGAGGAGTCGATGTTTAAAAAAACCATATTGTCGGAACCGGTGTTAGTCTTTGTGCCAAAATAAACTTTGCCAAACTTTTCGGGGTTAGATTCATCACCCTGTGAGATCGTTATTACGCGCTTGTCCGAAGGGTTTAAACTCAAACCTCGTGTGCTTTCAAACTCGGCGGCTCCGTCACGTAAAAATAAGACATAGTCTAATGCGTAGCTGTTCGCATAGCCGGTGCGCTGCTCATTGTTGTTTCTTGCGGAAACTACAGCCACAACTTTATAATCGTGGTGTCTGATAATTGTGCAGGTGCCCTTTTGAAAAGCCGACTTAGGCTTTACAGTTACTTGTATTTCAAGTGTTCCTACACCTTCTTTGCCGTAATATGTCCCGAGTCCGCTTGAATCTACGTTTCTGAAATCTGTTATGCGGGCTTTTGCGCTGACTGACAAGTGATCAGGGGCAGCTTTTTTTGTTAATTCTATGGGAATATCTTCGCCGATGCTGTCTCGATTTTCGAAACCTTTTGAAGACATGTCGATGCTTGATTCTCGTGAGCATAACTTCTTGAATAAAGCACTGCTTACGTCGCCGGTGCGGTCATGAATGTACATGAAAGCTTCGTCTGCTGCAGCAGCAGCTAATTGGCGTGCAACTTCGGAGGTTTGAAACCGATGCGCGTTTGATTGCGCTTCCCGACTCATTCTGAAAAAATTTATTGCTAATAAACCAACTATTGCCATTACAAAAACGACAATGAACATAGCGATACCGTGCCTATTGCATAACTTCTTCATAGGTTATTTGGCAGGCTTCCACTCTTCTACTCGCCGACGTATTTCTTTTACTGTCGGAGAATCAAGCACCTGCTCTGCCTCCCGTCTAAGTTTCCTCGCATCTGAGTCGTTCTGATTTTCGGCCAATAAATACCAAAAATACGCTTCAGATAAGTTTCTGGCCACACCCTCTCCGTTTTCATACATCGTGCCAAGGCTGAATTGCGCGGTCACATTGTTTTTCTTCGCAGCTTGTAAATAGTATTCATAAGCCTTGAGATAATCGCGCTCAACATGCAAGCCGCAATAATACATAAAAGCCAAATTAACCAAAGCCTCGGCATTACCTTTGCGCGCTTCAGGAATAAATATTTCGGCCGCAGTTTTGTAATCACCCGATTTATACGCTTTCGAAGCATCTTTTATAGATGCCTGCTTGCCGCAGCAACCGGAAAAAACCGGCACTAAGATTACTAAAGTTAAAGTAGTTATTAGGACTGTCTTTCGTTTAGCCATAGCTTAAGCCTAACTGTTTTTATTAAAATTGTAAAGACTATATTTAATATGACTCATTACACCAATAAAACTTCACACTACACGCAATCGAACTCAACTGCTAAAATTTTAAAATAAATTTATTTTGGGTAAAAAGATGCGTAAAGCAGAGAAAAACGTAGTAAATCAGTAATATCTTTGCCTATTTCCTTAAAAACGGCTTAAAATGTCGATGTTTTTGTGACGATATTAAAATTAGAAGCTAAGACAGATGAGAAAAGCCACCTCTCGGCCTGAAAAATAAGGAGCAAAAAAATGAGTAAAAACAGAAACGCGCAAGATTTGCTTGAAAGAACGGGGTTGTCTGATGATTTGGCAAGAGAATCGAAGATAGTCAGGATTTGCAGACCCTTTGCAATACCTGTTTTTCAAGCAAAGCGCTAAGGAGGCGACGACATGATGATTTTAAGCTCAATGCCCAATTTGAAAATGGTATCAGATGCTGCCGAATCAAAAGTTGCCGAACCCAAAAAGGAATGTAATTGCGGCAATACAACATTCGATTTTGCTGCCGAACTTGAAAAAGCCAAAAAGGCGTTCTCGGAAGATGCGGCAAGCGCCGCGATCATGTCAACAATGGATATGTTTAAAGGAGACTCGGGCGGGAACTCATTTGCAACGCTATCGACACAAGCCATAAAAATGCAGATTCAACAAAGCCTGCAAGACCTCGAAGCCCTTGGTCTGCAAAGCACAAGCACCGTCACAAACTATGGCAAAGGCTATAACCTTTCGTTGATTCGTTCAGAAGACGAAAGTTAACATAAATTGAAGGGAAGTTAGGCGAACACTTGCACATTGAACCGCAGAAAAACTGCGGTTCTTTTTTTTGCTCGCCAACAACTTAACCCCGCCGAGTTCGACGGGGAAAAAAGTCATTTCTTACGGGTGAAAATAATAAATCGAAGCAATAAAAAGAGTTAGGGTTATGAAGGGCCAGTAAGCGCTCTTTACCAACAAATTGTTTTTGTAGCACAATAAGTCGAATTTCTCAGGCCAGCAAATCATCAGCGAATTGACCGAAACAATCAAAAATACGGTGTAAATTATAAAGTAATAGAAGTCCATATATATGATTTGTTCGGCGGCCAAATTCTTTCTTAAATCAATCTGAGCAATAATTACTACAAAGAATAACGCCGCTATGCCCGATAAAATCGCACCTGCCGAAAAACCAAGCTTTTCTAGGTCAGAATCATTGCAAGAACAGGTTAACAGCAAGATGAAAACTAAAATCGCTACAACAAGCAAAGGCAATATGACCGAAATAAACGGATCCAAAAAGTTTCGCTGTATGGTGATGTTGAAATAAAGCTCAGGGTAACTGCGCGTTCCTACATATTTCTTGATGCCGAAATTGGTGTTGTAATTACCCGCCAAATAACTGAAAAAAGTCTTTTTTAGCTTCCAGCCCGGCAAAACCAGTTCAGGGTCAACACCCGGCAGAAATACCGGGTTTATAAGCTCATAATTGTCGAAATCCGGGGTAAATATGATGTTCTTGTAAAACTCTTTTGGTAACATACGTATCCAAACTGCTTCCACGTCAAACGGATACCTTAAACCCGAAAAACTCTCGCGCATAAGAATATTGAATTTCCAACCAATGGTCTTATGTTCATTGAATGTGTCTGTATACATTTCTTCAATTTCTGATTCTACCGCGTCGGGAAAATAAACTCCGGGAATTACAGATTCCGACTCATTATCAAATGTTTGCCAGATAAGCCCCGTAATTCTGATGTTCACCGCAGACTCAATCTCAACGGTGTTTATATAAATTCCGGTCGGAATCCTGATTGGGGTTCCAAATCCTAAATTTTGAGTTTTATGTTCAAGTTCAGTTAAGTAGTTTTCTAAAATAGCCGGCTCGGTTATGGGAACTTCACTCGCATACGCGTAATCCAGATTGTTATGGCTAAATATGCACAGAGCGCATGTGCCTATTAAAAGAGAAATGCTTAACAAAGAAGTTGAATACCAAACCCTTTTTTGAGGACTTTTAAAAAATGCAAAACTGAGGGTGAACATCAATAGCGAAATTCCACCGATTAAACCCGTAACTCCGTAAAAAAGACTGTGCTGCTGTTCTTCGTTTGCCTTTAAAACCGGATCTTTAAGCATTACCGATGCAAGCGAAAACTCTGTTCCAAATATCGGAGCAGTAAACCCCCACATTTTTTCGCCGCTGTCATCTGCAAATAAATCAAATGTCCCGGCTTTGAATGTTTTTGCGTAATCGCCTAAAATAGACAATGAGGCGATCTTTTCTTCTTTTGCGTAACTGTATATATTAAACGGTTCGTCATTCAAAGAGTCTCCCGGATAAAAAACAAAATCTCCTTTTTTATTTAAAATAAAAGAAAAACCGTTCGAAGTTAATTTCGATTTTATAAGTAAGGAGTTTATTTGGAGCCTTAATAAATCCGATTCTACATTCGAAGTCATTAAAGTGCTAATCTCTTTGGCAGTTTTCGATAGCTTTTTTGTCGATAAACTTACAAAATTTAACTCAGACTCTTTGATGCTTTCATTGTATTGATATAATTTTGTTGTGCCAAAAATCATAAAAAATATAGTAAATAATGATAATACTGTTAAGGTCTTTTTCATCTCAATATTTCCACTCCTGTTTATTCGTAAGGAACATATTTTCTTATTAAATCGTCATTGTGAGTTGTTAATAAACAACCCCCTCCATCGATTCCAATGCCTAAAATAAAATCGTTAACGGTAAAACTAAACGTATTCAAATAATTGCCCTGCGCGGCTTCGTTTTGCTCTCCGAATTTTTGCAGACTGAAGTTTGCGTAGTCTGTCACATACAAAGAGCCCTCAAAGTCTATTGCCAAATCAGCCGGAGCATTAAATTGACATGGATTCGAACCGGCAACTCCGCCCGAAGACGAGGTGTGCCATCCTCCGTTTACACCGTCAGATGTTCCAAGCCAACCTAAAAATCCAAAGCTCTTATCGAACTTGCATACGCGATGATTACCTGAATCAGCCACGTAAATTGAGCTGTCGGAAGCAATAGCTATGCCCATCGGCCCATTTAGATAACCTTCTCCGAAAGTTCCGGAATAGGTAAAGTCAGAGTTATAAACGTTTATGCGATTGTTCTCAAAATCACTTACGTATATGCGGTCGTTTTTATCAATCAAAATACGCTGCGGTGATTTAAACTGCCCCGCGCCTGTCCCAAATTCTCCGAAAAATGAAAACGTGCCATCTTGCGAAAACTTGGCTATGCGAGCATTGCCCGTGTCGGCAACGTAAATGTTGCCCTCGCTGTCTAAAGCTATCCCTGAGGGATTCATCAACTGGCCGTTGCCACTGCCTTTTGATCCTATTTTCTTCTCAAAGTTACCGTAAAAATCAAAAACAGAGATGCTGTTGTCGCCGCTGTCTAAGGCATAAAGCGTTTCTTCCTCATCTGACACGGCAATGCCCAAAAATGATACGTTCATACCTGAAGTGTTTGGCTCTGTTATTTTTATAAAAGCCCCGCCCGTGCTTATAACCTGAACTCTGCTGTTTTCACTGTCAGAAATATATAGCTCGCTGCCTGTAGCAAAAATACCCGAAGGCCCGTAAAATTGACCGTTGCCGCTTCCCGCTTCACCGATTACAAAAACCGAATTACTAGCCTCGCTAATCTTTTTAATAACATTATTGCCGGTGTCTTCCACATACAAATAACCGCCGGAATTAATCACAGCTGTCGGTGAATTAAAGCGCCCTGAGCTGCTGCCGCTGTAAGAATAACCTTCGGTGTGCCAACCGAAATCTGTGCCGTCGTATCCAAGCCAGCTGTTAAACTCAACCTCTGCCGCACCGGCATTGTTAGCTGTAAAATCATAGCATACAATTCTGTGATTACCCGAGTCGGCAATATAAACCTTCGTTTCATCTTCAGACAAGCCAACCCCCATAGGCTCATTAAGCTGCGCCGAACCATTGCCTTTGCTGCCAAATTCACCGACATAAGCCAATTCATTATTTAAAATTATTATCTTGTGCTTGCTGCTGTCGGCAACATAAATTTTACCCGTAGAATCAACACATAATCCAAGCGGTCTGCCAAAATTATGTGTTGATATTTTAACAACGGAGCCCCCCGAATCAAGCTTAAGAATACAAGAATTAGTAATGTCCGAAATAAATATGTTGCCCAAAACATCGGTGCAAATGCCATACGGCATACGCAAAGCAGAGGCATCGGCCAAATTGACATATTTCTCGTAGTCGCCGGATGCGTCGAAAAACCAAAGACGATAATTGCTGCTGTCCGATAAAATTATTCCGCCGCCCGCCCTCGGTGCTGCACCTGAAATAATCGGATCGGAATCTAATATTTGGTCACCCCAAGCCGTGTTTATTCTATACTTCTTAGCTGCTTCAATATTGAGCGTCGGTCCCAAAATGCCGGTGCCGTTTATGCTCAGCAAAATACGGCCTGTGTAGGCCTTGAGAGGCACGTTTACCTCTATTTCATTCTCGCTCCACGAGACAATGTCGCCTTCAACAAGCGCTAAATTGCCGCTCTCGTCGTAACTTTCGAATTTAACGCAGCTCTCGCCCGCGTCGCTTGTCTCCGACTCCCCAAACCCGCTGCCTTTAATAATAATGCTCGACAATTCCCGCGAAAACGGCAGCGCCGACAAAACATACCTAGTGGTCGTCTGCGGCGTCATACTCTTTATCGTCGAAACGGTGAAATCGCCCGCAGGCCTGCTTCTGCCCCTTATCACAACTTCAACAGGCCCTGAATGAGCGCTGTTCTCAACAATAAATTCGATCTCGGTATTGGTCCATTTCGTTATGTTTTGAATCGTTTCGCCATAAAGCTTTAAACTGTTTGTGCCTCGCTCCCCAAAACCATAGCCCCTAACTTTTATCGTTGCGCCGGGCGCGCCGTATGCCGGAAAAACGCTCGCCTGATAATCTATGGCGGTAAAAATGTCGCAAATTATCGTACGACCCGCATTTATGAGCTTCAACGGAGCTGTTTCCGCGTCACGCGGGACTCTTACCTTAATTTCAGTGTCATTTTGGGAAATAACCTCTCCAAGTGCCCCGCCAAAATCAATCTGCCAGCCTCCGGCGTAAGTCTCAAAGCCAAAACCTGCTATAGTTACAGTCTCGCCGGCCGCTGCCGAACTCGGAGAAAATGATAATACCTTTGTATTTACTTTGCGGCTGCCGCCAACTTCAAAACCTACAGATACTTCAGACCTAAAACCCGAAGCGCTTATCGATGCCGTTATGGTTGCAAGACCCGCAACAGAAGGTGATAACCAAACAGCGTTTTTATTCGAATTCGAAAATGCCGTAAAAGAACCCTCTGTGCAGGACCAATCCACCGAATGCCCGACCGGCAAAAGGTTAGATATGTCTGAAACTCTTACACTCAAATTGTTTGTGCTGTCCGTGTTAATAAATAAATTCGTCTTGTCAAAATAAATAACCGGGCTCGAACGACCATCGTCTGTTTTTGCCATATTTATTTCCAGGCAAGGCCCCAAATCTGAGCTGAAAAAAGGCACACGCGCAGAAAATGATACAAAACCAAATGCGTTAATGTTTACGGTGGCATCTGAAACCGAAGCGGGTAGGGGAGGAGTAAGGGCTTTGCCGTAATAGTCGGTTTGAAAAGTTTTTCCCCATACCTCACAAGGAGCGTATCTGATCGCGTTGCCATATAAATCTTTTATGGCTATTTCAATGCGATTTTCACCCTTTTCTAACATTAAAGGTGCTAAAGCCTTGTGCGAAGAACCCTCCAAATTTATAAGTTCGCTCTTTTGTATGTAAAAGCTCTCTGAATTACTGTCGCCAACACTCGCAACAATATTAAAATCCTCTAAACCAAAAGGTATTTCTAAAGTAAAATTGCCTTCAGAATCGCAAACCGAAGTTTGCGAGGGAGCTTGCTCAATCCAGACGCTTGCCCCCTCTGCAGAATAATCGTCGCCGGATAGTATTTTCCCGCCGACGATTCGTGTGGTTAATCCAACGCCGCTCTTATTGCTGCCGCTACAGCCATAAAAAGAAAAAATCGACAAAACAACAGTTATTAAAAATAAGAATCTTAACAAATGTTGTTTTGCCGATTTAATCATTAAACCTTATTTTAATCCTTCCGGTTTATCGGCAGGCAAATAATCATTGTTGGTGAAGGTGATTGAAGGACCTTCAGCCAAAGCATCTTCTTTTTCTATTATAATTGTTTTTTTGTCTTTAGTTTCAAGAGCTTTTGCCAATTTGGTTGAATAGAAAGTATAAACAGCTTTTACATCGGGAAGAATGCCGTCTTTATCTTTGTTGAACCAAAAAGAAGCATATGGATTCTTCGGAGTCAAAGTCGCTGCGCCTTTGTTTGTCGGACCGGCTGTTGTCAAAGACACGCCGATTTTGGACAAATCTGATTTAATACCGTCATAATCTTCTTCTTCGTAGGTGTCTCGTGCCCAAGTTAAAGCATCTTCATCCGCTTCAACTTCGATGTAAGTGACGCCTACCATCGGAGAACTTACAGGGATATCACCGGTAAATGCAGGAAGAACATCAGCAAATTTTTTGATTTTTGTATTGTTGCCTTCCATATAAGTTATTTCAAAACTCTGCTTATAAGTGATGTCATCAGCAAAGCTCGCTGATTTTGAACTGTATTTGTCGTAGAAATATTTCAACGGAAAAGCCAAAGAAATTACTTCGTTGCCATCGATATCGGTCCAACCAACTTTAGGCGCCCATTTTGCAATTTGTTGCTCGGTGCCTTCAGCCTGTTTGCCCTTATAAAGAAAGTTCACGGCCAATGTGATTTCATCGATTCCGCTCAATCTCTTGCTTATATTCGGCAGACTGTAATAAGCGCTCTTCCAATAAGTCGGGTCAACGGTCAAAATGGCTGCTTCCCTGACTTCTTTGCTGTAATCGCTCAACCCGATAATGCCGCCGACCATGGTGGTGCGTACAATATTGTGTCTTCTGCTCATATCAAATACGTAGCTGCCTTTTTTGCGCTCTTGTTCACTCTTTAAAGCAAATGAAACGCCGCCCGAAAATCTTCCGCTTCCGGTGTCAACATCAGCTGCTTTTGCCGGTTCAACTTTTTCAGGTTCTTTTAGATCAAAAATTGCTTTGTTGATTTTTTCTAACAAAGGTTCCAAATATTTGTCGATTTGTTCATCGCTAAGAGCTGCTCCGCCAATAGATTCAATTTTGATGCAGCTGTTCTTTTCTAACTCGTTTCGAGCTGTAGAGATGTCGGTCTTCGCCGAACCGCTGTAAAACCATCCGCTGTATTTAACAACGGCTTTGGTTTGGGTGCTAAAATGTTTGAACATTTGGTCCCAGTTGGCGGTTACTTTTAAACTGCATTCGGGGGTCAGAGCATCGTATTCAAATTGAAAAAATACTTGCAGACCGCCGGTGCCTTTAACCAAAGCTTCAACAACCGGAACACCCAATTTTGTTAAAGTCATCTGTATAGGAACGGCTTCGTTCGAAAAACTCGGCCCCAAAGCGGGAGCGGTTATAGCTGTAGCCATTTTTTCGCCGCCCGGAGCATAAACGCTGATTTTTGCAGATTTCATATCAAGCGGTGCCAATTTGATTTTTTTATAATCAACGTTTTCTGATTTGCCGATTTCTTTTTTCAGTTGCTCAAGAGTGTCAGCCTGAAGGGAAAGATTGACCGCTGCCTGAAGCACGCCGCCGTCTTCGTCAACGCCCGCTTTTTTGTTCTTCTGATAAGAAACAATCATAAAAATGGGATTCCCATTTTTGTCTTCGGCCAATCTTGGCTTGTTTGGAACATAATACCATTGCTTTGGTTCACGAGCATCTTGAATGCAGGTGATGTTTTCTTGGTTTTTACCAAATTTTACGGTAATATCCATTTTGTTTGATGATACAACTCCTGAGGCCGCCAAAAGTGCACTTGATTGTAAAATCAAAATACACAACACCAAAAAACACAATTTCTTCATAAATATCTCCCTATGTAAATAGAACTTAATCTAAGAACTCCCTTAGTCATTTGTTTTTTGCCAATCTTCATCGAAAAACATAAAATACGGAATATCAAAATATTCACTCAATTTCAAACCGTTAAAATCCCACGCAACGCGTTTTCTGTCAGCGGTATGAAAATATAGATTGGCCTTTATTTTACCTTTTTCAAAATTGTCGCGAGTTACGGCCAAACATAAAATTTGAGGATACTCAATATGCTTGTCATTGGCGAGCTTGGGCTCAATTACCCTTCTTATGGTTCGACTGCCGTCTTTAACCGTAAGGTCGATCTTTTTAAGACGCTTAGTGTCGGTTTTTAGCGAATCCCAAAATAAATTTATAAAATCAAACTCTATGACATCTGCCATCACAAGAGGTGTTGTAATAGGAATACCGCCGGATAACACCGGAATCTCGCTCTCTGAAGCCATGTCGCTGTCTTTTTTGAATTTTATCACGGAGCTGATTTTGAAAAACGCTTTGTCTAACGGTGATTTTCCCGGTCTTGAAAGAATATCTTCAAGTGAAAATTTTGCTATCGAAGACGGATTACCTGTTTCGTCTTGCCATCCGGAATCGCCTTTCCAATATATTTTACGTTTTTCATAAACATGATTGTTGTCGCAAAGATGAATGTTTAAGGTTATGTTTTCAATCTGCAAATCCGCCCCGGAAGAGATAGTAGGGGCCATCAAATAGGCAAATTTCCAGTCGTCATAAGAAACATCGGTGAACATTTTTTTGTTTCTGATTTCGTCAGGGTAATTTGCAAGGGTAATTAAGCCGTCAGCAGCTATGAATTTCTCTTTTCGAGTTTTGTAAACAAGCTCAACAGTCTCGACTAACTCAGAAATACTTGAATTGGCCGATCCACTACCGGTATTTATCTTTTTGTGCCCGATATTTCTGATGTCGAATGTTTCTTGCTTATCATTGTTATCTGCTGATGAGCTCGTTTGTTCTTTAACGCTGCTTTTTGATTTTTCCTTAATCTTTTGTAAAAGGCGAGGATTTTTTGACTTGCTCGCTAAATGACTTAAAAGAGCTGCATCTTCATTTTGTTCGCCTTTAATGCCATAAATACTCTTGCTTTTGCCATAATCAATCTTTGCAACAATTTTTTCGGGTTCGGATACAGAATTATACTTATACTCAATTCGATATCGCACGCCCCCCGTGTGAGAAAGCAGAGCGTTCAATAAAATCGCGTCTGAAGATGATAAAACTCCATAAAATACCGCCGTGGTTGAACCGGATTTATCTGTTTTAGTTCTAAACTCTTTTGCCTTTATTTTAAGCTCCGAAGAGTCGGAAGGTCTTATTAAAACCATTTCTAGCCCATTAATGGGCAAAAGATTGACACGCGCAAGACTTCTGTCTGAAAGCGGTAATTTATTCTTTAAAATGCTTAGTGTTGATTTATCGACCCCTATGTCAAATTCGCATTCTAAAATTGCTCCCTCAATGAGTTTGTCTGGCTTAGCCGGGTCGATTTTTTGAAATCGAATAAAAGTTAAAGCCGGCTCTGTTAAGGCTTTATTGTCTGATTTAAACTCATATAAAGTCGGAGACAGTTTGGCGCAATACCACTGATTCTTATCAGAGTCACTTTGCATCATCAAATATTTAATATTCGTTTTTCCGCTTTTAACAGCTACCTCAAAAGGCTCGGATTGGCAGGGGTGCAAAATGAAACAACATAAAAATATAGATAAAAATATAGTTTTAATCATATTATTTGTTACCTATAATCATTAAATCCATGTAGGCGCCGGTAGATTCTTTTTCACTTCCCAATAAGACAACTAAAGTATTGCGGCCTTTTCTGACCATTCTTGTAGGAATATCGTCTTTCTCGCGATTCCAATATTCGAATCCGTGCCCGTCTTTCATCTTCATCATAGGATCTTCATCGATTAATTTTCCGTTGATGTAGATGGCAGCCGCATTGTCTGAAGCGACCTTAATACCGAAAGATTTAAAATCCTCGGGTTTTTCAACGTAAAAGTAACGTTTGAAAATGACTCCTTCGGAGGGCTTTAAATAGGTCTTTACAGGGGCGGGCAAAAGTCTGCGCGAAGAACCAAAACCAAATGGAGCCGTGCCTTTATGAGAAAACTCTAATTTATCGGCGTCAAGATTTTGAGGAACCTGCCAGACAATATCATCGATCAGAGGACTGTTAAATGCGTATTCCCAGCCCGAAGATCTGCGATCTAAAATCACTTCTTGATTTGAACTGAGAGGAGACTCAACTTTGCGGCGCAGGTTAATCAAACTCATGGTTTTGGCTTTTTGAGAAGTGCGGGATACCTGAGTCTTGGTCGCTATTTGAGCATCTTCTTTGGTATTAAGTATTTTCGGAGTGATAAAAACCATAAGCTCGGTTTTCTTTTTACTGTTATTTACAGATGTGAATATGCGCCCAATTTTCGGAATGTCGCTTAAAAACGGGATCCTGCGCTCTATCCTGTCGTCTTTTTCTTCTATGAACCCGCCTAATACCATGGTCTCCCCGTTCGCGAGGGTTATGTTCGTTTTTGCTTCACGATTCGTCATTCTCGCTGTCCAAGTTTTAGGGTCATATGAATCGACGGCATTTATGCTCTGAAAAACTTCTAAATCGATTTCTCCTGCCCTGTTTATGTGAGGTGTTACAACCAGTTCTAAGCCAACCTCCGCCACAGTGTAAGAGTTTATGGGGCCATCGGTACTCGGTCGTGTTGATTCAATCAAAGGAAGTTTTTCGCCCGTTTTAAAAACAGCTTCTCGGTGATTGGCGGTCACGATATGCGGAGAACTTATCACAGCGGCTTTTCCCTTTTTCTGATAAGCGTTTAAAAAAGCTTTCATTTTGCTGCCCGAAGTAATAAGTGTTTTAAAACCGTTTACGCCGGCTGTCGGGTCGTTTAAATTAATGTTGCCGTGGTCAATACCTACGTTTACGAGCGAATTAGAGTGACCGAACGGATTAGAGAAAAGCTCTTTCCATTCCGCATTCAATACATCGTCGTCTGTAACTGTCAGTTCAACTACCAATACATCAATCAAAACCTGACCGGTGCGATAGTCTAAACTGTCTATTACATCATGAACGTCTTTTGCTACATCGTTTTCGGGGTCTTCAAGACGCATTATAATAGAATTAGTGGCGGCATTATGAGTCAGCGTTAATTTTCCTGCGCTTATTTCCGATTCAAAAATTTCTTTTAAACTGTTTAATACGTCTTCTGAACGGCTATACATCAAATATATGATTTTGCAGTTCCCGCTTCGGCTTGATACTCTGTTTGAAGACTGCACAAGCTCGGG
>Ga0172377_10005220_pt1 | contig 13353 bp, 17 predicted proteins | sample Pumphouse3metaG_FD_119749 | JGI IMG/M metagenome (GOLD analysis project Ga0172377, IMG submission 119749) | Leachate microbial communities from a municipal landfill in Southern Ontario, Canada - Pumphouse #3 metaG | ecosystem: Engineered > Solid waste > Landfill > Unclassified | place: Canada... | reverse complement strand
GACAAAGCGCATACGGTTCGTCTCCTTCGATGATAAACGTATCGAGATAGATTTCACCCCCCTCTTCGAGCCCTTGACGCAAACTTTTCAGCATTGCTACGGGATCGCTTCGGTGGTACAGGACTCCCAGACAAAAAATGACGTCGAATTTTTCTTCATAAGAGGGCAGATGTTCCACTCCCAAGAGTTCGTAGACGATGTCGCTTTTGACGAAACGGTTGATCAGATCGAATTGCGATTTAAACAGTGCGGAAGGGTCAAATCCGACCACTTTGGTCGGAGTGTCTTCGAGGAAACGGAACATATAATAGCCGTTGTTGCATCCGATATCGGCGACTTTTTTTCCGTGTAGATTGAAATGGGGACGGAGAAAATTGTATTTGAGGTCTGAGCGCCACTCCGTGTCTATAAATAAGCCGAAAAGGTCGAACGGCCCTTTTCGCCACGGCATCATCATCCGAGCGATCCGTTCCACTTCCGCCATATCGACCGGTTCTTCGGTTTTCAGTTCGACCGTATTGCCTAATGTTACGGCCGCACCGAATGAAGGGAGTTTTTCCAATGCTTCACGTAACGGAGCGATATTCTTCCATTTCATCCATTCGGAGCGTTCCCGACGAACCGCTTCTAAATCCACTCTTCTCTCCTTGACATTTACTGATAAGTGTTAATTTTAGCCATCTTTCGCTAAAATCCCCCTATGCGTATAGAAAAAAAAGCCACCCTTGTTTCCAGTTCCGTCGCCTTTCTCCTCGTCGCCTTTAAACTGACGGTAGGCGTTATCAGCGGCTCCGTAGCCGTACTGGCCTCTGCTATCGACTCGTTGCTCGATCTCGTCGTCTCAGCATTCAATTATTTTGCTTTGCACAACTCGGATAAAGAACCGGACGAAAAATTCAATTTCGGACGTCGCAAACTCGAACCTCTCGCAGCCGTCATCGAAGGGACGATCATCTCCCTTTCGGCACTCTTTATCCTCTACGAAGCCGTTTCCAAAATGGTGCAGGGAAGCACTATCACCCATCTCAACGCTTCTTTGATCGTCATGATCGCTTCTTTGGTTATAACCGCTGCATTGGTTTTGTTTTTAAAATTCGTTGCCGCTAAAACGGGAAATATGGTAATCAAGGCAGATGCGCTGCACTACCAGACCGACCTTCTCAGCAACGGCGCCGTTTTGGCATCACTTGCGTTTATCTCTTTAACCGATTATACGATTATCGACCCGATACTGGGGATAGGCATCAGCGCTTATATGCTCTATTCCGCTTTCCCGCTCATAAAAGAGGGGATTATGATGCTTCTTGATGCCGCACTCGATCCCCAAAGCGTCGCCAAAATCAATACCATCCTCAATTCGCAGCTTGATATCAGCAGTCATCACGATCTGCGTACCCGTCAATCGGGATCGGAAATTTACATCAGCGTTCACGTTGTCTTCAGCATCAGTACATCTTTGTACGATGCCCATATGGTGGGAGATAAAATCGAGTTGGCATTTAAAAATCTCTTTCCCGACAATACCGTCTACTCGCTCATTCACCTCGATCCGTATGACGATTCTGAAGAGCTTAACTTACATTGAGAAGGTCAAAATAAGCCCATATTAAATCCGTTATAATTATGATAAAAATAATATAAGGATATACATATGATCAAAGTTTCTTTTGTTTCTCTCCTTGTAGCAGCCACTCTCTCCGCTGCACCCCTCGCAGATCAGGAATCGACGGTTCAAAAAGCTTCTGTCGCCTCCAATGCGCTCCTCCAACGCTTAGGAAGCGAGTTGGTCGGACAAATGCAAAACGGCGGTCCGATGGCGGCTCTGCACTTTTGTTCGCAAAATGCCCTTCACCTGACCGATCAAATCGGAAAAGAGCACAACCTCTCCATAAAGCGGGTCAGTCTCGAAAACCGCAATCCGATCAATATGCCGTCATCCGCGGAAAAATCGGTTTTGGAACGATGGAAAAAAATGCAGGAGAGCGGAGCGCCGCTTCCTCCCTATGAACTGACTACCCAAAACGGATCCTACAGCTATTATAAACCGATCACCATCGCAAAGGAGGCCTGTTTGAAATGTCATGGGGATATCAGCGGTAATACAGCACTCTATAAAGCGATTAAAGAGCTCTATCCGGAAGATAAAGCTACCGGATACAAGATGGGAGATTTACGCGGAATGATCGTCGTAACGATCCCGGAAAAGCACTAAAGATTTATACGAAGCTCCCCTCTTGGAGGGCGAACAATCTGCGTTCCAGCCGTTCTATAGCGGCGATGAGTTTTTCAGAAGTCGCTTTTAGCTGTGTGTAGTAATCTTTTGCGATATCGTGATTCATCGGAGAGATTTTTTTCTTTGTTCCGAATAATTTTGAAATAAACGATCGGTCGTCATCGCTAAAATAAATTTTAAAAATCTTCATATACGTATCATGCAGCTCGAAATGGAGCGTCTCGATCTCTTTGAGACAATCCATACTCGGCATCATGTTTAGCCGCTGCCCTTCCCCGTAAAACCATTGTCCGAATTTGCACTCGGTACAGCTAACCGGAACCTGCTCTTTTTCGACAGGGAGCCCCTCGATCAGTGCATGGGCACGATGCACCCATGTAATATGAGCTTTTTTGGCATTTCGAAGGTGTGTAAGAGTTTCTTCTTTTTTCATACGGTTTATCCCTTGCATCTGAAAATCGTCACGTCTGACTCATAAGAGAGAATCATACTGTTTTTCTATCAAAAGAGTATAACATTTTTAAATAAATTGTTATCTCGCGTATTCGACTGCTCGGCTTTCGCGGATGACGCTTACTTTAATTTCTCCCGGGAACTGCACTTTCTGAGAAATATCATCGGCGATTTCACGTGCGAGCAATACGGTCTCGTCATCATTGACGCTTTGTGCGCTGACAATGACCCGTACTTCACGTCCGGCATTGATCGCATACGCCTGTTTTACCCCTGCTTTTTGCGTCGCGATCTCTTCGATCTCGCTCACACGTCGCAAGAAACTTTCCAATACCTCTCGGCGCGCCCCCGGACGCGCCGCAGAGAGGGTATCGGCGGCACATACCGCCGCACACTCGATGCTTTTGATCTCTTCATACCCGTGATGGGCATAAATCGCATTGATCACGACCGGATCTTCGTTATAGCGTCGGCACAATTCGGCACCGATATCGACATGGCTGCCTCCGTTCTCCTGAGTCAGCGTCTTTCCGATATCGTGCAATAACCCCGCACGCCGAGCCAATTTGACGTCACCGCCCATCTCCGATGCCATAATTCCGGCTAAATGGGCGACTTCCAGAGTATGTGCCAAAGCATTTTGTCCGTAACTGGAACGGTACCGTAATCGTCCGAGCAGTTTCATCAATTCGGGATGAACTCCCTGAAGCCCCATATCGAAGACGATCTCCTCCCCTTCGCGCAATACGGCCTCTTCAAACTCATCGCATACTTTCTGATAGACCTCTTCGATCCGTGCCGGCTGAATCCTCCCATCTTCGATCAGCAGTTCGATCGTTTTCGTCGCAATAGCACGGCGATACAGGTTGAACGAACTCACGATAATTGCATTCGGAGTTTCATCGATGATAATATCGACTCCGGTCACCATTTCGAGGGTCTTGATATTACGCCCCTCTTTTCCGATAATGCGCCCTTTGAGCTCATCATCGTCCAGATGGATAACACTAATCAGCCTCTCGGCCGCAAAATCTCCGGCAAAACGCGATGTCGCCTGCGCCAAAATGTAATTGGCTTTGCGCTTGAGCTGTTCTTTGGATTGTTCCTCCAATTCGCGCATTTTACGCGCCAGCTCCGAACGCATCTCTTCGCGTACCTGTTCTAATAAGATTGTTTTGGCATCGTTCACCGAAAGGTGGGCACGATCCTCCACAATCACCCTAAGCTGCTCACTTTTTTGGCGGTAATCGTCTTTTAATTTCTCTAAAGCTCTCTCATTGCGTTCCAGGTTTAGGCGTTGATTTTCTACCGTCGCTCGTACCGAAGCGATTTTTTCCTCTTCCGCTTTTCGGAAACGCTCAATCTCTTGTTCCGAACGATGAACGGTATTCTCACGCTCGCTCAAATCTCTTTTAACCTGTTCATAGGTCTCATCGTATCGTTTTTGCGCCTCTTTTTCTATCTCGCGCGACCGTATAGACGCACGTTCCAGAATCATTTGCGCTTCGTTTTCTATCGCTTTGGATTTGGCTTTCGCCTGTTCCAAATATAAATCAAACTGTGTTGCTGAAATCTTTTTAGAAATTAAAAAACCGACCAGACCGCTCGATATGGCGACCACGCCGCCTACGAGTAGTTCGTTTAACATTTGAATCCCTCATGCCATAGACTCTGCGCGGGGTGATTAACAAATCTCCTTGTACATCATAATCATCACATATGTTTTGCGTTGTTTTGCACTCACATGATTGAATAAAAATAGTAAAAGGTCTCTTTTTCAGGGTTGGGAAAAATCGATCATACATCCCTTTGCCGAATCCGATTCGGCGAAATAACCCGTCTACCCCAACGACAGGAACAATAGCTACATCTATTAAATTATATTTTGTATATGAATCCCGCGGCTCATAAATCCCAAAACTCTTACGTTCCAACGGGTATCTTAATGGTACCATCTTGAAACTGACGCCATCCATAAACGGCAAATATACTTGTGATTCACGGCGTAATGTGTGGATAGTCTCGCGGATATCAGCTTCGAAACCCATCGGCCAAAAGGCCAAAACCCGTTCGGGAGCCAGCTCTTTCATCACCTTTTTCAGGCGAGAACGGACTCTGGCATCCCGATAGCTTTTAGTGCTTCGGTTCGACTCTTTGAGCCTTGAGAGGCAGTAGGTTCTAAAATCGCTTTTGGTCACTTTTTACCTTTGCTTCGTTATAATCTTCATTATTCTATCCAAATGCAAAGGTCAACTCATGCGTTTTTCAACGTTTTTTATCCCTATTATCACTTTAACCTTTATCATTCAGGGGTGTTCTAAAGATTCATCCGACGAGCCTATGGTCTCAACTGCCGAATTTTCGCTTATGGATACCCAGGGTAAAAGCTATAACGTGGAAAAGCGCGGAACCAACTTTACCCTCGACGCGGGCAAAGACAAAGTCGTTTTATTCGATATCTTCGCGACATGGTGCCCTCCTTGTCAGGCCGAAGTACAACATTTGGGAAATCTTCAGAAAAAATACGGAGATGATTTGATCGTTATGGGGATCACGATCGAAGAAGACCAAAGCAACGAAGATCTCGAAAAATTTCGTGAAAAATACAAAGGAGGAACCTATCTAATGGCAAACAAAGCCGACAATCAGGAACTCTCTCGCGCTATTGCTTCGACGATCGGCGTAGGACAGCAGTTCCCTATACCGCTGATGGTACTTTATAAAAACGGCGAATACGTCACCCACTATGCGGGAGCTACCCAAGAAGAGATCATCGACCACGATATTGCTCAGGCATTGGGGAGATAAGGATGTTCGGATTCATTAAAAAAGGGCTTCAAAAGACCATCGAGGCTATCGCCGCCATCGCACCTGAGAAAAAAGCGAAAATTTCCAAAGACGATCTGGAAAATATCCTGCTTGAAGCCGATGTCGAATACGATCTTGTAGAGATTATCCTCCGCGAACTTTACCAAAATGATATTACCCGCGATCAACTCCGCTCAAAACTCCTCGCGACGCTGAGTTTTGCTCAAAACACATTACCTGAAAACCCGGACAAACCGACGGTCACCCTTATCATCGGTGTCAACGGCGCAGGGAAAACGACGACGATCGCCAAGCTGGCGCAATATTATCTCACCAAAGGCGAGCGGGTCATCCTCGGTGCCGGTGACACATTTCGCGCCGCTGCAATCGAACAGCTCACCCGTTGGGCCGACAAGCTCGATGTACCGATTATCTCTTCGCGTCAGGGGCATGATCCCTCGGCTGTGGCCTACGATACGATCGAGTCGGCCAAAGCACGCGGATTCGAGCAGGTCATCATCGATACGGCAGGACGGCTTCATACCCAAACCAATCTGGGTAATGAGCTGAAAAAAATCGTCCGTATCTGCGATAAAGCCCATACCGGAGCACCACACCGTAAAATACTGATTTTAGACGGTACGCAGGGAAGTTCCGCTATCGCTCAAGCCAAAGCGTTTAACGAAATGGTCGGGGTAGACGGAATTATTATCACCAAACTTGACGGAACCGCGAAAGGGGGATCGGTATTCTCTATCGCCTATGCCCTCTCGCTTCCGATCCTCTACATCGGTGTCGGAGAGCAGCCCGAGCATCTGATACCGTTTGACAAATACGAATTTGTCGACGGTATCCTCGATGCCATTTTTACGGCGGAATAACCTTTTCAAACTCCTTATTTCAGGCTCGATTTAACCCCCGTTAATCCTTTTAGGGTATCCTGAAAAGATTACCGACAAAAGGGGGCTTCATGCCAAGAATCGTCATCAAAGTAGGTAGCGGCGTACTGACGGAAAACAATACCATCGCAAAAGAGAGGATGCGCAACCTCGTCTCTCTTATCGCCAGACTCCAAGACCGCTACGAAGTGATCCTCGTCACCTCAGGAGCCGTCGCATCCGGTTATTCCGCCCTCAAACTCAACCGTGAAGAACAAATCAGCAAAAAAGTCCTTGCCTCGCTCGGCCAGCCGATTTTGATGAGCAGTTACAAGAAAAAATTTGATGCATATAATATTTCGACATCGCAAATCCTCCTTACCGAAGAGGATTTCGACTCGCGCAAACGGACGGCTATTTTTACCGAAATAATCGATACGTTATTGACTCACAACATCGTCCCCATCGTGAATGAAAACGATATATCGACCACCTCCGAGCAGGTATTCGGAGACAATGACCAACTCTCGGCACATGTCGCCCACTACACGAATGCCGATCTATTAGTCATCCTCAGCGACATCGACGGTTATTACGATAAAAATCCGAAAGAACACCCCGACGCCATGATTTGCAAAGAGGTAAACTCTATCCCCGCCGAAGCACTCTGTGCCGATCATACCCCCAATAACGCTTTTGCTACCGGAGGGATCGTCACCAAACTTTTAGCGGCGCAGTTTTTGATGGAGCGCGGGCAAAAAATGTTTTTATGCAACGGATACGATCTGCAAGATGCCCAGAGTTATCTTCTTGACGGTGTCCATCGTTCCGGAACACTCTTTTGCTCTTAAGGGGAGAACTGTTACAATGACATAAAACGGAATTCTCCGATGGCCAAGAAAAAAAACGTCCTCTTCGAATGTCAGCACTGTGGATTTACTACCCCTAAATGGATGGGAAAATGTCCCAGCTGCGGAGGATGGGACAGTTTTGTAGAGCTTAGCGAACAACAGCAGGAGATCATCAAACTCACCTCTACCGCATCGCCCTCAGGAGCCGCCAAAGCCAAAGAGATCACCCAGATCGTCGAAGAAAATACCGAACGCTACAGCAGCAACGATGCCGAACTCGATATGGTTCTCGGGGGCGGCGTCGTTCCCGGTTCGCTTGTTCTTATCGGGGGAAGTCCCGGAGTCGGAAAATCGACACTGCTTCTAAAAATCGGGGCCAATCTGGCCAAACAAAACCGCAACGTCCTTTACGTCAGCGGCGAAGAGAGCGAAGGGCAGATCAAACTTCGTGCCAACCGATTGGGTGCGAACGTCGACAATCTCTACCTTCTCGCAGAGATCCGGCTGGAGCAGATTCTCTCAGAACTGCACGAACGTCCCTACGAATGCATCATCATCGATTCGATCCAAACCCTCTACTCCGAAACTATCGCTTCCGCTCCCGGATCGGTCACTCAGGTACGCCAGATCACTTTTGATTTGATGCGGATTGCCAAAGAGCGTCGCATCGCTATTTTCATCATCGGACATATCACGAAAGAGGGTTCTATAGCCGGACCTCGCGTACTGGAACATATGGTGGACGTCGTCTTGTATTTCGAAGGAGACAGTTCCCAGGAACTGCGAATCCTGCGCGGATTTAAAAACCGTTTCGGGCCGACCAGTGAAATCGGCGTTTTCGAGATGCGATCCGAAGGATTAGTCTCTGCGAAAGATCTCTCTTCCCGATTTTTCAACCGTACCAAATCCCAAAGCGGCTCGGCTTTGACCGTCATTATGGAGGGTTCACGTCCTATCGTTTTGGAAGTGCAGGCACTGGTAAGCGATACCCATGCTCCCAACCCGAAACGTCAGGCTACCGGATTTGAAAACAACCGTCTGAATATGCTTCTCGCACTTTTGGAGCGTAAACTCGAGATTCCTCTCAACAGCTACGATGTCTTTATCAATATCACCGGAGGGATCAAGATCACCGAAACCTCCGCCGATCTGGCGATCCTTGCCGCGATCATCAGCAGTTTCAGAAACCGTGCTATTTCCAAAGAGACGGTCTTTATCGGCGAAGTCTCTTTAGTAGGCGATATCCGTGAAGTATTTCAACTCGACCTGCGTCTCAAAGAGGCCGCTTCGCAACAAATTACCAAGGCGCTGATCCCGAAAAAACCGCTTGAAAAAACCGCCATAAAATGTTATGAAATCGATGAAGTCAACAAACTTTTAGAATGGTTTTAACAATCTTGACGCGGTTTTAACGCAGAAGCGGGTATAATAAATCACAATGACAAAGTACGAAAAGGATGACAATATGGCCGATTGTTCTATTTTTGCAGACCACAAATCCGAGGAACGCTACTGTAAGCTTTCATTAGCCTATACGACTGATGAAGAGAAAGAAAAAATCGAAAAAGCGATCCAAAGCTGTACTCCTCTATGCTCGATAGAGCCAAATATTTACGGCGGCGATGTTGTCGGCGGTAAAAAAATGATCACGATTGAGTATCATGACGATTGTGACCGAGAAGGCGGCAAAGTTTTCGAGCAAATCATGTGCGAATTAGGAATCAAAGAGTGTCATTAAGCCAGAATACTTCCCATCCAAATGCGAAAATTTTGAAAGAGTTCGTCGCAGGAAACGAGACCTTTCAAAAAACCTATTTTAAAAAACACGAAGAACAGCTTCTCGATCTGGTTCGAGAAGGGCAAAATCCCCGTGCTTTGTTTATCGGCTGTTCCGATTCGAGAGTAATCCCCGATCTTATCGTCCAGTCCAATCCCGGAGATCTTTTCGTCATCCGCAACGTCGGCAACTTCGTCGCCCCTTATAAACCTGATGAAGATTTTCACTCCACTGCAGCGGGGATAGAGTACGCCGTCGGTGTTCTGGAAGTCTCCGAGATTATCATCTGCGGTCATTCGCACTGCGGAGCGATCGAAGCACTTTATAAAACTTCATGCGATACGACGATGATCCATACGTCAAAATGGCTGACACTGGGTGAAAAAGCAAAATCGATGGCACTGTTGGCGCTGGGCATCAATGCTCCGCGTGAAGAGCTGCTTCGGGCGACCGAGCACCTCTCGATCGTCACCCAAATCGAAAACCTTCTGACCTATCCCTATGTTAAAAAACTGGTCGAAGAAGACCGCCTTTTTATCCACGGATGGTACTACGACATCGAAACGGGAGGGATCGAATATTACGATCCCGACAGCTATCAATTCCGCCCTCTCAGCGAGCTAGCCAACTAGCTTCGCCTTGTTTTACCAGTCCAAATACAAGAAAAGAGACGATAAGAAGTAATTGGTGACAAAAATTGCCACGGCAGAATAGACGACGGCATAAATCGTCGACTGCCCTACCCCTCTGGCTCCCCCCGTCGTGTGATATCCGATATAACTTCCGATCGAACTGACGATAAATCCGAACACCGCCGCTTTGACAATTCCGGTGAGGATATCATCCATCTCACCCAAACGCATCAGCGTTTCCTGATAGGTAATCGGATTGATCCCCAAAACATTTGTAGATATCATGTATGCCGAACCGATCGCAATGAAATCAAACCAGATAACCAGCAGCGGCAGGGATATCACCGTAGCGATAATCCGCGGCGTAATCAGATACTCTTTGGAATTAACCCCTAAAATATCGATTGCATCGATCTGTTCGGAAACGCGCATGGTTCCGAGTTCTGCCGCCATCGCACTGATCGAACGCGAAATCAGCATCAAAGAGGCAAATACCGGTCCCAGCTCTCTGGCAATCGAGAAAAAGACCGTATAGCCGATAAAGTTCTCGGCTCCGAACTGATGAAAACCGTTGTAAAGCTGTATGGCCAAAACCATACCTGTAAAGAGTGCCGTGAGGGTTACAACCCCCATACACCCCATCCCGATCACCTCGATTTGCGTCAATACGGTTTTTGAGCGTTTGAAAACATGCGGATAGAGTTTAAAAAGCTGTAATTGAAACAAAACGAACTGACCGAAGTTTTCAATCGTATCGTAAAAACGGACAAACGGACGACCGATATAGCCTAATAATCTCTCTACCATCTAGTTTTCCTTCTTTTCATTCGGTAAGTTTACCAAAATTTCGATTATGACACGTGACAATTTCATAACTTTCTCGCTACAATAAAGGAATAACTTTATCGATTAGGAGCTATGGATGGCCGAAGAGAAAAAAGAAGAGACCGGTACGGAAGAATCAGGGAAGAAAAAAAGCAATGTACTGTTGTTTGTCATTATCGGTGTACTGTTACTGATTCTGATCATCGGCGGAGTTGTCGCCTTCTTGTTAATGGGCAATGAAGACGCAGCCGCCGCAAAATCTGCTCCGGCAGCAAAAGAAGCTTCGGCAGGCGGAAGCGGTGAAAGCACTCCTTCCGATGCATCGATGACGGAAGTCGGATTGATGTACCCTCTTGACGGTTTTACCGTCAATCTTCTCTCAGAAAGCGGCCGCCGTTATCTGAAAGTGGAAATGAACTTGGAAATCGAAGGTGAAGAACTTAGTGCCGAACTCGATACGAAAAAGCCGGTATTGCGGGATATCATCATCCGCATCCTTTCATCCAAATCTCTTGAAGAGATTTCGACCATAAAAGGAAAAGAAAAACTCAAAGAGCAGATCGTCAACGAGTTGAATATGCATCTCAAAGACGGTAAAGTTAAAAATATCTATTTTACCGATTTTGTGGTGCAATGATCGGAATCGATTTGATTAAACTCGATCGGATGAAACGTTTCATCGAGCGTTTCGGCGATCGGGGGTTAAAAAGGTTCTTGGGGGCAGATGAATGCCTTCTCGTCAAAAACTACCGTAATGCGGCCGGATTTTGGGCTGCAAAAGAAGCCTGTGCCAAAGCCCTTGGATGCGGTATCGGCTCAGAGTGCGGTTTTCACGATATTACCATCAGCAAAACCTCCAAAGGGGCTCCGTGCTTGAGCCTCACTCCCTTGGTACGCGACCGATTCGCTATCACCGATACATCCGTTTCCATTACCCATGACGGCGACTATGCGATTGCCGTCGTCGCATTGGAACAAAAATCCCTTTAATACATTACTACAAGGAAACCGCTTCATGGAATCAACCGGCTTGATCACCATTCAAAAATATGCTTCCCGTAACCGACTCAGTATCCATACCGTCATCAAAAAGACTATGAACGGAGAACTTCCGACGATTGTAAAAGAAGAAAACGGCCAAGAAGTCACCTATATCCTCCTCGATGAACCTGCAAAAATTTCTCCGACAACTACTACGGCTCCGGCCGAAACGGATGAGATCGACTATAAACAGGCCTATGAGGATTTACACAAAGAATACCTGCTTCTCAAAACCAAGTACGATAAACTCCTTCGCAGTACGAATAACGGCTAGGCTATCCCCTCTTCGCCGCTGCGAAATTTTCCGAAACGAATTCCCAATTGATGAGAGGCCACCAGTTTGAAAGATAATTGGGACGCGCATTTCGATAATCGATATAATACGCATGTTCCCACACATCGCAGGTCAGCAGCGGTTTTTGTCCATGGCGTATCGGAGTATCGGCATTGGAAGTCGTCTCAATCTTGAGTTCCCCTTCCGGTGTCAATACCAGCCATATCCATCCCGAACCGAAAAATCCGGCCGCTATACTTAAAAACTGTTCTTTTAAACTCTCCAGCGATCCGAAAGCGGCATCGATTCTATCGGCCAATTCCTTGGAAAGTTCACTTTTACCGGGCTTCAGCCCTTTCCAGTAAAAATCGTGATTGTAGACCTGTGCCGCATTGTTGAAAACAGCCCCGCTTGCTTTGAGTATAATCGTTTCCAGTTCCGCATCGACAAATTCGGTCCCCTCTATCAGGGAATTGAGTTTATTGACGTATCCTGCATGGTGTTTGTCATAGTGGTATGAGAGCGTTTCGGCAGAAATGTAAGGTTCGAGTGCTGAATGTTCATACGGCAATGCCATAAGCTGATGTTGCATCGTGAGTATCCTCCTCGCCATAAAAGTATTGATACTCATAGTAACTGATAATCATAAAATATCCTGATAAAAAATTCAGGCTAATATGATTATTCAGCCGTAGTTTAGAATCACACTAAAAGATATTTAGAATTTACCCGCCTCCGACGAAATCGAGCAGTTCGATGACGTCCCCCTCTTGCAGTCTCGCTTCTTTCCACTTATCCTGCTTCACGATCTGCATATTCAACGCTGCCGCCATGACCCTCTCTTCGAGCTTCAAAGCGCTGATAAGTGCATAAAGGGTCGCTCCCTCTTCTATTTCCCTAAATTCGCCGTTTACTTTTATCTGCATACCGTTTCCTACATATAGAGTTTTATCATCGATGCGATCAGAAAATTTTCTTTCGCTATCGCAAAATCGTACGGAGTCGCTCCGTCGTTGTTGGTGAGATGGGGATCGGCTTTGGCTTTCAGCAGGAAATCGACTACTTGTACATTGCCGCTGAAAGCTGCCTGATGCAAGGGGGTGATTCCATCATTGTTAGCCAAATTGATATCTGCACCGTGCAGTACCACGAACGTCACCAACTCGAAATTCTTTTTCTTGACCGCCAATATTAAGGGGGTATTCCCCTGAAAATCCTGCGCATTGATATCCGCATGCCGATCCAAAAGATATTGAGCTATTTTCAGATCGCCGAGTTTGATCGCGACATGCAAGGCACTCAGCCCCGCATCGTTTTGTTCATCGACATTATGGTGTTGATCTAACAGTGTCTGAATCTTCGCAATATCTCCCTCAAAAGTAGCCTCATGCAATTCTCCTGCATAAATCGCCATAGAACATGCTACCAAGAGAAGGGTACGTAACATCATCTACTCCTTGACAAATCGGATCATTTTGAACCGTTCACCCATCAATGCGGGGGTAATAAGGATTTTAACCTTTTCAAGCTCCTGCTGATAGATCTCATCGCTCGTATGTTCTTTCAGCATCGCCAACAGAT
>Ga0172377_10005219_pt1 | contig 13354 bp, 10 predicted proteins | sample Pumphouse3metaG_FD_119749 | JGI IMG/M metagenome (GOLD analysis project Ga0172377, IMG submission 119749) | Leachate microbial communities from a municipal landfill in Southern Ontario, Canada - Pumphouse #3 metaG | ecosystem: Engineered > Solid waste > Landfill > Unclassified | place: Canada... | reverse complement strand
CTGAAATTTATCCTGATGAAGCTCAGGCTGGCGGTGCTGCTGTTATTGCTACAGGGAGAAGCGATTTCCCGAACCAGATCAACAACTGTCTTGGTTTCCCTGGCATTTTCAGAGGCGCTCTTGATGTTCGCGCAAGCACAATCAACGAAGAGATGAAACTTGCTGCCAGTAAGGCTATCGCTGAGCTTATTTCTGAGGATGAACTCACAGCTGAAAGAATTATTCCCGAAGCTCTCGATCCTCGCGTTGCTCCGGCTGTTGCCAAAGCTGTCGCAGAGGCAGCCAGAAAAACAGGTGTAGCTCGAGTATAAAACTCTTAGGAGGCAGACCATGGATTTTAGAATAGAAAAAGATTCTTTGGGAGAGGTGCGTGTCCCCAGCGATAAGTTGTGGGGTGCCCAAACTCAAAGAAGCTTCCAGAATTTCGAAATTGGAACGGAAAAGATGCCTGCAGAAGTACTTCATGCCTTTTTTATTTTGAAGAAGGCCGCAGCTCTTGCTAACGTTAAACTTAATAAATTGAATAAAGATAAGGCCGAAGCGATTATACAGGCTGCTGATGAAGCTCTAGATAATAAACTTTCAGAAAATTTCCCGCTTGTTGTTTGGCAAACGGGAAGTGGCACCCAATCAAATATGAACGTGAATGAAGTGCTTGCGCATAGAGCTAATCAAATAAACGAAAAAGCTTCTGTTCATCCCAACGACCATGTCAATATGTCGCAAAGTTCCAATGATACTTTCCCGACAGCTATGCATATAGCGGCAGTTCTTGCTTTGGAAGAAAGTGTTTTGCCTGCGTTAAAAACATTGCGGGCCTCTCTTCAAAAGAAGTCTGAAGCTTTTATGGATATAGTAAAAATTGGCCGGACTCACCTGCAAGACGCAACGCCACTTACCCTTGGACAGGAATTTAGTGGCTGGGTGAACATGCTTGATCGCTGTGAAATGATGATTAAGCAAGGAAGTGACAGTCTCAAAGAACTTGCGTTAGGGGGAACGGCTGTCGGTACGGGGTTAAATGCACATCCCGATTTTGCTCGCCTTGTGGCTGAGGAAATAGCGACTTTGACAGGTTTTCCTTTTAAAACCGCACCGAATAAATTCCATTCTTTAACGAGTAAAGATGAATTAGTGTACGCACATGGTGCTCTCAAAGCCTTGGCTGCTGATCTTATGAAGATAGCTAACGATGTTCGTTGGCTCGCATCAGGTCCTCGTTGTGGCTTAGGTGAACTTATCATCCCTGCCAATGAGCCGGGAAGTTCTATTATGCCAGGTAAAGTTAATCCTACGCAGTGTGAAGCTGTAACTATGGTTGCCGTTCAGGTTATGGGGAATGACACTGCTGTTGGTATTGCTGCAAGTCAGGGCAACTTTGAGCTTAATGTGTATATGCCGGTGCTTATCTATAACTTCTTGCAATCTTGCCGTTTATTGGCTGATGTAATGATTTCTTTCGAGAAGAATTGCGTTGCTGGAATTACTCCTAATAACGAAAAAATTGAGCATAATCTCAATAATTCTCTCATGCTTGTTACAGCTTTGTCTCCTCACATTGGTTATGACAAAGCAGCTGAAATAGCTAAAACAGCTCATAAAAACGGAACATCATTGAAAGAAGCGGCTCTTGCTCTTCAGTACGTTACAGAGGAAGAGTTTTCTATGTGGGTGCAGCCTAAAAACATGGTAGGACCCCACGCATAAGGAGGAAAAACATTGAGTTATTCCAGAGAATTAGCTTCTTTTATTCATGGCGTTGCCTATGAAAAACTTCCAGAAGAAGTTGTAGCTAAAACAAAAGATTGTGTTTTGGATTGGTTAGGGGCGGTGCTGAACGCCTATGAGCATCCTAACATAACTCAAAAATATATAAACTTCGCTCTTGAAATGGGTGGGGTTGGAAATCTTTCTATATTAGGAAGCGATCAGAAAACGAATCCTCTATGGGCTGCTTTTGCCAATGGAGCGTTGGGGCATATTTCTGAAGTGGATGATGGGCACCGTGAATCGATTATGCATATCGGAACAGTTGTCTTTCCGGTAATTTGGGCTCTCGGAGCAGAAAAAGGCATAACTGGTCACAAGGCTATTGAAGCAGCTGTTGCTGGATACGATTTGGCTATCCGTGTAGGAGAGTGTCTTGGGCAAGATCACTACACTATTTGGCACACGACTGCAACAGCAGGAACTTTCGGTGCTACGGCTGCGGCGGCGAAAATTTTAGATCTATCTGAAGAACAAATTGTTTGGGCACTTGCTCATGCTGGGGCTCAGGCATCCGGATTATGGCAATTCCTTCTTGATGGACAGGTAGAAGCAAAACCATTCCATCCAGGGAAAGCTGTTCTTTCAGGAATTATCGCTGCTCGTCTTGCTCAACAGAATATTCCTGGTCCTGAGCATATTTTCGAAGGGGAAAAAGGCTTTTGTAAAGCGGTTTCCCCATCGAGTAATTATGCAAAATTAAACGATAGATTAGGAACTCTATATAAAGTGAGTGAGGTTAACTTTAAGGGGTATCCCACTTGTGGACAGACCCACTCCATGATCGACGCAACTCAAAAAATTTTAAAGAAAACTCCACTTGACCCAGAGAAAATCAAGCGGATTGAAGCTCGAGTTTATCAAAAAGCCATCGATGTTGCTGGCATTCTTAATCCACGGACATTGGAAGAAGCAAAATTTAGCATACCGTTCTGTTTGGCCTTCTTGATAACGAAAAAAGAGATTACTTTTGTCAATATGACCGAAGAGACCTTAAAAGATTCAACTATCCAGAACGTAATGAAGAAAGTTGAACTAGTTTTTGATGAAGATGTAAATAAGAAATTTCCTAAATGTCGTCCATGTAAAGTTTCTATAGAGCTCGTTGATGGAACAATTCTTACGGAAGAGAACTTATACCGACGAGGGGATCCAGAAACACCAATGAGTCGTGAAGAAATGATTGATAAGTTTAACCAACTGACATCGTATCGATTTTCAGAGCAAAAACGAGAAAGTATTGTTCGTTGGACATATGACATGGATAAAATTAATGCATTTGATTTTGAATCCTTACTATAAGCGGAGGGCTTAAGAGATGTCTCATATTATTGATTCTGAATTTTATAAAAATGGTTGGGGAACAGAAGAAGCACGAGCTGTTTTTGATGATAGAAAAAGATACCAGAGATGGTTGGATATCGAATCTGCTTTAGCTAAAGTTCAAGGGAAACTTGGAGTTATTCCTGAAGAAGCAGCTGAGGAAATTCAGAAAAAAGCTCATATGGAGCTTCTTGATATAGACGCTATCAAAAAAGGTATAGCTGAAACTGGACATTCCTTTGTTCCTCTTATTAAAGCTGTTCAGAATATCTGCGAGGGTAATGCTGGAGAATACATCCATTATGGCCCCACAACGCAAGATATTGAAGACACTGGAATGGTTATGGAAATCCGCGATGCATATCACATCATTTTCAGAGATCTTTGCCGTATGGAAGAGATATTGATTCCACTTGCTGAAAAATATAAAGATTTCCCCATGGCAGGCCGTACTCACAACCAACAGGGACTTCCTATTACATTAGGCTTGAAATTTGCAGGGTGGATTGCTGAAGTTCGTAGAGATATTGAGCGAATGAAACATATGAAAGAGACTCTTTTCGTAGGAATGCTTCATGGCGGCACAGGTACTATGGCTGGCCTTGGTGAAAAGGCTCTTGAAACAATAGATGGTGTAATGAAAGAATTAGACTTGGGAGTTCCCGCAACAGGCTGGGGAAGCTCTCGTGATACATTCGCAGAATATCTTTCCGTACTGGGAATGATTGCAGGAACCATAGGAAGAATCGCAAACGAGATATTCCAGTTAAGCCGAACAGAAATTCTCGAACTTCAAGAGCCTCTGGGAGAACATTATGTTGGTAGCAGCACTATGCCTCATAAGAGAAATGCCGAAACATCTGAATTTGTTGTTGCAATGGCTCGAATCGTTATTTCTAATGCAAATCTTGGACTTCAGGGTATGATTTCTGAACACGAGCGAGATACAAGAAGCTGGCGTCTAGACTGGCATTCTATGCCGGAAAGCAGTATTATGACAGCGAAGATGCTTGAGGCGTGTAACGCTGTCTTAGCTGGTTTGGATATCAATGAAAAAAGAATTTCCCAAAATTTAGATATGCTCCATGGAATGCTTTTCTCTGAAGCTCTCATGTTCTATATAGGTAAAAAAGTAGGAAAACAAACAGCCCACCATCTCATTCGTGATGCCGTAATGCAAGCACAAAACAACAATATGAAGTTCCGAGACATTTTGATGAATGACCCTGAAATAAAGAAACATGTGTCATCAGCTGAGCTTGATGCTGTTATGGATTATTCAAAACACATAGGAAAATCTGTTGAATTAACAGAGCAAGTTATTGCTCGTTCAAAAGAGTTGTCTGCTTCAGATAAAGAATATTTAGCCTAGCACAATATAAAGGGGGAAGAAATATGTTTACAGTGAAAGAGTTTTTGCACTCTGAAGTAAAACCCGCACTTGGGTGTACTGAGCCCGGTGCGGTAGCGTTGGCTGTCGCCCGGGCGTGGGAAGAGGCCGGCCGTGAGAAAGTTAGAAATGTAGAAGCAACGGTTAGCAGCAGTATCTATAAGAATGGAATTGCAGTCGGCATCCCAGGCACAAATGGCTTAAAAGGAAATGTTATCGCTGCCGCTCTGGCGGTCATTTGTGGTCATGCTGATTACGGCCTTGAAGTATTGCGAGATTGTACTGATAACGCTGTAACGCAGGCAGAGAGCCTCATAGAACAGAATTGCGTTAAAGTTTTACCCGACATGAATAAACATGGTGTATATGTGCGGGCTATAGTGACGACAGAACATCACACCGCTGAATGTGTCATTGAAGGAAGCCACACTAATATTGTTAAAGTTACTCTTGATGGCAAATCAACATATGCCCTTCAAGGAATTTCTCAGAATGCAAATAAAAACGATGAAAAAAGTATTCCTGACCAGATCAAAGCAATGTCCTATCGTGACCTCGTAAGCATCATGGATAATATGGACGAAGAGGATATTGATTATGTTATGGAAGGCGTACGAATGAATATGGAAATTGCCGAACTTGGGCTTGATCCTAAGAGAAAATTAGGGCTCGGTGTAGGTAAATCCATGATGAAATATGTTGAAGATGGGGATACCCGAACCCTTGGTAATAAAATAAAAGCTATTTCTGCCGCTGCTTCAGATGCACGAATGGGCGGAGCTCCCCTTCCTGTTATGAGCAGTGCTGGAAGCGGAAATCACGGAATAACAGCGATTTTGCCCGTATATATTGTGGCAGAGCATTATCATAAAAATAAAGAAGAAATGGCAAAAGCTATTACACTCAGCCACCTTACCACGAGCTTTCTTAAAAGCAGAATGGGACGGTTAAGCCCTGTATGTGGGTGCAGCGTTGCCGCTGGAGCTGGTGCAGCAGCTGGTATAACATTCCTTCTTTCAAAAGATTTGCATAAAGTAGAAAAGGCTGTTGAGATTCTTGTCAGTAACCTCGTTGGTATGCTTTGTGATGGAGCAAAAGATACATGTGCTCTCAAGGTTGGAACGGGAGCATACGAGGCTTATTGTGCAGCTATGATTGTGCTTGATGGAAACGAACTCGATGGGCCTCAAGGCGTTGTTGATGAAACGATAGAAAAAACTGTTGCCAATGCTGCAGCAATTAATATCGAAGGTATGACAAACGTAGATAATATCATTATTGATTTCGTCTCTCGACGATATGCAGAGGAGGACCCATCTGAGCATGCAGTGTCATAAGTGTAAAGCCCACCCTTGTAGAGAGGGAAATCCATGTGTTACTAAAGACAGCTTGGCTCTCTATGAGGAAAATTCTCTCGATAGACGGCTTGTTACCGTTTCAGCAGAGATCGAAGCTCTCTTTTATGGAGAAGCCTGTCGAGTTGATGAAACACTGGAATTTGCGCGGCGAATGGGATTTAAAAAGTTGGGGCTCGCTTTTTGTGTTGGTTTTGCCGAAGAAGCTGCCATTTTGGGGGATATCATCTCCAAGGAGTTTGAACTCAATTCTGTCTGTTGCAAAGTTGGCGGCATGACAAAAGAAAGCCTTGGAATGGAAAGACGCCCCTGGCTGGGAAGTGCCTCATGCAATCCTGCCGAGCAGGCCAGAGTTTTAAACGAGGCGGGATGTGAGTTCAATATCCTTTTAGGCTTATGCGTAGGTCATGATTCTGTTTTCTACCGTCACTCGAAAGCACCAGTGACGACATTAGTTGTAAAAGATCGGAAACTTGGACATAATCCTGTAGCAGCTCTTTATTGTCCATACATTAGAAAAAACTTGGGCAAGCCCTTAAAAGAGAGAACGGAATAAAAGAGTAAAAAGGAGCGGAACCTTCATAAACAGAGGTTCCGCTCTTTTTATCTATCGTTATTTTTCAATACACGCAACAGCGCGTGCAATTCTTTCGAGCCCCTCTTTGATAACGGTTCGAGGTGCAGCAATATTAATACGCATAAAGCCCTCGCCGCCCTTACCGAACCAGGCTCCGTTGTTCATAGCTACACGAGCCTTATTGACGAACAGATCAAGAAGTTCGTCGCCAGAAAGGCCGAGTTCACGGCAGTCAATGAAAGGAACATATGTTCCTTCCGGTCGAATCAGCTTTATTGAGGAAATGTTCTCTTTCAGGAATTCCTCGATAAAATTTACGTTTCCTTCAAGGTATTCAATTAACTCTTCAAGCCAAGGTTCTCCCTTTCGATATGCAGCTTCCAATGCAAATGTTCCGAAGATGTTTCCACTGTCGATATGAAGAAATTTTAGGATTGAAGTGTACTGAGCTCGAAGATCTTCATCAGGAATAATAATGGCAGACGTTGAGAGCCCTGCAATATTGAAAGTTTTGCTTGGAGCAATACACGTAATAGTTCTCGCTGCTATTTCATCAGAAAGAGATGCAATTGGAATATGGCGGAATCCCTTATAGATAATATCTGAGTGAATCTCATCAGACACAATAATAAGGTTGTGACGAACACAAATTTCGCCAATCTTTCGCAATTCTTCTTCTGTCCAGACCCTACCAGTCGGATTATGAGGATTGCAAAGGAAGAGCATTTTTACCGACGGATCTATTTTCTTCTCAAGGTCATCAAAATCAATTTCAAAATGGCCATCACGAAGCACAAGAGGGTTCTCTACAATATGACGTCCCTGACCGCTTGCTGAACTATAAAAGGGAGGGTATACAGGTGTTTGTAAAATAATACCATCGCCAGGCTGAGTTAAAGCGAGAACAGCCATGGAGAGCGCAGGAACTACACCAGGGGAATGGCATATCCACTCAGGCTTAATTTTCCAGTCATGTCTCTTGTCAACCCACTGTACAATTGACTCGAAATAGCTTTCTGTTTTTCCTGTGTAGCCAAAAATCCCGTGGTCAACTCGTTCTTTAAGCACTTCAATAACTTCTGGAGGGGCTGTAAAATCCATATCAGCAACCCACATGGCAAGCAAGTCGTCACGCCCAAATTTTTGTTTTAGAAAATCCCATTTTTCACACGAAGTATGATGTCGATCAATAATAGTATCGAAATTATATGTACTCACTACTTTTCCTCCTCCGCAGAAGTTTATGCTTTTTTACATGCAGCATTATGATATCATGTTACACCCTGGGTAGTATTGTAATAAATGTCCCAAGAAAAAAAGAGTATTTACGACCATATAATGAGAAAAAATTTTGTGCTAAATTTATAAGTAGCGTTTTTACTTTTCATAAGCCCTATATATAGGGTAATTTTATAAAGAGAGGTCGAGAGATATGATGAAACATTTTCAAGAACGCTTTAATAGACAGATCGACCTGAGCGTGCTTGAGCACCCTTCAACTCCTCGTTTGTCAGAAAATGCCATGTGGCTTCTTACCCAGCGTTATTTTATTGATCGTTACGATGAGGAAATAGGTGCGGTACGTCAGGAGCGTTCTTTTGAGGAATTTGCACGCCGTGTGGCGCGTATTATCGCCAGTGCCGAGACCCTCTATCTCGACAAAAATGATTCTCACGCTCTTTCTTGGCTTCAAACCCTGGAAAAGAACATCTTTAACGATATTCTAAACCGGAGGTTTTTGTTTAATTCCCCATGCCTTTTCGGGGCCGGAGCGGGAATGACCATCGAGCCAGAACTTGCGTCGATGATCTATAAATCACCTGACGACATGACCTTCGATGACTACGAAAAGCTACTTGCATCGAAAACAAAAAACCAGCAGCTTTTTGCGTGTTTTGTTATTGACATTCCCGACAGCATAGAAGGAATTTTCGATTCCGTCAAAGACGCCAGCATCATCAGTAAATTCGGCGGCGGCGTTGGTGGCAATTTTGGATGGCTGAGAGAAAAAGGGGCAGGAATTAACGGTGGAACAGGTGGACAGGCTAGTGGCCCAATCTCCTTTATGGAGACATGGAATACCATGGGCTCTGTTGTTGTTCAGGGAGGACGTCGTCGTGCTGCTCTCATGGGAATGCTTTTCGACAATCATCCCGATATTATGGATTTTATTGATGCCAAAGTCGAAGAAGGAAAACTTTCGTACTTCAATATATCTGTATGCGTTTCAGATGCCTTGATTGAAGCTGTGAATACCGGCGGCGATTTTTCGCTCATGTCCCGTATTAATGGCACAGAAGCACGTACAGTTAAAGCTGAAGAGCTTTGGAACAAACTGTGTGAAAGTGCGTGGAGACGGGGAGATCCCGGAGTTTTCTTTATTGACAGAGCGAATGCCGACAACCTTCTAAAACTTGATAAAGACTGGTGCATTGAATCGACGAATCCCTGTGGCGAACAGCCGTTGCCTAACTATACGAGTTGCAACCTTGGTTCGATCAACGTTGAAGCCTTTGTTACGACACAAGACGGTGTTTCTGCTTTTGATGCTGAGGGCTTTATCGATCAGGTCTATCGTTCAATATACTACCTTGACCTTGTTATTGATGCCTGCTCGTATCCTTTGCCTCGCATTGAGGAACGAACGAAGAAAATTCGTCCGGTGGGTCTTGGTGTTATGGGGCTTGCTGATGCTGCTATTATGCTTGGAATGCGTTATGGCTCTGACTCTTTCAATGAGTATTGTACGGCTCTCGGAGAAAGCATGTCAGCTGCCGCTCTCTCTGCAACTGAAGAGCTTGTTTCAGTTATGGGCAAAACTCCTTTCGATGAAAGCCACTTGGTTAAAAAGCTTTTTGATGCCTTCAAGGCAGAGATACAACAAGAAGAGCTCTTTACCTCTACGTGGTTTGAAGAGGCCGATCTTGATGACATGAATGCCGTTTTAGCCTTCATGAAGCAGACAGAGACGGTTCCTTATACATTGGTTAATGCTATTGAAAGCCTTATAAACAACGAGAGACTGGGAGACGACAAAGAACGTCTTTCAAAAGTAAAAGAAGTATTGAAAGCCCTCTCTACGGGGCAGATTCGAAATAGTCGGCGGCTAAGCATTGCTCCTACAGGTTCGATTTCCATGCTTATGGATACAAGCTCTGGAATTGAGCCTAACTTTGCATGGTCGTGGACACGTCGCATAATGAAAACTGACGGCTCAGGCCATGAAATGCGAGAATTTTGCCATAAGCTCATAGACCAAGAACAGTTGCAAGAACTGAAACAGACAGGGCAAATCGCTAACCCGAACTATGTAACGGCTTATGACATTTCTACTGATGAACACGTTGCGGTAACAGGTATTTTCTCCCAATACATCGACAGTGGCATTAGTAAAACAGTGAACTTGCCTCATTCGGCAACAGTAGACGACGTGAAGAGAGTATATGAAATGTGTTATGAAATGGGAGCCAAGGGAATCACCATCTATAGAGACGGCTCTCGTTCCGCTCAACCCATTGAAGTTAAAAAGAAAGAAGAAGTTCCTCACACAAGCAAAGTTAAAAAACGGCCAGGGCTTGTTGTTTTTGGAAAGACAATTAAGCAGAAGACTCCGTGGGGCAGCATGTATGTAACCCTTAATTTTGATGGAACCGACCCCTTTGAAGTCTTTGCAACAATAGGCAAAAGCGGCTCAGAATTGAACGCCATGACAGAAGCTCTTTCACGGGCTATTTCAATCGGCTTGCGAAGTGGTGGAAAACTTGAAGACTTTATAGCTACGTTGAAAGGCCTTTCTGGAAAGGAATATTGGGTGTTCGACTACGATGATACACATATTGCGCGCTCTATTCCAGATGCTATCGCCATGCTTCTTGAAAAATTGATAGAAAAAGAAGGGCAGGAAGAAGAACATAGGGATTTGAAATGTCCCGAATGTGGCAGCCCCATGGAAATGATCTCTGGATGTGCTTACTGTTTTAGCTGCGGTTATTCACCGTGTAAGTAAAAATAAAAGATTTAGCCGGTCTCAAACTTGAGGCCGGCTTTTTTTATTGATGATAACTAATCTTGACAAAATGTTTTACTGTACACTATACTACGGCATAACTTTGCAGAATAAGAGTTATATCTATGGAGGATGTCGTATGCGTGGCGTTTATTCTTCTGTAGTGGAGTATGCTTCCAATCTACAGAGGAGATTTCATAAAAATCCAGAATTAAGCGGTCGGGAAGTGTCTACAGCCCGCTTTGTGGAACACGAACTATCTAGCATGAACATAGCTGTTCAGCGTGTAGGGGAGAACGGCATACTTGGGGCACTTAAGGGCAGTGGAGCTTCAAAATCTATAATGCTTCGTGCGGAAATGGATGCTCTTCCTTGTGTTGAATCCCCGTCGAATTTATTAGGCGCGAAAAAAGTTTGCTCTTTAACGGAAGATGCAGCACATCTTTGTGGTCATGATTTTCATCAAGCCATTCTTCTTGCCGTAGCCAAGGTCTTGTCTAGTGATAGTGTTGTTTTTCCAGGAAACATATACTTTTGTTTTGAGTCTGGAGAGGAGACAGGTGAAGGGGTAGACGCTATGGTTTCAGCTTTAGAATCTCTTGGATGGCCTACCGCCGGCTGGGGAATTCACCTTTGCTCTCACTTAGATTGTGGAAAGTTGGCTCTCCAATCTGGTGGCATTATGGCTGGATCGTCAAAATTTGACATAACAATTAGGGGTAAGGGGGGCCATGGTGGGAGGCCCGATCAAACAGCAGACCCAATTACATGTGCCGCTCAGATTATTTGTGGTATCAATGTAATATCTTCGCGGATAGTTAACCCTATAAAACCTTTAGTTCTTACTATAGGTAGTGTTCATGCCGGATCAGCTCGTAATCTCATTCCCGAGGAGTGTTCTTTTTCAGGAACGATTCGTTTTTTTGACCCAGAACAAGAAGAGAAAGCCAAAAACGCGTTAACGTCTATGGTAGAAGACATATCCAGAGCTTTTTCATGCCGAGGTGAGATGAATTATTTAGGGCCATATCCAGCAGTGGTGAATGATTCTTGCCTGGTATCTCTTGCAGATAATGCTCTTCAAAAAATTTTCCCGAAAGAAGATTTAGTAAAGATAGAGCCGTGGATGGCTTCCGATACTATGGGGCGCTATATGACCCATTTCCCATGTCTCTATGCTTTGTTGGGATGCGCCAATCAAAAGTTGGGGTACGGAGCACCCCATCATAATCCTAAATTTGATGCGGATCCCCGTTGTTTGGAGAGTGGAATCGAGGCTACTTTGGGTTTTATCAGGGCATTTTTTGATGACCCTGAAATATAACAAAATATAACGTCGAAGGAGAGTATTGAATGATCTGTAAAATTCGTAGTTCTTTATTTACAGCAGTGATTATGGCTTTTATGTTAATGAGTGTTGGTTCCGCTTTAGCGGCTGAGGTTCCTTCTGAAACTTTATTGGTTCGTATTGGAGCTAAAGAGGACGGGCAGCCTTATATATTTAAAGAGAACGGAGAAGTTAAGGGGTTTGAAGCCGATCTTTGGAAAGAAATTGCTAAGAGAGCTAACTTGAAACTTGAATATAAATATAACAGCATATCCGGCCTTTTTGGCCTTTTGGACAATGGCGAAATTGATACTATAACTCATTTTCTTGGCATTACCCCTCAGCGCAAAAAGAAATATGATTTTTCCGATAGCTATGGTAGCGGAGCGTTGCAGTTTATGACAAAAAAGGGAACCCCAGAGGTTACTTCTATTGAAGGCTTGTACGGCAAGAAGGTTGGCGTTGCATTAGGATCTGCCGCAGCAGGAGTAATCAAAACCTTTGATCCCGATGAAAAAATCAAAGTGGTTCCCTATGAAGAGTTCAGACATATTCCTCAAGACGTAGATATGGGGCGGATTTATGCTTACTTTGGCAACCCTATAACTATGATGGGAGATATTCGTAAAATGGGTATCGATTGCAAAATAGATCCCTTGGTATTGTTGGCGACCCCTGTTGGATATCCCTACGTTCGTGGAAACGAGAATAGTCAGAGAATAATGGATAGAGTGAATCCAGTATTAGAAGAACTTCGTAAAGATGGCACTATTTCCAAAATCTCTATGGAGTGGTTTGGATTAGATATTACTTCGTTCAGCGGAATGAAATAGAACATAGAATAGAAATGACATGCGATGAAGGTTTTTGATCTAAATTATTTTATTGATATTTTACCTCTCGTATTAAAAGGACTTAGTGCTGCCATGAAAATGACAGCACTAAGCTTTTTAGGCGGCCTGATTTTGGGAGTATTAATTGCTTTGATCTACAATTCTAAGATCAAGGTTCTTTATCCTCTTGCTCAACTCTATGTTTCTATTTTTAGAGGCACCCCCGTAATAGCTCAAATGTTTTTTATTTATTTCGGATTGCCTCATTTCATTACTCCACTTAGAGGAATGGGCGCTTTTGCCGCAGCCTCTATGACGATAGCCTTGAATATTTCTTCTTACATGTCTGAAACTATAAGGTCGTCTATTTCCGCTGTGGAGAAGGGCCAATTCGAGGCGGGATTATCGGTAGGCATGACTAATTTCCAGGTAGCGCGGAGAATCATATTGCCTCAAGCAGGACGAATTGCTCTGCCATCATTGAGCAATAATCTGATAATGACCCTTAAGGGGACGGCGGTGGCCTTTACCATTGGAGTTACCGAAGTGATGGGAAAAGCCAAAATAGAAGCATCTAACTCGTATAGATACTTTGAATGTTATGCGGCAGCTATGCTTGTTTATTGGCTTGTAGTAGTGGTCATCACCTTGTTTCAGGGCAAGTGGGAAAAGCATCTTAATCGGGCCTATCAGAATTAGGAAAATGGTTTGAACTCTGTAACGGGCTACAGCGATTTTGCTGCCTAACACGTTGTTGCGTAAGTAGAAAAATAGTT
>Ga0172377_10005215_pt1 | contig 13355 bp, 4 predicted proteins | sample Pumphouse3metaG_FD_119749 | JGI IMG/M metagenome (GOLD analysis project Ga0172377, IMG submission 119749) | Leachate microbial communities from a municipal landfill in Southern Ontario, Canada - Pumphouse #3 metaG | ecosystem: Engineered > Solid waste > Landfill > Unclassified | place: Canada... | reverse complement strand
CGCATTCAAGGACCTTGACAAAAACGGGCTGCTCGATCCGTACGAGGACTGGAGACTTTCCTCTGAGGAGAGGGCGAAGGATCTCGCTTCCAAACTGAGTACGGAAGAAATAGCCGGGCTTATGCTTTACAGCATTCATCAGGCAGTGCCCAATGACTCCGTGGGATTCTGGTCGTCAACCTACAACGGGACGACTCTGGACAGGAGCAAACTTCCTCATTCGGCCGTCTCGGACAGACAGAAGGATTTCATCAGGAAAGACAACCTGAGGGCAGTGCTGATTGTCAGAGTCGAATCCCCGAAAATCTGCGCGGAATGGAACAACAACATTCAGGCTTATGCGGAAGGCATCGGATTCGGAGTTCCCGTGAACATTAGTTCCGATCCGCGAAACGAGGCGAATGCCGAGGCTGAGTACAACGCCGGAGCCGGAGGGATGATTTCCCTCTGGCCCACCTCAATAGGTCTGGCAGCGACTTTCAGCCCTGATCTTGTCGAGGAATTCGGAACAATAGCATCCAAAGAATACAGAGCGCTTGGCGTGGCCACGGCTCTGTCCCCGCAAATAGATATGGCCACCGACCCGAGGTGGTCGAGATGCAACGGCACTTTCGGCGAGGACTCGAGGCTTGACACCGACATGGCCAGAGCCTACGTGGACGGATTCCAGACTTCTGAGGGAGCCGCTGAATTCGAGAACGGATGGGGATTCGAGAGTGTGAACGCTATGGTGAAGCACTGGCCGGGAGGAGGCTGCGGAGAAGGAGGAAGAGACGCACACTACAGTTACGGCAAGTACTCGGTCTATCCAGCCGGCAACCTCAACGAGCAGCTGACCCCTTTCTTGAACGGAGCTTTCCGCCTGAAAGGGGAAACGAGGAAAGCATCCGCGGTGATGCCTTACTACACAATATCCTACGGATTAGATCCATCAGGACGCAATGTCGGCAACAGTTACAGTGCTTTTGTCGTTGACTCTCTGCTGAGAAAGACTTATGGCTATGACGGAGTGGTCTGCACAGATTGGGGCATCACCCACGACTACTTTACCGTGGGAGAATCGGACGGAAAATGCTGGGGTGCGGAGAAAATGACCGAGGCTCAAAGGCATTACGAGGCTTTGAAGGCCGGTGTGGACCAGTTCGGAGGAAATAACGAGAAAGGCCCGGTGATGGAGGCCTACAAGATGTGGTCGGAAGAATTCGGAGAGACCTCAGCAAGGGTAAGATTCGAGCGGTCGGCTGTAAGGCTGCTGCTCAATATGTTCAGAACAGGATTATTCGACAATCCTTACACAGACGTCGACAAGAGCGTGAGACTGGTAGGTAATCCGGAATATATGAAAAAGGGATTCGACGCTCAGGTGAAATCGATCGTGATGCTGAAAAACCATTCAGAAGCACTCCCTGTCAAGGATAGAAAGAAGGTCTACATACCGAATGCCAGTTCCTCGGACTCTGCCGCAGTCACAAAATACTATATCATAACCGGGAAGCCTGAAGATTCGGATTTCGCAATCGCTTTCATCAATGAGCCTCAGGGCGGTTGTGGCTATAGTGTGGAAGATGCGACCACGGGAGGCAACGGCTATTTGCCCATAAGCCTTCAGTACAGCGACTACACAGCGGATTACGCAAGGGAAAAGAGCATTGCGGGAGGCGATCCGAAAGAAAAAAGCGTAAACCGGAGTTACAAGGGCAAGAGCGTCACGACGGAAAATCAGGATGACCTGACGAGAGTGGTGAATCTGAAGAAAGTGATGGGCGGCAAGAAGGTCATAGTCGTCGTGGACACGAGAAGGCCTTTCATACCTGAATTCGAGCCTTACGCCGATGCTGTTCTGCTTTCTTTCGGCACGCAGAAACAGGCTGTGATGGAGATAATCAGCGGAACTCAGGAGCCTTCAGGGCTGCTCCCGATGCAGATGCCTTCGGACATGCGCACAGTCGAGGAGCAGAGTGAGGACCTTCCTCACGATATGGAGTGCTGGATAGATTCAGACGGCCACAGTTACGATTTCGCCTTCGGGCTTGACTGGAGTGGAGTAATAGTTGACGAAAGAGTGCTGAAATACGCACACAGACAGGCGAAAGCCCCTTACAGCAGGTTCAGCGAAGGCTATCTCAAAGACATTGAGGCCGACGGCTGGCTGAAAGAATATCTGGAACGACAGAAAAGCGGAATGACGGGGCATCCTGAGGCATTGGCCTATCCTTACAATTCCTGCCTCTGGGCCGGGGAAATACGACGCAACACCGAATCCTACGGAAGTGACTGGTGGAGGTACGAGCAGACTGCATATTACACGGACGGACTGGTTAGACTTGGCTATCTTCTTAAAGACAAAAATCTTATAGACAAAGGAGAGGAAGGAATCAAATACGTATTCGACCATGCGTCTGAAAACGGCGTACTCGGGAACATCAGTTTCTCATCAGCTCAGCTATGGCCGATGTGCGTGTTCTTCAGAGCGATACAGGCCTACTACTACCGAACTCGCGATGAGAGTGTCCCTAAGGCTTTGGAAAAGCATTATCTAAACTTGACCACTGAGCAGATTGAGGTCTGGAGAAACATCGTAAGCATAGAGGGGATGCTCTGGACTTACGGGCTGACGGGCAATCCAAAACTTCTGGAGATGAGCGAGGCGGCCTACATTTCAGGCAAATTCGGAGATCTTACTCCCGAAATAATCAGAAACGACAAAAAGCTCTTTATGCACGGAGTAACCTGTATGGAGGAAATGAAACTCCCTATGATTCTCTATTCCTACACGGGGAAACAAGAGTATCTTGATCTCGCCCTAAGGGCGGACACCAAGCTGGAGACAGAGAATATGCTTCCTGACGGGATTCCGGTTAGTGCGGAAGCGCTGTACGGCAACGGCAACGTCATCAACAGTCACGAGGTCTGCGACATAGCCGACTACACCTGGGCTATGGGCTATTTCCTTACGGCTACTGGAGACACCAAGTGGGCTGACAGAATCGAAAAAGGGGTGTTCAATGCCGCTCCCGGCGCGGTCACCAAAGATTTCAAATCTCTTCAGTACTTTTCCTCAGTGAATCAGTTCATAGCCACGGGTACATCCAATCACAACGAGTTTTTCCACGGCTCCACTTGGATGGCATACAGACCGACGCACGAGACGGAATGCTGCTCCGGTAACGTGAACAGGATTATGCCGAACTACGTGTCAAGGATGTGGCTTCGCTCTGGGGAAGGCGACGTGGTGGCCGCGCTTTACGGACCATCGTCCTTCTCATTTAATGATTCCGAGGGCAAAGCGTGCAGAATCACGGAGGAGACAGGCTATCCTTTCGAGGAGGAGATAAGATTCAGCTTCTCAATAGAAAACGGTAAAGCCGAGATTCCCCTGCTCCTGAGAATCCCGTCTTGGTGCGACAAGGCTTCGCTTAAACTTAACGGCAGAAGGCTGGACACTGTCTGCGACAGCTGTACCTTCGTCAGAGTCAGCAGGGAATTCAAAGACGGGGATGAGCTGAGACTGTCTATGGACTTCAGACTCGCTATGAAAGAAACGGCCGGAAACGGGGTCTATGTACAATGGGGCCCTCTCGTCTTTTCTTACGCAATCCCTCAGAAACAGATTGAGGACACTGCCGTCTACGCAAATATGAACGGCAAGGTCCCCGAAAACAAGGATTTCAAATGCTGGAGTCTCACGCCTTCAGGCGCTTGGAACTACGGCCTCTGCTCCGATGCGTTCGACAAAGATGTCAAGGTCGTGAGAACCGCACGAAAAGGCTATCCCCTCGATGACGAAAGCGTTCCCGTCCGCATCAGAGTCCCTGTCAAAAAGATTGAATGGAATCTTGCCGAGGACAGGTACACTCCAACTCTTCCGTTGAATCCTAAAGTAAAAGAAGAGAAGACGGAATTCATCGAGTTGGTGCCTTACGGCAGTACGGAACTGCGTCTGACAGTCTTCCCGAAGATTGATTGAGGGGTTTAATATTACGGATTTGGCGTAAAATGAAAGAAATTCGCCACAAAAAACGGGATTTACCAAAGAAAAAGACGTGGTAACCACTATTATTTCGGTTATCTGGTTTTGAGCGATAAATTAGCAGTCAAGAAATACAAATAATCATTAATATGATTGAACGATTTTTGACCCAAACCTCATTTTCCTCGCAAGAGGATTTTAAAAAGAATCTACATTTCAAAGTTCCCGAGAACTTCAATTTCGCTTACGACGTTATGGATGTCTGGGCGGAAGAGAAGCCGGACAAACTCGCCTTGCTCTGGACCAACGACAAAGGAGAGTGCATAAGATTTTCATTCAAAGATCTCAAAGAGCAGTCCGAACAGACCGCCGCCTATTTCCAGTCATTGGGTATCGGTAAAGGAGATATGGTGATGCTTATGCTGAAACGCCGTTACGAGTTCTGGCTCACAATGCTCGCACTTTTGAGAATCGGCGCCGTAGCAATTCCCGCCACACATCTCCTGACTGACAACGACATAGTCTACAGAAACAACAGGGCGGGCGTCAAAGCGATAATCTGCGCCGGAGAGGAAGTCATTGTGGAGCACATCTCCGACTCTCTCAAAAGGAGTCCCACAGTCAAGACAGTGATCAGCGTCGGACCTAACGTGCCTGAAGGCTTTCACGACTTTCAGAGAGAATGGAAAATGGCTCCCGCCTTCGTCCGTCCGTCCAATCCGAACAACAACGACGACACTATGGTGATGTTCTTCACCAGCGGGACAAGCGGGGAGCCAAAAATGGCCGCCCACGACTTCGTCTACCCTCTCGGACACATCGTGACGGGAGTGTTCTGGCACAACCTCAACGAGAACAGCCTTCACCTTACCATAGCCGACACCGGCTGGGGCAAAGCTCTTTGGGGCAAATTTTACGGACAGTGGTTCGCAGGAGCTGCCGTGTTCGTGTACGACCACGAAAAATTCTCATCCAGAGACATAATGAACAAGATACAGCAGTATCACATAACCTCTTTATGCGCTCCTCCGACAATATTCCGTTTTTTGATTCAGGAGGACTTCTCAGAGTACGATCTTTCATCGCTCAAGTACTGCTGCACAGCGGGTGAGGCTCTGAACAAGGCCGTGTCGGACAAATTCAAAGAGAGAACGGGACTTACGCTTATGGAAGCGTTCGGCCAGACCGAAACCGCTCTGACCCTCGGAACCTTCCCGTGGATGAAATCAAAACCGGGAAGTATGGGAATGCCTAATCCTCAGTACGACATTGATCTTCTCAGACCTGACGGCACAAGAGCCGATGTCGGGGAAAGAGGCGAAATAGTCATCAGAATCGGTGAGCACAAGCCTCTGGGACTGTTCAAAGGCTATTACAGGGACGAAGAAAAGACCAGAAAGGTTTGGCATGACGGCATCTACCACACTGGAGACGTCGCTTGGAAAGACGAGGACGGCTATTTCTGGTTCGTGGGCAGAAATGACGACATCATCAAGTCCAGCGGCTACAGAATCAGTCCGTTCGAGGTCGAGAGTGTCCTGATGACACATCCCGCTGTCGTGGAATGCGCCGTCACAGGAGTTCCGGATCCGGTCAGAGGAGTCGTGGTGAAAGCCACCATCATCCTCGCCGAAGGCTGGAAAGACAAAGACCCTCAAGTGCTGACGAAAGACATTCAGAATTATGTCAAACAGACCACCGCTCCGTACAAGTACCCGAGAGTGATTGAGTTCGTGGACGAATTGCCTAAGACAATCAGCGGTAAAATCCGCCGTGTCGAAATAAGAGAAAAGGACAACCGCGAAACTAAAATCTGAGATTATTTTGAATCAGCCGAATATTGAGATGCAGGCCCGCTTGTCACGACAAAGCTGGGCCTGCAATGCGTTTAGTCCGGAGAACCTGCATTCCTGACGGATTCTCTCGACAAAGGAGATCTTGATGTCAAGTCCGTAAATGTCTTTGTCAAAATCGAAGATGTTGGTCTCGATTGTGAGGGCATTGTCGTTGCCGACAGTCGGACGCACGCCGATGTTGCACATTCCATGATACTTTTCGCCCAGAGTCTCGACTTCCACCGCATAGACACCATTCTCAGGAACGAGTTTAAGCGGTTCGTACAACTGCATATTCGCGGTAGGGAATCCCATAGTGCGTCCGAGCTGATTGCCTGAAACCACAACACCGAAAAGGCAGTAGTTGTAGCCCAGCATCGAATTAGCCTGAACGACATCTCCTCTCGAAAGTGCTTCTCTGATTTTAGTGGAACTGATCACACCGTCTCCGGGGGCACTCACGCTGTCGGCAATCATCACTTTCAATCCCAACCCACGGGCCACGGAGGCCGTCTCGTCAGGTGACGAGGGAGAAGAACCGATTCTGTTGTCATAGCCGAGAAGAAGCCCCGTCGCTCCGAACTGTCCCATAACGTAGTCACTGAGATATTCCTTCGTGCTCAGGCGACTGAATTCCTTGGTGAAATTGAGAATCCTGACATCATCTACCCCAAGATCCGAAAGCATCCTCTTCTTTTCTTCCAGAGTGGAAAGCAGGCGCAAATTTCTGGCGTCATCCTGCAAAACATTGCGAGGATGAGGCCAGAAAGTCACAATCATACTCTCTTCACCGATAGAGCTGGATTTCTCCACGAGTTGCCGAATCAAAGCGCGATGCCCCAGGTGAACTCCGTCAAAAAAACCGGTAGTGACAATCATAACGAGACTATATCCATCTAACCAGCGGGAAATCCTGACGATTAGGCAGAAGAGGGTTCTTAGGGAACATTCTCATTGCAATCTGGTACATTCCGGCTCTCTCCGGAAGAATGTCAGCGGAGTACCTTACGGTTCCGTCGCCCTGCTCCTGAGGAAGAAGTTCGAAAGTCTCCTGAATGTGAAGTCTGCTCTTGCTGTCAGTGGTTGCGAGCAGAACCTCGACTCCGATGTCCTGCGGCTTCAATTCTCCGACGTTAAGCACTACGTAGGCCTTAAGATCAGTGTCCTCGTTGAGATTGTAAGACACATTAGGCTGAATCTTGGAGATGAGACTGATGTTCTGCCACTCTCTGTAGATTCTCTTCTTCCAAGCCGAGATCTCGCGAGCCACCTTGAAATCATCTTTCTCAAGCTCTCCCGCCCTTTCGCTCTGAGGGATGTAGAACTGATTGAGATAATCCGTCAACATTCTGTTGGTAGTGAAATTGGAAGCCACCTGAGCGATGGTGTTCTTGATATACTCAATCCAAGTGGAGGATCTTCCCGTGACTTTGTCCTTGTCATAGAACGCAGGTCCGATCTCATTTTCGAGAATGGTGTAGATCGTGGCGGCGTCCAGCTCGTTCTGATAGTCCTGATTGTCGTAAGTCCTGTCCTGAGGCAAAGCCCAGCCTGCTCCTTTGACATAGCCCTCGACCCACCAGCCGTCAAGCACCGAGAAGTGCATAACTCCGTTCATAGAGGCCTTTTCTCCTGAAGTTCCTGAAGCCTCCTGAGGACGGGTCGGGTTGTTCATCCAGACATCGACTCCCTGAACCATCTTCTTTGCAAGGTTGATGTCATAGCCAGGCACGAAGACTATCTTTCCGATGAATCTGTCCTGTTTGGAGATGTCCACGATTCTCTTTATCAGATCCTGACCCGCTTTGTCGGCAGGGTGCGCCTTTCCGGCAAAAAGGAACTGAACGGGACGATCGGGATTATTCACAATGGCATTAAGCCTTTCCAAATCGCTGAAAAGGAGCGTGGCCCTCTTGTAGGTTGCGAAACGACGGGCGAATCCGATTGTCAGCACATCCGGACGAAGATTCTCTTTGATGGTCACTATCTCGCTCGGAGAATAATGATTGGACACGGAAGTGTCGGAAAGTCTTTCCTTGACAGTGTCGATAAGCTTCTTTCTAAGCATGGTCCTTGTGTCCCAAATCACCTCGTCAGACACTTTGTAGATACCCTCAAAGCACTTTTTGTCATAGTGGTGAGTCTGAAACTCCGGTCCGAAGACCTTGGAATGGATGTCCTTCCACTCCGGCGCGGTCCAAGTCGAATAATGCACTCCGTTGGTGACGTAGCTGATGAACAGTTCCTCAGGCAGATAGCCGGGGTACATATTTGAGAATATCTGCTTGCTCACCTCTCCGTGGAGCATTGAGACTCCGTTCACGTTCTGAGAGATGTTGGCCGCAAGGATACTCATTGAGAACTTCTCGTTGATGTCCGCGCCGTTGAGTTTGCCGAGTCCCATCAGAGTCTGCCAGTCAATCTTCAGCCTTGAGGAATAATGGCCTATGTACTGCCTGAGCATTCCCTCGTCGAAAGCATCGTGCCCCGCTGGAACCGGGGTGTGGGTCGTGAACAGAGATGAGGCTCTCACGACCTCCAGAGCTTCCTGATAGTCAAGATTCTCGTCCTGAACAAATTCTCTAAGTCTCTCAAGACCTGTGAATGCGGCGTGTCCCTCATTGCAATGGAACATTGTAGGATTGATACCGAGCGTCCTCATCGCACGGATACCTCCCACGCCCAGTAGCAATTCCTGTTTAAGACGGTTCTCCCAGTCACCTCCGTAAAGATGGTAGGTTATCTGTCTGTCTTCAGGAGTGTTGGCCTCGTAGTCAGTGTCCATAAGATAAAGGTCTGTACGCCCCACGGCGACTTTCCACAAACGTGCCTGTAATGTTCTGCCGGGAAAAGCGACGCTTGTCGTCACCCAGTTGCCGTCTTTGTCCATCACCGGAGCCGCCGGAATCTTGGTGAAATCCTGAGCGTCGTATTTGCAGACCTGATCACCCTGAGCTGAAAGCACCTGAGTGAAGTAGCCGTATCTGTAGAGCAGACCGAACGCCACGAGGTTCACATTCATATCGCTTGTCTCTTTCAGGTAGTCACCGGCAAGAATGCCGAGACCGCCCGAGTAAATCTTCAGAGATGAATCAATTCCGTACTCCATACAGAAGTAAGCCACTGAAGGCTCAGTCCTCTCAGCTTTCTTGGACATATACTCGTTGAAGTCGTCCATAACGTCCTTCAGTTTGCCGAGAAACTCGTCATTCTTCGCCAGTTCCTTGTAGCGGCTCAGGCTCACTTTGTCGAGAACGACAAGAGGATTGTAGCCAGACTCGCGCCAGATCTGAGGATCCACTTCCTCGAAAAGTTGTCTCGCATTCTCGTTCCAGCACCACCAAAGGTTCTTGGAAAGGGTTTCAAGTCCTGTAAGTGATTCAGGCAGATGCCTTGTTACCAAAAGGCTAAGCCACGAAGGGTTGTTTATTTCTAATTTGTGATATTGCATCGGTTTGTCCTCTATTGCCTCAGGGAAATCGCCGTGCCGGGCTACGACTTTGTCCAAGGCCATCGAATAAGCTTGTTTGTAAAATACTATCTGATTCTCCCACAATGCGATGGATGCCACATCCTTAGCATTGTCCATATAAATTTTTCTGTGATCGCTGTCCAGTCCCGCGATTTCGGTCACTCTGGCCACCGCTCCGTCGACAACTGAGAAATAGTTAGTGTCATCCCTGTCCACGATGGAGATTCCGGGATGATCCTTAGAGTAACGGTCGCGCACCCAAAGGCCGAAACCTGAAAGGCTCGTAGTGAGGGTGGGCACTTTGAAGGCGAGACTCTCAAGAGGAGTGTAGCCCCAAGGTTCGTAATAAGAAGGGAAAAGCGTCAAGTCCAGACCTATCAGCAGGTCGTAGTACTTCATATTGAAGATTCCATCGTTGCCGTTAAGGTAGGACGGGATGAAGTAGATCTTGACTTTGTCTCCCTTTTTGTTGGTGAGGCCGAGTTGACGAAGCCTGCCAGTGACGATGTCATACTCAGGATTCATCAGATAATGAGACACTTGCGTTGTGTAATTCTCAAATCCGGCGCCTGAAAGCTTAGAAGAGAGACTCTTGTCTGCCCCGTTTATTCCGGAAGGAATCATAATGAAAGCCTGAATGCTTCTTCCCTCGTAGCCTGACTTATTTATCTTGTCAAGAGCGTCGAGAAACACGTCTATACCCTTGTTTCTGTACTCGTATCTTCCTCCGATTCCGACGAGAATGGCGTTCGGCTCAACCTGCTCGCCGGACATAGCGGTGGCCACGTCCACCAGTTCCTTTCTGGCCGCGGTTCTCTTTTTGTCGTACTCTTCGTCAGTGGAAGGAGTGAAACTGTTCTCAAAACCGTTTGGTGTGACCACGTCCACCTTTCTGTGAAGGAATTGCTCACATTCTTTGGCGGTAATGCCGCTGACCGTAGTGAACACGTCCGCATTCTGGGCCGACATCTTCTCAAGAGAGTGACGGGCAGTCACGTTGAACTGTCTCGCCTTGTCATCGTCATTGTACAGGCTCATTGAATTGTAAAGCGGCAGATTGTTGCCGGCAAGACAACGTCCGAGCACTGTAGCGTGAGTCGTAAACACCGTTCCGACAGGCAGTTTGCAATGTTTCAGGTACAATAGCCCGGCTCCGGTCTGCCATTCGTGGAACTGGGCCACGACCTTTGATGAGGAGTCGAGATTGAATTTGTAGAAACTCTCAATGACCTTGCCGGCGGCATAGCCGAACAGCGCGGACTCTTTGTAGTCCCAGTCCCCCGTGAGCGAATCCACACCGAACTCTTTCCAGTACTCAGTCAGAATGTCGTTCTGCTTGGTAAGGAACTGCTTGTAGTCGACAAGTATCGCTATCGGAGTCCCAGGCACATTCCACGTCCCTATCCTCAATCTAAGTCCTTGACTTGCAGCCGCATTCTTCCAAGAAGCGAAAAGCGCGGAATCTTCGATAAAATCGGGATTGGAATCAGTGTCCATCCAAACGTCAGGTCCTATAAGTATATGATGCCTGTGAAGTTGCGACTTCAGATAAAGTGACTTTGTGGCAATAACAGTGTAGATCCCCCCAACCTTATTGCACACTTCCCAGCTTACTTCAAAGAGGTAATCGGGATGCGTATATTCTTTTGCCATTAATAATTATTTCTTTGTTTTTACAGCCTTAGGCGCAACTGCCTTCGCTTTTTTAACTGAAGCCGAGGCCCCCTTGCCTGCCGGCTTTGACGCAGGTTCCTTCGCAATCACGACTTTTGAGGCAGTGATCTTCGCAGGTCTTGTCAGACCTTTGCTGTCGGATTTGCCGGCTTTCTTAGGGGATTTCGCAGCGCCGCCGCTTTTGTCTGCAAATTTAGCACCTAATTCCGAATATGCGTCATTTACCCTAATAATAAAATCGCTGAGCACATTCATATAATTGATGTAGGCCTCGTACGGAGTGTCGTAAGGATTGAAGTACTTGTGCACTTCCCCGTCGGAGAAGAACTTGGTACACATGTAATAGAAGTGGTCGCTCTCCTGAAGATGTCCGAAATCAGAAGATATGAATGAATCGTCCACTTTCTCGACTTTGTCCGAGAGAGCATAAAGTTTGTGGAAGGCGTCCTGCTGTAACTCATTGCCGAGCCAAGCAGTCACATCCCGTTCTTCGTCAGCCCAAGAAATGGTCTCAGGGACCTCGATAGGCGCAATCGGTTTGAGTTTTTTAGACGCCTGAGAAGGGGTCACAAATTCGAGAGTGCCGTCTTTGAGCACGATTTCCGGAAGATAGCGCATAAAATCGAAGATTCCTGTTTTTGCGCTCTGATGCTCTCCGAATGTCTCATAATCCATAAAAAGATTGACGATGTCGCCCTTTGTGGCAGCTGCCTTTAGCCAAGAAAGGTATTTCTCACCTGTGAGCGGCCAGTCTGACCAAGACTTGTTTGAGAATCTGAAAGCAATGTCGTCACTCAGAGAATAATCCCTCAAAAGCAGACTCAGATCAGGCTGAATCGGGTCGCTGTACATATAGTCAGGACTCTTCCATCCGAGGATGTGTTTGGCTCCCTCCGTGAGCATAACGTTGAATCCCATATCGCGGACCATCTTTCCGATCTCGTCAGAGTAGATGAGCTCGGTGTTACGGAACGCGGTCGGGGTGACGCCGAAAAACTTCTTTATCGCCTCCTTGTGCTTGAGCACCTGAGATTTGAATTCCTCAGGAGATGCCAGCGAGGAAAGAGAATGGTAATAAGTCTCGCTCAAAAATTCCACCGAACCGGTGGCCGCAAGTTTGCGGAAACTCTCCAGTACGTCAGGGACGTATCTTTCCATCTGCTCGATGGCGGAACCGGAGATTGAGAACGCAACCTTGAAGGCTCCCTTGTAGCGTTTGACAAGATCAAGCAGAAGCGCGTTCATCGGAAGATAGCACTTCTGAGCCACACGACGCATAATCGTCCTGTTGGCGAAATCATCGTAATAATGTGAATCTTTCCCTATATCGAAGAATCTGTAAAGACGGAGCCTGGTAGGTTGATGGACCTGGAAATACAGGCATATACTCTTTTTCATCATAATCGTTTTATCTTAATAGTGATTCGTAAACTTGTTTCAATTGCGCAGTGGCGTTGTTCCATTTGAGGGTGTTGACCTCATCGTAGCCCTGATGGGAAGCGAACTCGGACAGAGCCGGGTACTTCAAAAGCGCGTAGATCTCGTCGGCCATCGCATCCACATCCCAGAAATCCACTTTGAATGCGTATTTCAGCACCTCGGAAGCGCCTGACTGCTTGGAGATTATGGAAGGAACGCTGGATCGCATTGCCTCCAGCGGGGATATTCCGAAAGGCTCGGAAACCGAAGGCATAATGTAGACATCGGAAAGGGAGAACATCTTCTGGACTTCCTGCCCGCGCAGGAATCCCGTGAAATGGAATCTGTCGGAAATTCCCAGACGGGCCACGTGACGGATGCAACGGTTCATCATATCCCCGCTGCCCGCCATCACGAAACGCACGTTAGGCACTCTTTTGAGCACCTTTGCCGCAGCTTCTATGAAGTACTCGGGCCCTTTCTGAAACGTGATTCTGCCAAGGAAAGTGACGACTTTGTCCTTAACTCCCCTGTCGATGTTGAGATTCTCTCTGCCGCTGAAATCCACGGCATTGTGAATCGTCACCACCTTGTCTGGATTGATCCCGTACTTGTTGATGATGATGTTTCTGGTCAAATCGCTGACTGCAACCACCCTGTCGGCAGCCTCCATCCCTTTCTTTTCAATGTCGTAGACACGCGAGTCGATTTGGTCGACGCTGCCTCTGTCGAAAGAGGTAGCGTGGACGTGGACCACCAGAGGTTTTCCTGTCAGCCGCTTGGCCGCTATTCCGGCCATATAGGTAAGCCAGTCGTGAGCGTGAATGATGTCGAACTGATCATTGAGCCTCACGGCAATTGTCCCGCCCACAATAGCGTAGCGGGCAACTTCTTCCAAAAGATTGGAATTGTACTTGCCTGAGAATTTGTACTTGTGACCGTAAGTGATTCTAAAGTCGGTCACCTGACGTTTCCTTTCCTCATT
>Ga0172377_10005213_pt1 | contig 13356 bp, 8 predicted proteins | sample Pumphouse3metaG_FD_119749 | JGI IMG/M metagenome (GOLD analysis project Ga0172377, IMG submission 119749) | Leachate microbial communities from a municipal landfill in Southern Ontario, Canada - Pumphouse #3 metaG | ecosystem: Engineered > Solid waste > Landfill > Unclassified | place: Canada... | reverse complement strand
GAGGTGTTGCAACCAATATTGGAGTTCACTTCTATGATATGCTTTCTTGGATATTTGGTCCTATTAAACAAAACACTGTTCATATTTATCAACACGACAGAGTGGGAGGATATTTGGAATTTGAAAGAGCAAGAGTTAGATATTTTATGAGTATAAATGCTGATACTTTGCCTCAAAAATGTAAAGAAAATGGCAAAAGAACCTATCGTAAAATTGAAATGGAAGGCACCGAAATTGAATTTAGCGAAGGTTTCACTGAACTTCATACTCTAAGTTATAAGAATATATTGGCAGGTAATGGATTTGGACTTGAAGATGCAAGAAACTGCATTCAAATAGTTCACGACATAAGAAATGCTACCCCTGTTGGGCTTAAAGGTGACTATCACCCTCTTTGCAAACTTCCACTCGCAAAACATCCCTTCAAAATCTAAACATAATGATTGAGGTAGAGAATGCAAGTTCTTTAATCGAGCAATTTGAAAAAATATATAAAAGGAAGGTCTATCGCTTTCCTTTTAATTTTATTGGTAAAAAGGAATTTGCTCTTTTAATGGTTAAGTGCAATAATACTTATATTTCTCTTCCCTATCTATCTCAAGGAATTGTTGAAACCAATCCTCCAAAATTTGACTTTCAAACCCTTTCCAATAATTGGCAAATAAGAGATACAATTGCTCACTCAGACTTTATTTATTCAGATAAAGTAAATTTTGAGATAAATCTTAAACAAGAATATAATTACACCTCAGACATTAGAAGGAAAATAAGAAAAGCCCAGTTGAATGGAGTTATTATAAAGCAGGGAGTTGATAAGAATTTAATTAATGATTTCTATAAGGTTTATACTAAAAGAATGCACCAAAAAGGAGTTCCAACTTTATACAAAAGACATTTAATTAGAAAGATAAATTCAAATTCCACAATTTTATTTGTTGCCTATAAAGATAATAAACCAATAGGGAGTGCAAGCATAGATAAAATTACTGACTCCTATTTTGAAAATAATCTTTTTGCAACTCTTTCTTCTGAGAATAAAAACTACACTTCCTACCTGCTTCATTATTCAATGATAAATTACTGCAAAGAAAATAATGCAAAAACTTATTCTTTTGGAAGATGCACCAAAGACAGTTCAGTTTATTCTTTCAAAAAACATTTCAAAGCAAAGGAAATCCCTCTTTATTGGTCATCATCTCACAAAACAGACTCCATTCGCAATAATAAATGGTTCTTCTCATTTTGGAAACACATGCCTTATAAAATTTCTATCCTGCTTGGTGGATTAATTTACGAAAGAATATATTAATAACATTTGGAAAGATTATATATAATCACTAAACATATGTAACATCAATAGAAAAAGAAAAATATCATAAAGGAAAAATAATAATTTATGGGTAGTTTTTTTGAAAAGAAACTCTTCTTTTGTTTTTATGAATGAATATATTTTTCCATCGTTAATCGTGCCATAAGATAACTGATTGTTGATTCAGCACCTTGGTTTAAGTTTACATGGGATTTTTCCAATCCATCATAACACCCTGCAGTACAAGGATTATAAATGATTTGATGTAAACGATTTTTTCCTAAAAACCAATTAAATGCTATATTCATTTTCTTTTTATATCTTTCGTCATTGAAAGCATCATAAAATTTTCTTAATGCCATTATTGTGTATGCAACATCTATTGGTTGCTCTCCATAGTGTTTAGATTTTCCATCTTTTTGAAGCCAATTTTTATTTGAAATAACCTCTATCCCATTTTCATTAAATATCTTAGATAAAAGAAAATCTAATGATGTAATTGCTATATCTTTATATATGACTTCTTTTGTAATTAACCAAGTGTATAACATTGCTTCTGGTAATATACTATTCGCATATGTAAGATAACTTTCAAACCATTGCCATGTTTTACTTGATTCAAATTTATACATATCAACTAAACGATTTGCAAATGTTTTTAGAAAAATAAGATTCTCAGGATATGTATTAATATTATTTGCGTAATATATTCCTTTTATTATAAAAGCCATAGAGCGTGTTGAACAAATGCTTTCCATACTTAGAAGTGATTTTTGGAATATTGTTTCAGCTTGAGTAATTATTTCTTGGGGTAGTATTTCCTTTAATGAAAGCACATAACCTAAAGCCCAAATTGCTCTTCCGTTTGAGTCATCAAGGTTTACTTCATTGTTCTGAGAAGTAAAATTTTTCTCCTTATCAACATAATTCAAGAAGTCTCCTTTTTCTTGAGAGCATAATTGAATAAAGTTTAGGTATTTTCTTATCTCTTTTATATAGTCAGCATTATTATTCAGCTTGAAATACATACACATAGCTACAAGAGCACGTGCATTATCATCTAAAGTGTAGCCTGTACTTAAATCAGGACGATTTATTCTTGAAAACTGAATTATTCCAATATCAGTAGTCATGCGTTTAATATGGCTTAAATCTATTGGTGGGTAATTGTATTTTATCTTTATTTCATCTTTTGCAATCCTTCCAAACAATTGGGCATGAGCAATTGCTGAATTTTCCCAAGCACTTGGAGAAATAGCTTGCAAGGTATTTGAACTTAATTGTTTTCTTAATGGTCTGTTATTAAGCAAACTTATAACACTTTGGGCTAATTGTTTTGAATTACCAAAATCAAAGATTATACCTGTTTTCTTTGTTAATATTTCTTTTGCATGAGGAATTGGGGTTGAAATAATTGGACAAGCACAACTCATGGCATAAACAAATGTTCCACTTACTGCTTGATTTGGGTCATTTGTTGTAAAAAGATATATATCGTTTAATTGCAAGTATTCAAGTAAAGAAGGTAAAGACAAATAAGCATTTATAAATATCACATTATCTTGAAGTGAATACTTTTCAACCAATTCTTCAAGGCTTTTACGATATTTCTCTCCTTCATATTTTACTACTTCAGGATGAGTTTTCCCAATAACAAGAAATACTGTTTCAGGACATTGTTTAACAATTTCAGGTAATGCTTCTATTGTTGTTTCTATACTCTTTCCAGAACTTAAAAGTCCAAATGTTGTAAGAACTTTCCTTCCTTGAAGGTTATATTTCTTCTTTAAAGAACTTTTATCCATATGTGAAACCAAATGTGTTCCATGAGCAATAACGTTTATTTTTTCTTTTGGCACTTCATAATCATTAATTAAAATATTTTCTGAAGTATGAGTCATCACAATAATTGATTGACAAATTTCTGCCATTTGCTTTACTTTAAATTTCAATTTTACAGTTGGATTTGGCAATACTGTATGAAATACCATAACTATTGGCTTTGACACCTGATATAGAAAATTATGGAAAGCTTGTTCTTGTTTTATGAAAAAGCCGAATTCATGTTGTATTAATACAATTTGAATGTTATTATCCTCATTGATTGATTCTGCCATTTTTTCATATTCTAAAGCAATTGAAGTATCGAAAACAAATCTTACTTCGCTTGGATATTCATAATTTGCTTTACCTGACTCTAAGGCACATATTTTAATTGAAAAAGAATCACTAAACTTATTATGTAATGCATTTATTAAATCTTGAGAATATGTTGCTATTCCACATTCTCTTGGAGGGAAAGAAGAAATAACTAAAATTTCTGGTAGTTTTTGAATAGCGTTTTGTGTAAAACTTTCTTTGTTTAAAGGTAAACTAAGTAATGGGTTATAGATTAAATTTTGATAGTTAAAAGGTAATTCATAATTATTTAAGTTACCTTCTATTCTATTTAAAGTGTCTTTTGTTTTCATAGTTTTGTTGATTTATGATTTAATAATTCGGCTATTAGTTCTGATAAGTTTATTCTTGCAACTGCTATTTCTTTGTCAGCAGCACCATAATAAATAAATAAAGTACCTCCAAATACTGCAGTACCTGTTGGAAAAACAACATTATTCACATCTCCATATAATTCCCATTCATATTCTGGTGAAAATAATGGATAAGGCAATCTGGCTAAAATTTTAGATGGATCATCCAAATCTAATAATGCAGCACAAGCTCTATAAACTGGTCCGTTCTCATCTTCTACGCCATGATAAATCAAAAGCCAACCCTCAGGAGTTTCTATTGGAGGACAGCCCCCTCCTATATAACTTGATTCATGTTCATATATAGGGTCAAAGACAATATGTTTTGTGAAACAACTAAAATATTCTATCCAAAATTCTTTAGTAAGTTCATTTATTTCTTTTATAGATACTATTTGAATTCCTGGTCTAATACGATGCAAAAACACAAGATTTCCATTAATTCTACGAGGAAATAAAATTACATTTTTATCCCATAGTATTGTTTTCTTAAGTGGATCTGATTTCTTGTAATAAAACTTATGGTTTTGATAGTAATTCTTATTTACTTTTAGTGATTGAGCCATTTGCACAAATTCTGAATATGTGATATTAGGTACAATAATTCCTTGTTTTTCAAAATGAATTAAATCTTTTGATGTAGCTAAGGCTCCTCGTGCATTTACTCCATCATATGCAGTATAAGTCAAATAATATAAATCATCAATTTTTACTATTCTTGCATCTTCAACACCCTTTGATTCATATTCAAATTCTGGAACCATTATAGGTTTGTCCCATCTTTCCACTAAAGTTAAAGGTCCATCTAATCGACAGTAACCTATGCTTGAATAATTACCTTCTTTAACAGCACGGTAAAATATGTGCACACTATCTCCCACTCGAATTACTGCTGGATTTAGAACAGCACCATTTTCAAATTCTATATCAGTTTTTGAAAGAATTATTCCTTCTTTAATTAGATTTATCATGTTTTTTGTTTTTATTTATCTGTTTTTTTATCTATCTTATATTATTCAGCATATGATTTGAATCATTGCAGCTAAAACTGCAATAACAAGTAGGATATGAATTAAATCCAAATTAAGTAGTAGAAATTTTCATTGATAAAACAATGAGTTAATCACATAATCTAAAGAACCATTTTCTTGAGAATAGAATAAATTATTTGCATTAACCAGCAATTATAAAACTTTTTATATGTATTTAAATCTAATTATTCTTTAGCTAAATAAGAAAGAAACTATTTAAATCAAGTAAAAACTTATTTAAAAAAGGAATAAATTCTGTAAGGTCGTACGTTAGCAGATTTAAACCTTATCTTTTAAATATTAATAAGGCTTTGATACACTTATATCAAATCTTTGTGAATTTTTTTCTGAGATCAACAAGTGTTTATTTTATTTTGTGTTTTAAATTTACTCTGTAAAGGTGCAACGAATTACATAATTAACTGTTATATAAAAGTTACATCATTCACACATTCTTGTATTAGAATTACAATCCAATAATTCCACCTATTTTACCTTTATCATTACGTTTAGCAATTTTATCGGCTCGTTTTTCTTTTTTACTTTTTAAAGGTGCCTTTTTAACCGATTTTTCTTTAGCATTTTTTTCTTTTGACATATTGTTTTTATTTAAGTATTTTGTACATTGTGATATATCTTTCCCAAAAAATCATAATAGCAATTAAGGAAAGAATTATATGAAATTCTAGTTAACCTGAGTTGATTATAAATAAGTTGCTCTTTAACACGTTCAATTTTATGATTGATTATATACTGTTCTATTGTGATTCCAGTAACCTCATAAAAAAGACTAACAAGATAAGTATAGTCATAATCGAGTTTTTTACGGAGAAAATTAAAAAAATTGTTTTTAGTACTTCTTCAGAATAATGAACCATTTCAATAATTATATTCTTTATTCTTTCAACCAAAATAGTCTTTTTATCTTCCATAAGCTCAAGTTCTGATTTTACAACCCTCTTACAGCGAATACCCACCATATATTTAATGTAATGTTTCATTTTTTAATGCATTATTATATATTTCTAATATGAAGCTTATCTTGTAAATTCAGATTTTATCTAAGCTAAAAACAAATCTAAATAGAATAAAGATATAAAGAAAGTAGCTTGAATGATAAGTTAATTAATAATAACTTAGGATTGGTTTTCTTTATATAAATAGGATGTATTTAATAGAGAAAAAAGACAATATTTTATGCCTTTTTTATTTGACTAATAAGTTATACGTAAGGAAGGTTAATATTGTTTCTTTTATGTTACTTTTTTTGAACAAAAAAAACAAAATAATTCAGTTGAAACGAAGAAAATTAAAATCGTTAATTTAAAGTTTTTTATCCCTAATTTGATTTACCATTTAATCTTTGCTTAGAAGAAAAATGACAAATGAATTTGGAATCCTTTCCAACGATAATTTGCATCATTCCTCATTTTCTGCATTCCGAAATTATAAATACCTCCAATTGACCATTTATGATTAAGGTCGTAGCCCAATCCTAACTGAAAGCCAATATCTAAAGGTTGATAATGGTCATTAGAGAAAGTATTTATTGTTGCACTACCATAAAAAGTTGAATCTGTTGGACTCCTTAGGTCAACAAAATCTGATTTCCCTCCAATGCCATAGGTGAAATAGGGAGAAGCAGAGATATATAATCCACTTCCAGTCCTATCATCTCCAAACTTAATTAATAGTCCTAAAACTCCTTCAAGCATATAAGCATTTACATCTACTTTTTCATAATTAGGAATTTCGGATTGAAAACCTTTGTTGAGAAAAGAAAGAGAAGGTTGGAAATATAGATTATATACCAATCTTTTTTCTGCAACAAATCCAGCTTTCCAACCAAATTTGTAGCTAACTCCTTGTTTGAGGGTCGTATTATCGTAGCTTAAACCAGCTCTTAAGCCATACTTCCAAGGCTCTTTTGATGATTGAACATTACTTTTGTAGGGTTGAGCATTAAGATTGTTTGAATTAATCCCTATAAAGAATAATACCAAAGCAAGGCTAAAAGCCTTAAATAGATAATTTGATTTGTTTATATTATTTTTTCTCATTGCCTTCTAATTGAAAAATTGATTTAATAAGATTTTCTCCAGCTCCAATTCTATATCCTTCAGAAAGAAAAACTATATCTCCATCTTTAGTTATTAAAAGTAAGATAGGGAGGTTGTCTTTTAGTTCTTTTTGTGTTGATTTAATAACTTGAGATAGTATTTTATTATTATTATCTATTGCAAAAATTGATTGTTTTGGGAGATTAGTGTATTTATTTACTGAAAAATCATTGCTAATCTTATCTTCAGGAATAAGGAAAAGTATTCCTCCGTCCCATTGTTCAAATTCCTCCTTAAATAAAGGAATATCAACCATTATATGTCTTGTAGGTTCTTTTTGAGGATCAATAATTGCCATAACTAATCCTTTGCCATTTGCTATTTTTGAAAGATTAGTTTTCTCTTTATTAAGAAGTTTTACTTTTGTATCCATCTTAATACTTCCTTCTTTAACCAAGCTTTGTGGCAAATCTCTAAGTTGAACCATAATGTCTGATTTTGAGTTTGGCTTAAGTTCAAAAAAGTTTGTTTTAACATAAACTATTCCGTCATTTGCTCTATTTCCTGTTAGCAAACGATAATAACCAGCATCCAAAACCAATTTTTCTGGGAATTCTTTAAACTTAGGGTCATATTCATAATCTAATGTAACAAACTTTCCATCAATAAATTTAGCTAAAGTAAAATGAGTGTAATATTCTGGCTTAATCTTACTTGCTGTATTGCCATTATGAAGGGTTAGAATACATTTGTTATTAGTTAATTCATTAGCTTCACTTTTTACAAAAGCATAATTCCATTCTCCATTTTCGTAATACATTGCATTTCCAGTTGCCCAATCATATTTTGCAGGAATATTATAAGTTCTTGCAATTGCAACAAAAAGAATCTCCATTGAAACCTTATCGGCTTCTTTTAAATGTAAAACTCCCTTAGGAGATATTTGGCAGCCATAATAGTTATCTTCATTGTTTAACTCTATGTTTTCTTGAATCCATTTTGCAATTTCTTTAGCACTTAGGTTTTCATTTGTCTTAAAAATCTCTTCTCTATTATTGCTTATATATTCTCTCCAAGGAGTTATAATTTCTAATTGAATGCGAGGATTAAGGATGTAATTATCTATAATTTCTTTTGAATAAGTCAGGTCTTTTTTGTTTTTAAGGAAAGCATCTAAATGACTTTGCAAAATATCTTTTGGTGTATCTCTAAGGTCTTTTTCATAGATTGTTTTTAAAATTGTCATAGCCTCAGGCTTATTCTTATTTTCTTTCAAAAACTCTTCTATTGCTTTATAGTTTCCCCAACTTTGTTTGATGGCATAAGAAATATCTGTTGAATCAAAAGAAGGTAATACTAAATAAAGATTTCTTATATAATCATCATTTGGGAAAGTAGAAATATAAGCATTGCGAATGGAATCTTCGTAAATTAATCTAATGGAATTATCTTTTACTTTATTATTTGAAAGTTTTGTAACAGCTCTTTGAACTGGAGGAACAATTTCTAAAAGTTCTTCATAATCCTTATTCCTATTTGGTAAAAGAGTTAGAAAAATTGTATCAACTTCTTTAACGCTGATTTTCTTATATGCATAGTTTGTTTCTTTATTTGCCCATATCATTAAATCACCAAGTCCAGTTGTTAAAAAAGCTAATCCTTCCTTATTGGTTTTGCTTTGAGAAATTGGATAGTATTCTGCATAATTATAAAGCCCAAAATCAACTTCAGCATTCTCAATAGGATTTCCGTCAAGGTCATTTACCTTAACAAAGATTTTCTTTGTGGGTGCATAGTTCTCTAATAGGTTAATCTTTGTGTAAAGTTCTTTTTCCAAATTTACTTCTTCTTTCCCCTCATATCCTTTTCCAAATACAGTTGTGTGAACCATCATTGCTCTTTTGGCAGGAGCATCAAACCAAGCAACATTTAATTCTGGCTCTGGTTCACAAGCTCCAAGATGATACCATTTACCATCAATCCAAACCTCAACCCAAGCGTGATTGTCATCGGTGTGAGCCCAGCGAGGAGTATAGCATTGACGAGCAGGAATGGAAACTGAGCGAAGAGCAGTAACAGTAAAGGTTGATTCCTCTCCACAACGACCATGAGAAGTTCTTCTTGTTGATAGTGGTGCAGAAGTTCTTCCATCGGCAGCCTTATAGTTAACATATTCATGACACCAATGGTTTACTTCCAAAGCTGCATCGTACATTGACATATTTTTAATTCTGTCTTTAAGCTCTTCAAAGAATACAACCCTTGAACTATCCAAGTTTTCATTATTTACTCTATAAACCAAAACAAAATGACGAAAAACATCATCAGGAATTGTTTTTCCCCAAGTAAAGAAATCCCTTGCCTTAAAAGCATAATCAACCTGAGTAGCAAAAAAAGCTTCATCATAGTCTGCAATATCACTTAAAGGCATATAGGCTTTTAAAAAGTCTAATGCGTCTTGCTTTGTAAAATCTTTATTGTTGGTTTGAGCAAATCCAGTTAAGCTTTGTAAAAATACAAAACCGATAATCAATAACTTTAATAATCCTTTTATGTTCATAATCTAAGAAACAATTCGTCAATAATTATAATGTATCTATTTGCCTAAAATCTTGTTGTATTCCTTACTATTGGATAATAGTTCAATTGCTTTTAAAACTTCTTTATCCAAATTAAGCAAAGCTTCTATTCTTCCCTTTTGATAATGGTATCTAACAACAATTTCAGAAAGGAGAATTTCTTTTATATCATCTTTGAACTTAATTAAGTCATTGTTTTTATCTTCTTCTATCTTCTTTTTCAATTGTTCAATAGTATTTTCTATTTCTTGGCTATACTTTTCTTTCTTTGCCATATCTTCCAATTCTGCAAGCATCCTTTCAGTAATTGTTGAATAGGAATAGTCTTTATCTTTCACAAAAGATGTGAATTGATTGTAGATTTCATCTGTTATTTTAAAATCTTTTGGAGATTGGATTGTTGGATTTTGTTTTACAAATTCAGTTGCAAAGTCAAAGGCAAGGAATTTAGTGATTATTGATATAATAATAGGGCTTGCGTATTCTGGTTCTATAATTATGTCAGGCTCAATTCCAAATCCATCATAAACAGTTCTTCCTCCTTTGGTTTTAAATGCAACTTTAAGAGAATCGGGAATATTGATTGCATTGCCTTGTTCATCTCTATGTGAATAATCTATTGCTTGAATACAGCGACCACTTGGAATATAGTATTTTGAAACAGTAACCTTCATTTGTGCATTATAGGTTAAAGGAATAATATTTTGAACTAATCCCTTTCCAAAGGTTCTTTGTCCCATGATTACTGCTCTATCCAAATCTTGAAGACTTCCTGTAACAATTTCAGATGCAGAAGCAGAAAAATTATCAGTCAAAACAACAATAGGAATATTCAAATCAATAGGATTAAGAGTAGTTTTGAAGGTTTGATTTCTTTCAACAATTTTCCCTTTTGTAGAAACTATGTTCTGTCCTTTCTCAACAAACATATTTACAATACTTACAGCATCAGTTAATAGTCCCCCTCCATTTCCTCTCAAATCCAAAATTAAACCCTTTAGGTCATTATTTTGCTTCTTCAGTTCTTTAAAAGCATTTAAAACATTATTTGCTGCTCCATTTGTAAACTCATTTAACTTAATGTATCCAATCTCTTTTCCAACTATTCCATAATAAGGCACATTATCTATTGTTATCTCTTCTCTAAGGAAGGTTTTCTCAATCTCTTTTCCATCTCTAAGCACTTTTAATTTGATTTCTGAACCAGCTTGCCCTCTAAGAAATTCTTTTACTTGGTCAGATGTTCTATCCTTAGAACTTTGACCATTTACTTCAAGAATCATATCGCCTGCCTTAAAACCTGCTTTATCTGCAGGAAGGTTTTGGTAAGGTTCGGAGATAAATATTTTTCCGTCTTTCTCATGAATAACAGCTCCAATTCCACCATATTGTCCCATTAACTGCAATTTTGCATCTTCAAGATTTGCCTCTGGAATGTAATTTGTGTAGGGATCCAATTTTGCAAGCATGGCATCTATGGCAGTTTTCATTAAATCGCCAGGATTTATTTCATCAACATAATTTAGATGTAAATTCTTGTAAACAGATGAGAAAATTTCAAGGTTTTTTGAGAGTTCAAATCCTTTGTCTTCTTCTTGAGCATTAAGGCTAATGCTTAGGGTAATAACCGAAATTAGTATAAAAATTGATTTTCTTATCATCGTAAAACTTATATTAAAATTTGTAGCAAAGATACTTCAAACAAACAAATCAAATATCTTTTTTATTGTATTTATCGCACTTTTTTAAATAAAAAGTTTTTAAATAGTGATTTTCTTCCTATTTTTGCAGGCTATTAGAAAAAAAGACTATAGTAATTTAATAATAACGAATAAAACACAAATTAGTAATGGCTATTATTGGTAGAATTAGAAAAAGAGCAGGTATAGCAGTTGCAATTATTGCAATAGCTATATTATCATTTATCTTCAGTGATATTTTTTCAAAATCAGGAAACAAGATTCCTAATAACATAGGGGTTGTTGACGGAACTGAAATAACAAAGGTGGAGTTTGATCAGATGTCTCAAACAATTGAGACAAACATGAAGCAACAAAACAAAACCGACAATCTTACAACAGAACAAAATTACATGGTTCGTCAACAAGCTTACCAAGAACTATTGAATGAAAAACTATTAGCTGGAGAATTTAGCAAGCTTGGTATATCAGTGGGTAAAGACGAATTAAATGATATGTTTTTTGGAGATTTTATTGACCCAATGGTTATTCAAAACTTCTCAGATCCTAAAACTGGAAACTACAACAAACAACAAGTTTCTCAATATATAGCACAATTTGATAAACTTCCAGCAGAAGAACAAGCATCATGGAGAAACTTTGAAAGCTATATTAAGAAAAATCGTTTACAACAAAAATATGAAGTTCTTCTTTCAAAAAGTATGTATATGCCAAAAGCAATTGCTTCTCACTTAAGCAATCTTTATGACAAAACAACAAATTCTCGTTACACTCTACTTCCTTTCACAACAGTAGCAGATAATGCAGTTAAGATAGAAGAAGCAGATTACAAAAAATACTACGAAGAACATAAAAACGAATTTAAACTTACTGAAGAAATAAGAGATGTTGAATTTGTGAAATTCCAAGTTACTCCATCACCTCAAGATATTCAATACATTAATGATACTGTTACAAAAACCTTTGAAGCTTTCCAACAAGTGGCTCCAAACGAATTGGCATCATTTGTTTCAACAATGTCTGATAGAATGTATGATAGTAACTACTACAGCAAAGAAGCTTTCGCACAAGTTATTCCAGATTCAATACTTTCAAAAGTTAGCGTAGGTGGTTTTGTTGCACCTTTCCAAAATGGAACAAACTGGGTTATGGCAAAGCTAACAGCTATTCAAGCTCGTCCAGACTCAGTACGTTTTTCAAGAATAATTATTCTTAACAGCAAAGCTGGAGGAGATATTAAAAGAAACGAAGAAGCAGCAACCAAACTTAAGGACAGTATATTTAATATTGTAAAAGCAGATGCAGCAGGTTTTGAAAACAATGTTGCAAAATATTCTGACGACCCTGAAGCTTCAAAAAATATGGGAGACTCTGGTTGGTTATTAGATGGACAACTTCAATCAGACCTTTACAACTCAATCAACACAACTCCAATCAACGGAATCTTCGTATACAATATTCCTAATGATATGGGTTATATGTTAATTAAAGTAACAGGAAAAACTGCTCCAGTAACAAAATTGCAAGTTGCAACCATAATAAACGAAATTAGAGCAAGTGAAAAAACTGTTAATGAAATAAGAGATAAAGCTAATTCTTTCTTAGGTTCAGCAACAAATATGAGTGCCTTTACTCAAACAGCTCAAAAACAAAACCTAAATATCCTTACTTCTCAACTAAGAGATATGGACTACCAACTTAATGGAACTCCATATGCAAGAGAAATTGTAAGATGGGCATTTAATGAAGACACTAAAAAAGGAGATGTTGCTCCAGAAGTTTATGATTTGTCTGGAGAAATGTTTGTTGTTGTTGGAGTAAAAGATATTAAAGAAAAAGGGAATCTTACTTTAGAACAAGTAAAACCATATATTGAAAACCAAGTAAGAATTGAAAAGAAAGCAGAAGTGTTAATGAAGAAAGCACAAACTCTAATTTCAACTGATAAAACTTTAGATGCAATTGCAATTAAAGCAAACTCAAAAGTTGACACAGCATCAAATGTATCTTTTGGAGATCCTTATTTCGTTCAAGCAGGACCAGAAATGAGAGTTCTTGGATCACTTGCAGCAGCAACAAAAACAGGAATTCAAAAACCAGTAAAAGGATATAATGGAGTTTATATTTTAGAAATTGATTCATTTGG
>Ga0172377_10005212_pt1 | contig 13357 bp, 15 predicted proteins | sample Pumphouse3metaG_FD_119749 | JGI IMG/M metagenome (GOLD analysis project Ga0172377, IMG submission 119749) | Leachate microbial communities from a municipal landfill in Southern Ontario, Canada - Pumphouse #3 metaG | ecosystem: Engineered > Solid waste > Landfill > Unclassified | place: Canada... | reverse complement strand
CGTGAAGGCTTACGACAGTTACGGCCTCTCAGAGATGTACGGTCCGGGTGTGGCGTTCGAGTGCCCCGAACACGATGGCCTCCACCTCTGGCACGACTGCTACCTTGCGGAGATCATCGACCCTAAGACGGGCGAGCGGCTCGCTCCCGGCGAACGGGGCGAACTCGTCATCACGCCGCTCATTAAGGAGGCCCTGCCGCTCATCCGTTACCGCACCGGCGACATAACCCGGCTGATGGAGGATGGGTGCACCTGCGGGCGGGGGCAGAAGATTGCACGACTCACAGGCCGCAGCGACGACATGTTGGTCATCCGGGGAATCAACGTCTTCCCCTCACAGATCGAGCATGTGCTCCGGTCCCTTCCAGAGGTCGGAGAACAGTTCATGGTATATATCGATCGCGTCAAACATCTGGATGAGATGACTATCGAGGTAGAGATGAGCAGAACGGGGTTCTCCGGCGAACTCCAGGATCTCGCCCGCACGCAGAAGCAGATCGCCGGCGAGCTCCACAACACACTCGGGCTCAGGACCGCGGTGAAACTGGTGGAGCCCGGAACGCTCCCCCGGTTCGAGGGGAAGGCAAAACGGGTCATCGACCGGCGGTTGGAGATCTGATGGCGCCCTGGAACCCGCGAGCGGAGGAGATGCCACCTGATGAATTGCGGCGACTCCAGTTCAAACTCGCAAAATCCCTGGTCTACCGACTCTACAGTTTCAACGACTTCTATCGGCGCCGAATGAAGGAGCAGCAGGTTCACCCTGACGACATCAGGACGCTTGAGGATATCGCGAAACTCCCGTTCATGTACAAACGGGACCTGCGGGACGGCTACCCCGATAAGATCTTCTCTGCCGAGAAGAACGAACTGGTCAGGTACCATGTCTCCTCCGGGACGACGGGGAAACCGACCGTCGTAGGCTACACGGAACGTGATATCAAGAACTGGAGTGAGTCACTGGCACGAGGGTTCTCCTCCTGCGGTCTCGGGCCAGGCGACGTGATCCAGGTGAGTTACGGCTACGGCCTCTTCACCGGCGGCCTCGGTGCTCACTACGGCGCTGAAAGGGTCGGCGCAACCGTCCTTCCCACAAGCGTCGGGAACACAGAGCGGCAGGTCGAGTTGATGCAGGATCTCCACGTCACCGCCATCGCCTGCACCCCCTCCTACCTCCTCCACATGGGCGAGGTGGCGGAGAAGATGGGGGTCTCGATCAAGGACGATACTGATCTGCGGATCGGCTTCCTCGGCGCCGAGCCCTGGTCGGATCAGATGCGGAGCCGGATCCAGGACTGGCTCGGGATCCGTGCCTACGACATCTACGGGACGAGCGAACTCTCCGGGCCCATGTTCACCGAGTGCGCTGAGCAGCAGGGGATCCACATATGGGGCGACCTCGCACTCATCGAGATCGTGGACCCCACAACCGGCGAGGTGCTCGAGCCCGGGGAACAGGGCGAACTGACCATCACCATGCTCCAGAAAGAGGCGTTGCCCATGGTCAGGTACAGGATCGGGGATCTCACCGCCCTTGAAGAGGACGCCTGCGCCTGCGGCCGGACCCATCCGCGCATCGGCCGGATCCGGGGAAGGGTGGACGATATGCTGATCGTCCGGGGCATCAATGTATTTCCGTCGCAGGTAGAACACGCGCTGCTTGAGATCCCGGACGTCGGCAGGCACTTCCAGATCGTCGTCGACCGGAAGGGCGCGCTCGATTCCATGCTCGTGCGGGTAGAGGTGAGCGAAGAGGCGTTCTCCGACAAGATCACCGACCTGATGGTGATCAAGAGGAAGGTGGAGCATCGCCTCCGGGGTTCCCTGAACGTGGGCGTGGATGTAGAACTGGTCGAACCGGGAACCCTTCCGCGGTTCGAGGGCAAGTCGAAGAAAGTTGTTGACAAGAGGTCATTGTAATGGAGAAATCGTATATCGTCAAACAGATCTCAATCTTTTCAGAGAACCGCCCGGGGCGTCTCGCGGCGATCGCCGGTGCGCTCCGGGATGCGAAGATCAACATCTTTGCATTCAGTATCGCCGAAGCGGACGGGTTCGGTGTCGTTCGCGCGCTCGTCGACCGGCCGGAGGATGCCCACCGGACGCTGACGGATCTCGGGTTCCGCGTCTCGTTCACCGACGTCATCGGCATCAAGATGCGTGACGAGCCCGGCGGCCTCTCGGACATCGCGTCGATTCTCGGGGATGCGGAGATCAACATCGAGTACGCTTACGCCTACTCGGGGAAGGACGCGGCGGTCCTGATCCTGCGCGTGGATCAGGCCGAGGACGCCGTCCGGCACCTCCTTGGCCGCGGCGGGGAACTCCTCAAGACACCCCTCTCAAAATAAATCCCGGAGCCCGGGGGTACTCCCGGGTTCTTGTCTTTTTGAAGCGTGCGACACGCTGGTGCCTGGTACCGGTCAGTGCCGTTTCTCCCATTTCAGGAGTTCTGAGACCTCGGAGAGTGTCTTTCCGCGCCGGATCTCCTCGCGAATCCGCTCTTCGGTCTTTCTGACCTCCATCGCACGCCGGGCAACCTCATACGCCCGTTCCCGGGGGACCACCACGACACCACTCTCGTCGGCAACGATCCAGTCGCCCGACCGCACCTCCTGCCCGCAGCAGACGATCTCGGTGTTGATCTCCCCAAGACCTTTAGGATCGCCGGCGTTAGGAACGGTCGCCGTGGCGAAGACCGGGAAGCCGAGCTCCCGGATGTCGTCGACGTCCCGAGCCGCTCCGTCGATAACGACGCCGCTAACCCCCCGGTTCATCGCGGAGTGGGTGGCAAGTTCTCCCCAGGGCGAGACGTCCTTCCTTCCATCGTTGCTGATGACGAGGACGTCGCCCGGTCCAGCGACGTCGATCGCCTCGACGGGTTTTGCCCAGTCCCCGGCGACGGTCCTGACTGTCACCGCCGGGCCGACCGCTTTGATCCGGCCGCAGAGAGAGACGATCCCCGCCATGGCCCCTTTCCGGTGCATGGCATCGGTGACGTTCGGTGCGGAGACGGCTTCGAAGAGGCGGCGGATGACGGCATCACGGTTCTCCTCTTCCCGTGGCTTGATCTCGGGCCGGTCGATAGCATCCCGGACCCGCCGCGCCGCCCCGGTAACGTCGGCTGCCTTGATGATGTTCCCCCCCACGATGACGATCGAGGCCCCGGCGGCGACCGCCTCGGATGCGGTCTCGGCGTCGAGCCCTCCTGCAACAGCGATCGGGATCTTCACCTCTCCTGCGAGGCGATGGAGGAGGTCGAGCGACGACCTCCCGATCATCTGCTGATCGATGCCCACGTGGGCGTTGATGTAGTCGACGCCGAGCGCTGCAAGTTCCCGCGACCGGGAGACGGGATCGCTGACGTTGATGAGGTCGGCCATGATCCGGACACCGTACTTGCGGGCGGAGCGCACCGCCTCGGTTATGACCGCGTCGTCTGCATCGGCGAGGATGCAGGCGATGGCGGCACCGGACTTCGCCGCCATCTCTACCTCGATGGCCCCGGTGTCGGCGATCTTCATGTCCGCCACGATCTCGTGACCGGGGAACCGTTCCCGGAGCATCCGCACGGCCCGCATTCCCTCGCTCTTGATCAGGGGCGTCCCGACCTCAATCCAATCCGCACCGCCACGGACCGCCTCATCTGCGATCTCTATCGCACGATCGAGCTCGAGGAGATCGAGCGCCACCTGGAGAGTAGGCGTTGCCATGCAGTATAGTATGACAGGATTCTATTTATGGGGGATCGGGCCGGGGGAAACTATATCCATGAGATGAACGAGGTAGCCGGCACCCACGCCGCCCCTGCCCCGGGAAAGAGGGGACGGGGCAGCCGTATAGGTGGCATGGATGTGATTGAAGGATGGTTGAAATAGGATATAAACTGGCGAGCGAGGAACATGAGCCCCTCGATCTGGTCTGCTACGCCCGCCAGGCTGAAGATGCCGGCTTTACGTTTGCCATGATATCGGATCACTACCACCCCTGGACAAACCAGCAGGGGCAGAGCCCGTTCGTCTGGGGAGTCCTCGGGGGTATCTCGCAGGTGACGGCGGACCTCCACCTGGTGACCGGGGTCACCTGCCCGACGATTCGGACGCACCCGGGGATCATCGCCCAGGCCGCCGCAACCGCAGCGAGCATGATGCCCGGACGGTTCAGTCTGGGCCTCGGGTCGGGCGAGAACCTCAACGAGCATGTCTTCGGCGACCCCTGGCCCGCGGCTCCCATCCGGATAGAGATGCTTGAAGAGGCGATCGAGGTGATCAGATTGCTCTGGAAGGGAGGCATGCAGGACCACTACGGCTCCTTCTACACCCTAGAGAACGCTCAGATATTCTCGCTCCCCGATGAACTCCCTCCCATCTACATCGCGTCCGAAGGCCCGATCAGCGCTTCTCTGGCCGGGCGGGCCGGTGACGGGTTCATCAACCCGGGCAGCGATGCAGAGGAGAACCTCATCATCTTCCGGGACTCCGGGGGCGGCGATAAGCCGGCATACATCGAGATATCGGTCTGCTGGGCAGAGACCGAGGAAGAGGGACGGAGGACCGCCCACGAGCAGTGGCCGATCGCGGCAAATGAGGGGGAACTCAACCGGCTCCTCCCCACGCCGACCCATTACGAGCAGGTGGCGAAGATGGTGACGCCGGAGGACGTCGGAAAGCACGTCGTCTGCGGTCCCGACCCGGAGCCCTTTATCCGAAAGATCGAAGAGAGTGTCAAAATGGGGTTCGACCACGCCTGCATCCACCAGATCGGACAGCAGCAGCGGGAGTTCATGGAGTTCGCGACCAAAGAGATTCTACCGCACTTCAAAAAGTAGTAATAGTAGCATCTGAGAGGGCGGCACGGGGACCGGCCAAATAGGGGAGTCAGGGGTTGGGCAGCCCGCCCTTATGCGGCTGGCATCCACCGGGCCTGCACCCTTCAGCAGCCGGCAAAGACCAGGAGAGAGCTCGCGGCAGTCCTCTGCACCTACTGTCGGCGGCGAAGCAGAGCAACGGATGAAAAAGACATATGGGTGCCGCCGTGGCGCCTGAAACAAAGAGAAAAAGAAATTTTGTTACATCAGCCTATTCTGCTTCATAGCGTTCAAAGAACGTGACCTCTTCGGGGGTCTTCTTCTTCGCGATCTGGATCTCCTCAGGGAATCCCGCGGGCACGAGAGAGACGAGCGTGTACTCCTCCGGGACGTTGAGGAGCTTCCGGACATCCTCAGCGTAATCCTTCTTTTCACCCGCAACCCAGCAGGACGCAACACCCCATGCCTGGAGCGCAAGGAGGAGTTGCATCGTCGCCGCACAGCAGTCTTCGAGGTAATACTTCGCATCTCGCTTCCCGAAGACGGCGAAGCAGATGGGCGCATCCGCGATGAACCGGGCGTTATCGGTCAGGTCCGCGATCGCCCGCAGCGTCTCGCGGTTCTGGATGGTCCCAAAAATCCAGGGCTGCTCATTTCTCGCCGTCGGGGCAAGGCGCGCGCAGTCGAGGGCGTCCTTGACGATCTTATCCTCGACCGGGCTGTCTTTATACTTCCGCACGCTGTGCCTGCTCCTGATCACGGTGACACCGAGGTTAACCGTTCCACCAATCGGACTCATGCAACGATGGTGGGCACTCCAGGCCTAAATACCTTGGGGAAAAGGAGATAGGGGCGGCCCCTTCGGGGAGCGGCCCTAGAAGAGGGCCCGTATCATCTGCAGCATGTTCGAGAAGCCGTCGGTGATGACCACCGTCGGATCGATCCCGAGGATCGGGAAGATGAACACGAAGTAGGCGATGGTCCCAAGCGTGCTCCCGACGTTGGCGAGAGCGGCGACCAGCACCACCCGGAAGAGCGGGATTCTCCGCATCTCGGAGAAGGTCTCCGCCGCGATGATCTGCCGGAGTTCCCCGGCGGTGGGCTTCCGTATCTTCGCCTCGACGATGGCGGCGAACCACCCTGCCGCAAGCAGTGGGTTGAGCGATGTCATCCAGGAGACGGCAAACGCCGTGGCGGCCGAGAAGGGATGCCCGCCGGCGAGCAGCGTGAAAGCGGCACTCAGGATGCCGTTGATCAGGATCCAGTAGACGAAGGCAGCGAGCAGGACGTCCAGCCCCACGCCGGAGAAGGCTATTGCGGCGAAGAGGAGGAGGAAGAGGCCGGTGACGGCCGCACCGAGGATCTTCCCCCACGGCAGGCCCTTCACATCGGCGGTCAGGGTCGGTAGCGGCGGCAGTGTCTCCGGTGCGTCAAGGTAGCGCTGCACTCCCTGGATGTGTCCGGCACCGACGACCGCCAGCACCCGTTCATACCGGCTCCCGAGCATCAGGACCTGGTGTGCGAGATATGCGTCCCGTTCGTCTATCAGGGCCTGGGCACCCCGGGGAGCGAACTTCCGAAACTCCTCCATCGCGGCACTCACCACATCCTGGTTCGTGAGCGCGTCCACATCGATCTCCTCGCCCTCGACACTCACCAGTGAGTAGAGCAGGGCCCCGATGAACTTGAACTTCTCCCAGATTCCCATGTTGCCCCAGAACCGGGCAAGTGTGATCCGGATATCCCGGTCGATGAACGCCACAGGCTTCTGGTGCTCCCGGGCCTCTTCGATGGCGACCACCATCTCGGAGCCGGGTTTCACGCCGGCCTCGGCGCCGATACGCTGCTGGATGTAGGTGAGCACCCACTGGACGAGGAGCTGGCCGAAGTTTCCGCCCTTCAGGATATCCGCAACAGAGGGCTCAGGAACCTCCTCAGTGAGCGAGGTATACCGTCCTCTATCGAGTTCGACACCAACGATATCGGGTCCGAACTCCTCGATGGCAGACCGGACCTCCTCGACGCTCTTCTGCGAGACGTGAGCCGTCCCGACGAGACGGATCTCAGTCACGGAGCACCTTCACGCCCTCGCTGTCGATCACGGCGCGCCTCCCCGGCGGCACCGTCGCTTTCCGGTAGACGGCGCGGAGACCCGCCTCCTCCGTCGCCTCGGCGGCCTGCCGCCTCCAGAGTTCTGCAGCCGTATCATGCGCATCCCCGGGAGAGAGGGGCGTGCCGAGACCGGGGCACTCAGAGGCCAGCAGGTCGTCGTCGGCCAGCATAAACGGATAGGTGCGGCAGATCCAGGGACGATGCGCGTAGATGGAGCACCGTCCGTCCCGGAGAAATATACAGGCCTCCGTCGTGCGCCGGAGGCACCAGGCGAGGGTGTACTCCCCGCCGTTCCCGGCATCGATGAAGTCGGGATAGGGCTCGGCAATCTCATCCCAGGTCATGCTGGTCGCCGCCATGATCGTCCTGACCTCAGCAGGGCTCACCAGCACGAGGTTTGAATCCTCCGCAACCCGCCGGCAGCAGGCACCGCACCCTTGGCAACGGAACCCAACAGACTCGACCCGGCTCGCAACGTCATCTATTCCGAGCATATCCTGTCAAAGTTCTCGAAGATAAGCCGCCCGTTGACGGTATGGCTGACCTCGGGGTGCCACTGGACGCCGTAGAGGCGTTCATCGGGAGACGCCATCGCCTCCACACCGCAGATAGTCGACGCTGCAAGCCGAACAGATCCTTCCGGAACCACCGAGACCTCGTCCGCGTGCGACGCCCAGACATGAACCCGGTCAGGGTAGCCCTGGAGAAGAGTATTCTGTTCGAGTATATCGACCTCAACCGCGCCGAACCCGCCGCTTGCTCCCCGGCGGATCGCACCCCCCCGGGCCGTCGAGATGATGTGCAGCCCAAGACAGATACCGAGGACCGGGAGGCCGAGATCGAGGTACGCAGGAGCGGCGCCGGCACGGTCCAGATCCGGGCCGCCACCGAGAATGATGCCCCGGCAGCCCCGGGCGACCTCGGCTGGCGGCGTATCGTTTGAGATCATAGTGGTCTCAATGTTCATATCACGGAGCGTCCTGAGGATCAGGTGGTTGAACTGCCCGTGATTGTTGACCACATAGAGTGGAAGCATTGCTTATAGATGGATGTAAAAAGGTATAGTCCTTCCCTCAGGCATACTTCTGGACGAAATCAAAGACTTTCCGGGTGATCTCCTCCGGGTCGTGGCCCATCAGGTAGGCGAGCGTCAGGGCCCCGCCGGCACCCATCCCCTCTTTGACCTCACCGATGCAGTACCGGGCGAGCCCGACATGCCCGACCCCGGCAAAGTTCGGGTCGACGTAGTACGCCGCAGTGCCGACATCGGCGACCGACCGGGCGAACCCGGCGGAGGGATCATCCCTGACGTAGACCGTCGTCGCGAGGCGCGGTACCCTCCTCCCGAGCGCTTTCAAGGCAGCCGCGACAGCAAGCATCTGGGTCCCTCCGGCGAAGAGGATCTCGCCGGAATAAGCGCTCGCGATCCCTGCCGCTACCGGCATCATGGGATCCCCCACGGCCCGGAGGATATCGAGAGGCTCGCGCGCGCCGGCAACGTTCATCCGGGCGAGCGCGTCCCTGCAGACGGCTTCCTTCAGGTCCACCGGATTTTTGATGAAAGCGCTGCTGACCGAGGCATCGTAGCCGAGCGCCCGGAGGACGCAGAGCGCGGTGGTCGTCCCGCCGGGGACACACTCGCCGAGCATCAAAAAATCACTGTACTGCGAGAGCAGCCGGCCGACCATCTCACCTCGCTCAAAGAGAAGTGCTGCGTTCGGCACCGCATCCTCCTTCCGGGGATCGCCGCCCGGGCTCCCGTAGACGTCCAGGCAGGGAACCGCAGGGGCATGGGCAAGGCCGGCGTTGATGAGGATGGGGGAGAGACCGGTCAACTCCACCATGGAGCGGGCGATGGTCGCCGGCGTCGGGCACCCGGTGGGTGTGTTCGGCCGGGCTGCGACACTCGTGATCGCGCCGGTCGTGACGAGTTCTGCATCCAGATTCGGCGTGAGCAGAGTCCCTTCCGGGTTCGGCCCGGCACCAGATATACCGGGGACGGTAGAGAGCATGGTATTGCCGAGAATGAACGCCATCATCGGGCGTTTCGGCCTGATCCCGGGGTCTTCTGAGAGGAATGGATTGGACATCAGTATAGGGTTGGTCTGCGGGATAGAAGAGGTTGATGTCGGCCGGCAGAACGGGCGCGGTTGCGGCCCGCACTCCGCGAGTGACCGAACTCTGGAGCCGGCCCTCCCGCCCGGCGCCATTCGCACCCCCGGGCCATCGAACAATAGCAAACACAAACGCCAAAATACCCACCAGCCTCAATACTAGAACAATGTTCGAGATCGAGCGCAGGCTGGAGGAGAAAGGTATCACACGGGAAGATATCGTCGCCTCTGCGATGGAACTCTACGTCCCGCACGGGATCAGTGCAGAAGAGGCCGCGGGCAGGCTGGATGAGAAGATCGGGAAGGCGCTGGAGGACCCGAACATCTCGTCACTCCTCCTCGGCGCAATTCTGCTCGAGGACGAACTCTACGTGAAGAGGGAGAACTCCGAGATCGTCGATGATCCGGTCTTCCTGCTCTCGGACGAGATCATCGGGATGGCGATCGCCGAGGTGATCGGGGGAATCTATGCCCGATTCGAGTTCACCCGCTACGACCAGAAGAAACCGGGGATCCTGGGTAAACTCGGGCCGTTCCTCGACGATGCCGTCGCGGGGCTGATCGCGGGATGCACGTCGCGCCTTTACAGCGAGTCAATGTGAAGTCCGTTCTCGCCCTCCTGCAGTTCTGCACCCCGCTCCCTCTCGGGAGACCGGTCGAGTTCGAGCACTTCGCCCGCCGCTCCTACCTCTACCCGCTCGCGGGGTACGTGATCGGCGGGATAACGGCCGGCCTCACCTGGTGGATTGCATCCCCGGCGGTGGGTGCGGCCGTCGCCCTCGCAACGGTGCTTCTCCTCTCCGGGTGCAACCATTTCGACGGCCTGCTGGACTTCGGCGACGGGCTCATGGCCCACGGGAGCCGGGAGAAGAGGATCGCGGCCATGACCGACCGGACCACCGGGGCCGGCGCCCTCGCAATGGGGATCGTCGTCACGCTCATAGCGTTCGCGGGGTTGCAGACGGTCGCGTACCTCCCGGCGGCCATCCTTATTGCCGAGGTCTGTGCGAAGGTCGCGATGTCCAGCCTCACCACGCTCGGCGAACCCTTCCGGGAGGGGATCCACTCCTACCTCCACGGATTTGCGAGACCATGGTTCCTCATCCCGGCCATCCTGCTTGCGCTGCCCCTCTTCCTGCTGCCGGTCCCCGCACTGAGCGTCGCACTCGCCCTCGCGGTCATGGTCACCATCGTTGCGCTGATGCTCTCCCTCTCCCGGCGGCTCTTTGGCGGTGTCAATGGTGATGTCGTCGGTGCTACAAACGAGATCACGCGGGCAGCGGTCATCCTCACCCTCGCCCTTCTGTAACCACCTTTTTAATCCCGGCGGCAACTATTACTGTAGAATGATGAAAGACTACGCCCTCTACTCCCGGGGAGGGGTCATCACTGAGCGGAACGCGGACTACGCGACGATACGGTTGCGGATTCCAGCGGGGGTCCTCTCCGTTGATCAGGTCCGGCAACTGGCATCAATCAGCAAGAAATACGGGGACGGCTCCCTCCACCTCACCATGCGTCAGACGGTGGAGATCCCGCACGTGAACCCCGAGAATCTAGGGAAGATCGCAAAAGCCCTCGAGAAGAACGGGACCCCCATCGGGGCGGAGCATAACGAAGTTGTGAACATCATGGCCTGCCCGGGAACGGAGCGGTGCAAGTACGCCAACTGCGAGACGATCGACCTTGCCCGGAAGGTTGATGAACGAGTCTTCGGGAAGGAACTTCCAATACGGCTCCGCATCGCCATATCCGGCTGCACCCACATGTGCAACAGCCCGCTCCTGCACGATATCGGAGTCATCGGCAGGATACGGCCACTGCGCACCCCTGGACTCTGCACGGGATGCGGCACCTGCGTGGAGTACTGCAAAAAGTGCGCTATTGTGCTGAAGAACGGCATATCAGTCCTTGATGAGGACAAATGCGTCCAGTGCGGCATATGCATTCACTCCTGCCCCTATCATCTCTTGAAATCTGAGTATGCCCATTACCAGATCATGGTCGGCGGCCGGCGCGGCGACGCACCCCGTGTAGGAAGGGAACTCGTCACCGTCGAGACCGAGGAAGAGGTCGTCGAGGTGATCGACCGTATCGTCTACTGGGTCTACCGCAACGCCTGGAGTGACCGCCGTCTCGCCGACCAGATGGACGAGATCGGGTATGATAAGTTCGCCGAGGGGATCCAGAAGGAGTTCGGGCCAAAGGAAGAGGCGGCAGAAGTCAGTGAGTGAGAACCACCTATACCGCACCCCCGCGCAAGGGAGAAGGGGATGAGATTGTCGGGTTGACGGGCGGGGCGCGGCCGAAAGCCACAGGTGGACCGCTCTCATGGAAAAGAAACACCGGCATCTAGTGCCGGTACATCGAACAGAACCCCTCGCCCTTCTCATCCTCGCACTCGATCGCGGTGCCGTCCCGGACGAGGGTGTTGAACATGAGGGCAGCGTTCATCAGATTCTCGTCCGGGCTTCCCCCCTGCCGCACACCGGAGAGAGCCTGGCGTTGCGGCGTCGAGATCGTCCGTTTGCCCACCCGGACACCCGCGCAGTGCCGGCAGTAACTGCAGTGAGAGTAGATCGACACCTCACGATCTGCGCACGCAACCGTCACCCGGTCCTTTGTGTCGTCGCGGTGAAACTCAAGTGTCTTCATATACGAAGAACGTAGATTTCAGGAGAATAAGATTCTGTCGATTACCTGAAGTCTTTGCCCGATGTGCGCTATTGACGCGCATAGAAATACTTTATATGGAGGACGTCATACGTATAAGTTACTCGCATAAGCAGGCTGTTCGAGGTGACAGGCCTATTTGAGTGGAGGATATTATCTATGGCAGCTGACAAGCCCCACATGAATTTAGCGGTAATCGGACACATCGACCACGGGAAGTCTACTACCGTCGGTCGGTTGCTCTTTGAGACAGGAGCTGTAGCTCCCCACATCATTGAGTCGTTCAGAAAAGAAGCAGAGACCAAGGGTAAGGGCTCGTTCGAGTTCGCCTGGGTCATGGACAGCCTGAAGGAAGAGCGTGAACGTGGTATCACCATCGATATCGCCCACAAGCGGTTCGACACCGACAAGTACTACTTCACCGTCGTGGACTGCCCCGGTCACCGTGACTTCGTCAAGAACATGATCACGGGCGCGTCCCAGGCAGACGCCGCACTCCTCGTCGTTGCCGCACCCGACGGCGTGATGGAGCAGACCAAGGAGCACGTCTTCCTCTCCCGTACGCTTGGTATCAACCAGCTCATCATCGGCATCAACAAGATGGATGTCGTCAAGTATGACGAGAAGCGCTACAACGAGGTCAAGGAACAGCTCTCTCAGCTGCTCAAGATGGTCGGCTACAAGCCGGATGCCATCAGCTTCATCCCGATGAGCTCCTTCGTCGGCGACAACATCGCGAAACTCAGCGAAAACACCCCCTGGTACAAGGGACCGACGGTGCTCGCCGCACTCAACGCGCTCACTGAGCCCGAGAAGCCCACGACCCTCCCCATGCGTCTCCCCATCCAGGACGTCTACTCCATCTCCGGTATCGGGACCGTGCCAGTCGGCCGTGTCGAGACCGGTGTCATGAAGAAGGGAATGAAGGTCAGCTTCATGCCCGCGAACAAAGAGGGTGAGATCAAGTCCATCGAGATGCACCACGAAGAGATCCCACAGGCACTCCCGGGCGACAACGTCGGGTTCAACGTCCGTGGTATCGGCAAGGGTGACATCCGCCGTGGTGACGTCTGCGGTCCCGCCGACGTGCCGCCGACCGTTGCAGATGAGTTCATCGCGCAGGTCGTCGTGCTCCACCACCCCAGCGCCCTGACCGTCGGCTACACCCCGGTCTTCCACTGCCACACCGCCCAGATCGCGTGCACCTTCATGGAGCTCCAGAAGAAACTCGACCCCCGCACCGGCCAGGTCAAAGAGGAGAACCCCACGTTCCTCAAGACCGGCGATGCCGCAATCGTCAAGATCAAGCCCACTCAGGCCATGGTCATCGAGAAGGTCAAGGAGATCCCGCAGCTCGGCAGGTTCGCTGTCCGTGATATGGGATCCACCATCGCAGCAGGCGTGTGCATCGATATTACGCCCAAGCAGATGAGATAAGAGAATACCTATAATTTTTTGGTGGTAGACATGCAGAAGGCCAGAATACGTCTTTCAGGAACTGACTTTGAAAAAATCGAGATGGTCTGTAATAGGATCAAAGAGATAGCAGAGCGTACCGGCGTCAATCTGGCAGGTCCGATCCCGCTGCCCACGAAGAAACTCGTGGTGCCCACCAGGAAGAGCCCTGACGGCGAAGGTACCGCAACCTGGG
>Ga0172377_10005210_pt1 | contig 13358 bp, 14 predicted proteins | sample Pumphouse3metaG_FD_119749 | JGI IMG/M metagenome (GOLD analysis project Ga0172377, IMG submission 119749) | Leachate microbial communities from a municipal landfill in Southern Ontario, Canada - Pumphouse #3 metaG | ecosystem: Engineered > Solid waste > Landfill > Unclassified | place: Canada... | reverse complement strand
GGATTGTAGAAGATAAATTCCGCAAACGAAAAGAGGTGAGAGCGGTGGCGAGACCGAGCAGCTCGGCAGGCAATTTAAATTCGCACACCACAAAGGCCGAACTCAGGCAGCGTGAAGAGGCCGAGAAATCCGTGCTGAGCGGTATTGGCATAAAAGAAAACGAAGATGTGAAAGACGATCCCGTTGCCCACTCCGAGTTTAAGCGCGTACTTCGATTGCTGAAAGCTGTCGGGAAAAACGATGCGCTGTACGAAGCGGTGATAAACGACTACTGCACGTATAAGTCTGACGTTGCGCGGTACATTCAGATGCGGAAGGATATAGAGATCGACGAAGCTGTTGATGGCTCGAGCCGATACACGTTAGTCATGAGCTGTGACAAGCAGGCAGAGGTTTATCGCAAGAAGCGATTTGATATCGAAAAAGAAAACGGTTTCACCATTGCCTCCGCCCTGCGAAGCATCCCGAAGAAGGTCAGCACAAAAGGAAATCCTCTTGCAAGGGCGTTGAGGGATGATGATTGAAGAATCGAAAGCGTACAAATACTGCCGGTGGTGCATAGACCAAGACAACCGAAAGGCCCCAAAGTATATCAAGCTACAGGCACAATCCTGGATAGACACAGCAGATGGTAAATGCCCGGACGCCTATGTGGACGAAAAGGCGTACAGCAAGATCTGCAAGATTCTAAGACTGATGGTACATCCTGATTTAAAGTGCTCCATGTACGAAGGGCTTGAAGATTATGCTTGGTTTTTAATCACCGCTGTGTTCTGCACGAAGCAGACCGGAACCAACAACAGATATTACATTACTGCGCTCTTAGAGATCGCGAGAAAGAATTTCAAGACATTCAACGCAGCGGTTATATTTATCATTGGAATGCTGACAGAGCAACAATTCTCCCGGTTCTTCTCTGTGGCTCCTGACTTGAAACTGTCCAGCGAATTAAAGCTTGCTCTGCGAAAAATAATTAAAGCCAGCCCGGCGCTCATAGAGGAATTTAAGATCCTGCGAAGTGAAATTCGGTGCTTGCTGACAGAGAGTGAATACACTCCGCTTGCTTATTCCGAGGACCGCATGGACGGAAAGCTGGCAAACATCTTTTTAGCAGATGAAGCAGGGGCGATGGACGCATATCCAATTGAGGCGATGCGATCCTCGCAGATCACTCTGCACAACAAGCTTGGTGTCATCATCTCCACGCAGTACCCAAACGATAACAACGGCATGATAGACGAAATAGACATAAGCAAAAAAACGCTTGATGGTTTGATGGATAACCGCAGGCGTTTTGCTTTGTTGTACGAGCCGGACGATGATCTGCTTAAAAATAACCAGTGGCAGAGTAACGATCTTATAATTTACCAGTCAAATCCAGTCACAGTAGCGCATGATTATATCTTTGAAGCGGTCAAAGATATGCGCACAATGGCAATCCTATACGAAAACAAGCGAGAAAACTACCTCTGCAAGCACAACAACATCAAGTATAAGGGGCTTGGTGTTGAGGGATACGTCCCAATTGACAAGGTTAGGGAGTGCAGAATTGTTGAGGATTTGTCTTTCTGGCGTGGCAAACGGGTGTATTTGGGTCTTGATCTCTCCCAGACCGACGATAATACAGCGGTCTCTATGGTCTGCGAGGACGGCGGAACGATTTGTGCAAAGGTATGGGGGTTTATTCCTGCTGGAAACAAGATGCTGAAATCAAAAAAGGAAAACGTCGATTACGACAGGCTGATCCGGCAGGGCGCTTGCTTTGAGTGCGGCGACGAAGTCATCGACTATCTATTTGTTGAGCAGCACATATTGACGCTAGAGGAAAAATACGGAGTTGAAATCATGCAGATCGGCTATGACCGATACAACGCGATATCCACAGTGCAAAAACTAGAGAGCGCCGGGTATGAGTGCGTGGAGATCAAGCAGCACTCGAGCGTTCTTCATGCGCCGACAAAGCTACTGAAAGAATACATTCTGAGCAAACAATTCAAATATGACGAAAACTTGATGCTAGAAATCAACTTCCAAAACGCGCGATGCACCGAGGACACGAACCTAAACAAATATGTGAATAAGAAAAAGTCTTCCGGAAAGGTAGATATGGTCGTGTCTCTCATAAACTCGGTCTATTTATTGCAACAGGATATGCTATTCGGCGCCGATATGTTTGTGGCGCAGACATAGGAGGAATTACATGGGGCTGTTTAAGCGAAGTAAACCAGAAATCAGGGCGGACACCGGGACAATAAACTATGATGACGCGCTGCTTCAAGCACTTCTGGGGAGCACCAGTATCACAAAATCGGTTGCTCTGCAGGTTCCCACAATCGCAAGCTGCATTGATTTAATATCAAGCATCGTGGCTGGCACACCAATCAAACTGTACAAGCTTTCTGGGGATAAGGTCACCGAGGTCACGGATGATCCGAGGATCCAGTTGCTGAACGATGACACGGGCGACACTTTGAACGCACATGATTTCTGGCGGGCCGTTATCGCAGACTACTATCTCGGAAAAGGCGGCTATGCGTACATCAACAAGCAGCGTGGCAAGGTTGCAAGCCTCCACTATGTGGACGAAATCTATGTAACCCCGCAGGTCAACACGGATCACATTTTCAAGGACTACGATTTGCTGGTCGATGCGAAAACTTACAAACCGTATGATTTTCTGAAAATCCTCCGCAATTCGAAGGACGGCGCAAGCGGTACCGGGATTGTCACAGAGAACAGCAAGGCCATAGAGGTAGCGTACGAAAGCCTTATCTTTGAAAACAATCTGGTTAAAAAAGGCGGCAACAAAAAGGGGTTCCTGAAATCCGGGAAGAGGCTTACAACCGATGCGATGGCCTCGCTCAAAGCATCGTTCAAAAAGCTATATAGCAGCAGCAGCGAAAATGTGGTTGTGCTGAACGACGGGATTGATTTCATTGAATCGTCCAACACATCTGTTGAAATGCAGCTGAACGAAAACAAAGTCACCAACTCCATGGAGCTGTGCAAGGTTTTCCACATCTCTCCGGATGTTATTGCCGGGAAAGCAACGGAATCTGATATGCAAAGCGTCGCAAAGCTGGCTGCAATCCCGCTGATGAAAACAATTGAATGCGCCGCAAATCGAGACCTTCTTCTGGAAAAAGAGAAGAAGGTTTTTTACTGGGCGTTTGACACCAAGGAATTGCTAAAAGGAAGCCTATCTGAGCGCATGGCAGCATACGGAACAGCCGTTGACAAGGGAATTATGATGCGAAACGAGGTTCGATACGCCGAGGACTTGCCGAGCATTGATGGAATGGACGTTATCAGCATGAGTCTTGCGGACGTGATTTACGATACAAAAACTGGTACGTATTTCACGCCGAACACAAAGCAAATTACTAATGCAAGCGGAGAAACAGAGCAGACAGATGGAGCGGATACCGGAGGCATAGAAACGCTTACGACATCAGAAGCAAAAAACACCGCCGAAGAAGTGACCGGGAAAACGCTCAACGGCGCACAGACTCAATCGTTAATTACTGTTGTCCAGCAATATCAAGCTGGCGGCCTGACGCTTGCTCAGGCGGTAAACATTATAGCCGTTGCTATTGGGATAACCCGCGAGGCCGCGCAGGAACTTATTGGCGAAGCAGCAACAACTTAAGGAGGTGAGACAGAATGAATGTAGAAATCCGAGCAGACGGGCTGCACCTAAGCGGATACGTCAACGTAACAGAAAAAATGAGCCGGCCGGTCATCACCGGGAAGGGGCAGAAGGTCATCGAGCTGATCGAGCCGAGAGCGTTTGAAAAGGCGCTGGAAAAAGTTGATAACGTGCCGATGACCAAGGACCACAACCCGGACGTTGTTCTGGCAGAGACCCGCGCAAAAACCCTAGAGCTACACGAGGACGCAATTGGGCTGCACTACGACGCAACAATCACAGACGCACAGACGATCACAGAGGCACGCGCCGGGAAACTCAAGGGCCTGTCGTTTGGAATGAAAAACATCACGGACAAAATCGAGGAAAGAGCAGATGCTTTGCCGTTGCGCAGAGTGTCTGCTTTTGATTTGGACCACATCACATTGGTGGTGCACAAAACACCAGTCTACGCAGCAACATCCATTGAAATGCGGGCAGACGAAACCGAAAGCACCGTTGAGACGAGGGCAAGTGTGGTATGGGAGAGTAAAACCGAGACATCGGGTACCTTCATCGACCGCACACTTGATGACGGTACCAACGAATCCGAACGCACAGAATCCACAAAAACTACATCCAAGCGCTACGACAACAGCGAATACAAAAACAGAATTGCCGCGTTGGCAACAAATTGACGGAGGTAAAGAATGAAGAATCTTAAAGCACTGATGGAAACCCGCGCCGACTTGCTGGCGCAGCTCACAGCGATCACCGAAAAGGCCGATACCGAAACCCGCGCTGTCTCTGACGAGGAGCGATCCGAATTTGACGGTCTGGAAAAGAAGGTAAAGGACATCGATGCCACAATCAAGATGGAAGAGAGGGCAAGAAGCATGGAGAAAAAGGAAGCCAAGCCGGAAAAGACTGAGGAACGCGCCGAGGACATCGAGGCCAGAGCGTTTGAGAATTACATCAAGGGCCAGTGTGGAGTCGCAGTCGAACAGAGAGCCGACGAGCAAAACTTCACTGTGGGCAACAACGGAGCGGTGATTCCAACCACTATCGTGAATCGCATCATCAAGACCATCAAGGATATCTGCCCTATCTTTTCCAAGGCGACCATGTTTGCAGTCAAGGGTACACTGAAAATCCCTGTCTACGGACTGTCCAATACCACCCACGACATTACCGTTGGCTACCAGACCGAGTTTACCGATATCACTGCGGATGCTGGACAGTTTACCAGTGTTGACCTGACCGGGTATCTGGCCGGCGCACTTACTTTGATCGGAAAGTCCGTCATCACCAACAGCGAGATTAACGTGCTCGACTTTGTCATCGCAGAAATGTCCAGCAAAATTGCCATCTTCCTTGAGGGCGAGCTTCTGAACGGAACGTCCACAAAGGCAACCGGTGCGCTAGCAACCACAAACACCGTGAATGCCGGGTCTGTCTCCGCGATCACTGCGGACAACCTGATCGACCTGCAGGCGAAAATCAAGCAGGCGTACCAGGCTGGCGCTTGCTGGACTATGGCACCGGCTACCTTTACCGCGATTCGCAAGCTGAAATATGCCGACGGAAAGTACATCACCCAGGATTCGTTTACCGGTGAGACCCCGTTCATGCTGCTCGGCAAGCCCGTCTACATTTCGGACAATATGCCGGCAATCGGCAGCGCTGCAAAAGCTGTTCTGTACGGCGACTATTCCGGCCTAGGCGTGAATATGCGTCAGAACATCGAGATCCAAGTGCTGAACGAGAAGTACGCCACCGCTCACGCTGTGGGTATCGTGAGCTGGTTTGAGTTCGACAGCAACGTGATCGATGCACAGAAGCTGGCAACGCTTGTTATGTCGGTCTAATTAATGCTATATGGGGCGGAGCGATCCGCCCCTGAATTATGAAAGCGAGGGAAACATGGGATATAACACTCTCAACTACACAGAACAGGGTGGCGATAAGACCGTAATCGGCGGCGAAATCGAGGTTACCGGCACAATCACCCTGACTGATGCGACGGTGGCCGGCGTGGTCACCGCACCGGTTGTCGACACGCTCGTATCGGAATCTACTACAAGCGCACTGTCTGCCGCACAGGGCAAGGCGCTGAAGGACACCGCCGATACGTTAGCAACGACCGTTGCGGGAAAGATTACCGCATCCGCTGCGGCAAATCAGGCCGCCAGTACCGAAGCCACCAATCCGACAGTCGCGGAGTTTAACACATTGCTTGCGGCGCTTAAAACGGCAGGCTTAATGGTTGGTGATTAAGAAAGGGAAAAACCCTTATGAAAGTAAGTGAAATCACAACATCGCTTGTATCTGATTATCTGCGGCTTGATTATGAATCTATGACCACAACAGAAATAGCCGAAATTACAACGTTGATTGACACGGCTAAAGCGTTTATACGGTCGTACACCGGCGTAAGAGAGCGCACGATAACAGGGGAGTTGGTCGGTGTTGGCAACGGAGAAACAAGAGAATTTAAGATTACGTTTCCTACTGTCCCTGATACGACAACAATTTATGCCGACGGCGTTGTTCTGACCGAAACAACCGATTACACATTAGACGATACAACTGGGTACATTGTGTTTGCGACAGCGCCTGAAAGCGGTGCAGAAATTTCGGCGGACTATCAAACCGGGCTTGACGCTTACAATGATTTTGTGCTTGCTGTCTATGTGTTGGTGCAGAGTATGTATGATAACAGGGCGTATTACATTGACAAATCCGCTCTAAACAGCGTTGTCGAGGCAATACTCGGGATGCACTGCGTCAACTTACTGTGAGGCGATAACATGAATCCTGGAGAACTAAGAACCAAAATAAGAATCCAGTACGAACAAACGACCGGGACCGGAAGTTTCGCGACAAAGTCGTGGGTTGACGTTGGAAGCATGGCAGCAAGCGACACGCCAAAATACATCCCATCTCAATGGGTGAATGTCCACGGCACTGAGGCGTGGATTGCTGACAGCGTACAGGCCCAGCTTGGCGCTACTGTGACAATCAGATATCGGACCGGCATTACTCCGGCGTGTCGCGTCCTGCTGGGATCCACGGTGTATCAGATTGTTTCGTTGGACAACATCCGGCAACGGAATGAATGGCTCGAAATCAAGGTCAAGACCTCAGTAAATTCATAGGAGACGTAAATGGGCAGCAATAAATTAATTTCGCAATCCAGACAATGCAATTACTTTGTCGAGCGAAGTACATAGAAAATTCCACAAAATTTACGGTTCCGGCAACAACACAAAGGCGCAGTTTGAGGAATTTGCAAAATCTTATGTGAAAGCGATCGTGATGGGATGATAAAGTCTAAAGCCGAACATGCAAAATCGGTCAAATATGCTTATTTTGAATGCTACCGTTGCAAGATAAAAACGGCTGTTCCGGTTTCAAATCTTAAATATTTTTACGGGAATCGCTGTGAGTGCGGCGGAGAACTGATTCCGTGTAAAAATGAGGCGGTGATGGGCTGATGGGGAACAAATACGGGCGCTCTGCTCTGAACGCGTCATTTGTCGTTTCTGGATTTGACGAGTATCTAGCAAAAATAAAAGCCGCCGGAAACAACATAGAGGACGCCTGCAAAGCCGCCGTGAATGCAGTCGCCCCACTCGTTGAGGCAGACATGAAAGCCGGAGCGGAGCGTCACAAGAAAAACGGCGCAGTTGTAGACGCCATAGAGTCCAAGCCTGCAGAGGCCAACGGTTTCGGCGTGTGGGCTGACATTGGAATCGATATAGAGAAGCACCCTGAGGCACTTCACGGCGTTTATCAAGAGTACGGAGACGGACACAGCCCGGGCTTTCCGGATCCATTTGTGCGACCGTCATTTGACAACAACAAGGCAAAAATCAAGTCAATCGAAAAAGCGGAATTGAAGAAATGGGGCGTTCCGGTTGAGTGAATGGATTACCAAAAGCGAAGAAGTTTTGACTGCAATCGGCCTGCCGTACAGTTTCGAGCGCATGACCTGCGCCACGGCTCAGCTCCCGGACGCATTTATCACCTATTTTCTCGTTGACGACCCGGGCAAAGGATGGGCCGACAACGCAGAAACAAGCCACGCCCCGCGAATGCAAGTGAGCCTGTTTTACAGAGACCTATCAACAGCACTGACCGTCCCAGACCAGATTGAGGCCGCTTTTATGGCGGCTAATTTTATGCGCGTTGGGGCTGGCAGAATACCATACCAGGACGACACAGGCCATTACGGATGGCGCTGTGATTTCCGTTATTACGAAGGGAGATAAATTACAAAATGGATGAATTTGGCGAGTTTGTAGGCGTTGACAGCCTATACTATGCACTTGTCACCACCGATACGTCCGCTGCATACGCAGTCGGAACGCCCGCGATCCTTGCACCTGTGGCCGAAATCGCAGGTTCTCCGACCGTCAACAAAAAGGTGACGTACTACAACAACAAGCCCAGAAGCACCTATACCACCGAGGCTGAGACCGAAATCAAGGTTACCGTTTCCAATGTCCCGGCGCAACTCGTGGCAACTCTGACGGGTAAATACTACGACGCGGCAACTGGAAGGGTACTTGACACTGGTGAGGCCAATCCGCCCTACATCGCGCTCGGGTTCCGTTATAATATGGGGGCTGACGGATACCGGTACTATTGGTATCTACGTGGCACTTTTTCTGCTGGCTCCGAGGATGCCAAATCGAAAGAAACCGATGTTGACGTCAAAACCTATGAACTGACTTATACCGCAATTACCACAGAGCACGAATTCACCGTGAATGGAGACAGCAGGTCCATGAAGCGTGTAATTGCCGATACCGCAGATAGCGCATTCTCCGCTACAAGCTGGTTCACCCAGGTTCAGACCCCTGACACGTCCTCCGCTCCGGCTGCAATTGCGATGTCCTCCATCGTCCCAGAGGATGACGCGTCTAGCGTTGCAGTTAGCGCAACGATCGTTTTGACATTCAATAACAAAATCGCATCCGACAGCGTAACTGTAATCTCTGCTGCAGGAGCCATTGCGGTCACTGCAAAAGCATACGACTCAACCGGGAAAATCCTAACGATCACGCCGGCGGAAAGTCTGGCCGCAAGTACGACATATATCGTGTCCGTCTCTGGCGTTGTGGACGTTTACGGTCAGACGCTCGAAGCAACGGCGAAGAACTTTACAACTGCAAGCTGATTGAATGGGGCGGGGCAAAACCCGCCCCTAATTTTTAAGGAGGAAACGATGCAAATTCTCAGCTTAAAAGTCGGAGATACGACCTACACAACCGGACGCGCAACCGCTTATTTGGCGCGAAAGGCGCTTGAAATCAACAGAAAAACAATCGAGATGGCGAAGAAAGCAACCGAAATCAAGGGCGGAGGCGCAGACCTTGACGCAGTTGATAGCCTGATGGCACAAATGGAAGAACTGAGCAACCTGAAATCATGGATTGTCTGCCAGATTTATGGTGAGAAATTCACCGTTGAGCAACTGGAAAATTCTCTGACGGCAGAGGAGCTGACCGCAGAGGTGCAGCGCGTTACGCAGGCAATTATGGGTATCATCCCAAAAAACGGGTAACGGGCGGCGAAAGCACGTCGTCCGAAAATGTAATTATGAAGCTCTACCGGATGTGCATACAAAAATTCCAGTGGAGCTTGCGGGAACTAGACGAGACGGATTTCGATACGCTCATTGAGTTTCTTTTTTATGAGGAAAAATCCGATCCGAACATACGCACAATCGGCGGCAAGACATACAAGCGGGCAACTGCTCCCCCAAGTTGGCTATAAGGGTATAAGGTGGTGAGAACATGGCAGACGAAAACGACATCAGCGGAAAAGTCGGCCTTGACTATGCAGATTTTCAGCGTGGCGTAACGGCTTTAAATCAGCAGATCAAGAATATCGAAGTTTCCTTCCGTGGTTCTGCATCCACAATGGATGACTGGTCGAGCACTTCCGAGGGGCTGAACCTCAGAATCGGCAGTCTTAACGAAAAGCTGACGCTGCAAAAGACGAAGCTGAAAGCCTTGACAGACGAATTTAATCTGCTCAACAATTCCGAGGGAGACCACACCAAGGAACAGCAACGGCTGGCTGGTCAGATGGCGTCGCTGGAAAAACAGATCGGATCCACACAGAGCGAGGTTAAAAAGTACTCCACATCGCTGGATGAGTTAGATAAGGATGCGGACGAAACTGGTGCCAGCGTTGACAAGGCTGGAAAACAAGCAAAGCAAAGCGGGGACGACGCAAAAAGTGGGGAAAGCGGCTGGTCCAAATTTGGCGACGGGCTAAAAACAGTCGGAAGAGTTGCAGGAGTCGCTGCTGTGGCTGCGTCGGCAGCAGTTGGCGTAATGGTAAAATCTTCTCTTGACGGATATGCAGAGTACGAGCAGCTTACAGGTGGAGTAGAAACACTATTCAAGGATAGCGGAGATACAGTATTAAATTACGCGAACAATGCATATAAAACGGCGGGGCTATCTGCGAACGAATATATGTCGACCGCTACAAGCTTTTCTGCCAGCTTGATATCCAGCTTGGATGGAGACACCGAAAAGGCAGCAGCGGCAGCCGATGTGGCGATTACGGATATGGCGGACAACGCCAATAAAATGGGAACAAGCACGCAGGATGTGCAGAATGCTTATCAAAGCTTTGCAAGACAAAACTATGGACTGCTCGACAACCTAAAGCTTGGATATGGCGGAACAAAAACAGAGATGGAGCGGTTGCTTTCCGACGCAGAAAAGCTGTCTGGGCAAGAATATGACATCACCAATCTTAACGATGTATATTCTGCAATCCACGTTGTTCAGACGGAAATGGGCATAACGGGCACCACAGCGGAAGAAGCAAGCACGACCATAGAGGGAAGCACAGCGGCAATGGGTTCTGCGTGGGGGAACCTAGTTTCTGGAATAGCAGATGACAACGCTGATATTGATGGCCTTATTTCAAACTTCATAGACAGCGTAATTATCGCAGGGGAAAACATTCTTCCACGTGTTGAACAAATATTATACGGAGTAGGCGAGATGATTTCTAGGCTTGCTCCAATTTTGTCTGAAAAGATTCCAGAGATTTTAGCAAACATGCTTCCTGCCATCTTAACAGCAGCGGGCGGAATAGTTACCGCGCTTTTAAACGGAATTATTGCTTCGATTCCGGCCATTATTCCTGCTGCGGTTCAATTGGTCGGAGAGCTCGGAAATTCAATTATCGAAAACCTTCCTTTGCTTGTCCAGGCGGCGCTTGAAATTATTCTGCAACTTGCAACCAGCATAGCAGATTCTCTGCCGGAACTGATACCGACAATTGTTGATGTTGTAATACAGATAGTCGACACCCTGATCGATAACATTGACTTGCTGGTGGATGCTGCAATAGCAATAATGGTGGCACTGGCAGAAGGGCTAATAGATGCGACTCCAAGGTTGATTGAAAAGGCTCCTGAAATCATTGCAAAGCTCGTATTGGCGCTGATTGAAAATGGGCCAAAGCTTGCCGGAGCCGCAATTGAGCTGATCGTAATTCTTGCGAATGGAATGATTAGTTCATTAGGAGCAGTAGTCGACGCCGCCGGAGAAATAGCGGGAGCAATAAAAGAAAAAATAACCGGATTGGCCACAGATGCCCTGCAATGGGGCAAAGATATTATATACGGAATTGTCAACGGCATTAAATCCGCCGCTGATGCAGTCGAGGACGCAGTGTCTAATGTAGCGAAAACCATCTGGAGTTATTTGCATTTTTCGGTTCCAGACAAAGGCCCGCTCTCTGACGCAGACACGTATATGCCGGACATGATGAAGCTGCTTGCGCTTGGAATTGCTAAAAACATTGGGATTGTATCTAACGCAGCAAGCAACGCCGGGGGGGCAATCAGCAAGGGCCTTGCGAACGGCATCGACGACAGCGCAAGCGTCGTCCTGAAATCGGCCACAAAAATGAGCAACACTTTGCTCACCGAGGAAACGCGCCTGCAAAACGAAATTGCGAAAATACAGGCGAAAACGCAGGCAGACGTCAAGAAATCAGATGACGAAATCCAAAGAGAAGCGCTTGAGTCTCAGCTTGCAATTGTCCGAGATTTCAAAAAGCAGTATGACGATGCCATCAGCGCGGTTCAGGACTCACAGGACACGATGTCTGAAAAGCTCGTTTCGTTCGGCGACCTATTCACTAGGACGCAAACAAAATTCGGTGAAACGCTGGATCTTGGAGACCTGCAGAGCCAGATTGATTCCATCAACGAATACGGAGACTCGCTCGAAAGCCTGAAAGACCGTGGCGTCTCTGACGGCCTACTTGAAGAAATTAAGGGCATGAGCGTTGACGACGCAACGGCGTACACCCAGAAGCTCCTTGGAATGACGGACGAGGACTATGCCAAGTATATGGCTCTCTGGGACGAAAAGCAAAAAGCTGCATCCGACGTTGCGGCTAATTTTTATAAGAGCGAGCTGAGCACCCTCAAAGAAGAGTATGTCGATAAAATCCCGGACGAGCTGTCCGGGCTGAAAGACGAAATGTCAGGGCTTGGGGAGAACGCAGCAAAGGGGCTGGCATCTGGCTTTACCTTGCAGGAGGGGTTTATAACTGCTGCATTCACGAACGTCTTGAGCAGCGCAATGGCTTCTGCAAAAGATTTCTTGGGGATTGCGTCTCCGTCTAAGTTGTTCCGCGATGAAATTGGCGTATACCTTGCCCGCGGAATTGGCGTTGGATTTTCGGACGAGATGGCAGCGGTGTCACAGCAGATGAACAAAGCAATCCCGACATCGTTTAATACTCCGGAAGCTCCCGCACAATCCAGCGCGCAAATGTCAGAAGGAATTGTAAACGGCTTGGCGGCGTTGCTTGGCTCACAGAACAGCAGCATTTCAATCGCTCCATCTGCAATCTACCTTGACGGGAAGCAGGTCGGGCAAGTGATGTGGCCATCGTTTACTGACCTTGCGCGGCAGAAGGGGGTTTCTTTCGGATGACAGCAATCACGATATCAGACGGCACAACGACCGTCACAATGCCGCGCACTGACCAGGTGACAGACGCTGGGTCTATGGTCTACAAGGAGACCACCATGGCAAGCGGACGCGTCGTGCGAAAAGTTACCGGATTCAGGGCTGGGTTCACATATACATATGACTACGTTCCAGCCGCGACGATAACATCTCTTATTACGCTACTCAGAACCGGCGGGTTTTTCACGGTCGGATACTTCGACCTTGACGGAACGGACAAATCCGGCACATTTTCAGTTGAGTATCCGCAATTCAGCCTGTTTAAATTCGTCAACGGCGTAGCAATGTGGTACAGCTGCACGCTCACCATCACCGCGCAGGGGGTGACCTGATGCTCGCTCACTCGGTGGATCCGTATGCCTCCGTGCTGCACTGCGACTTTCGTTCCTCGTTCCAACTTGTGGACAAAACTGCAGCGGCCGATACCACCGCCACAGCCACCAACTACGACACCGACATCACCCAGCTTGCGCAGACGCATGACGGCGTTGAAGGTATGTCTCAAAAGTTGGCGACGCTCGAGACCAACGGATGGCCGCTTGACGGAACGTGCGAGATCATGCCGGACAGCGTCGCAGGAATCCAGACCGGGTTTTGGTCTGCACTGTCCGGCGCTGATTGTACGTTCGCGACGCCGCCGACGATGACATTTCCATTCACAGCTGACCACGATTCCTACGGATTTACTCTCCTGTTTGACGACAAGG
>Ga0172377_10005208_pt1 | contig 13363 bp, 13 predicted proteins | sample Pumphouse3metaG_FD_119749 | JGI IMG/M metagenome (GOLD analysis project Ga0172377, IMG submission 119749) | Leachate microbial communities from a municipal landfill in Southern Ontario, Canada - Pumphouse #3 metaG | ecosystem: Engineered > Solid waste > Landfill > Unclassified | place: Canada... | reverse complement strand
AGTGGTCTATTTTTAATTCTTTTAAAATATGATTAACCAGATATGAACCACCATAATTTATAATACTATTCGGAATTATTTTTACTTCAGTATCATTAAAAAATTGATAATAATTTTTATTCGGAATTAACAGTCCTGTTTTTTTGTCAATTTTCCCTATTAATTTTCTTCTGTTTGTTGGGTTCCCTTTTTTATCTCGATAACATTCGGTGAGATAATATACGTATTTTGACCCGTCTTTATTGGGATCTTTATATGCAATTTTTTCTTTTGGTACTGGAACTAAAATAGTAGAATTATAAGCCATAACATACTCCTTTTTGTGTTATAAATATATACCATACATTGAGAGAATGCAAGTCAAGAAACAAAAAAATCCACAAAAAAATGAAATTAATTTTTTGTGGATTAAAAGTTGTAATTTATTCTAATATAAATATTTATAAAAAAATATCTTTTTCTAAATAGTAAATCTTAAGAGTTCGTTAGAAAAAATGGTATATATTTAGCATGGAATTTAGGTTATAAAAAAGAAAAAACAAATCTTAGCATTCTGTGTGATTTTGTTCGATATTTGTGGTGGTATTTATCGTTCATAATTTTGTTTTTATTGGTATAATAGTGATGTCTCCGTTCCGACGTCTTGGTGGGGAGGGTACAGAGACGCACGGCCGTGCGTCTCTACGAGAAAATCTTCAAAATAACGCATAGGTGTGGGACGGCTGTGAAAATATATTGAGGGGGATACGTCTTTGTTGATATTCCACGAACATTCGATTTGGGAATAAATTTGTAGAGACGCACGGCCGTGCGTCTCCAAAATCTCCCCCGACAAAGACGTCGGAACGGGGACGTGTGTCATTCTCCGTATTTTGACGATGATATTTTTGGAGAAAGATGCTCATTTCTATATCATCCAATCTTCGTGAATATATGCTTTATTTCTGATATTTATAAAGATTCTGAAACGGTCATTGAGCAATACCGCAAACGTGACAATGTAGAAAAGTTTTTAACAATTTTAAAGGAAAAATTGGATTGAAACGCTTTCTAACAGGCAAACAAACAGTTATAGATTCAAAATTTTTTTTTGCTTTTATAGCATTCATAATTTATAGTGAATTAGAAACTCGAAAAGAGAAGGCAACCTTAAAACAAGAAAGCTTGTTAAAAAATGATACAACACAAAAATTATTTGATGATTTTGACACGATCGAAGAATATCAAGTCGCAAAAGACAATTTTAAATGAAGTGAAATAATTAAAAAGCAACATGATATTTTACTTTCCCGATTTAAAGAATTAGCCCATGTTATTGTGTTCTACAAAAACATGGGAAGAATTCAGGTAGGTTCTTTAAGGTCGATAGTAAGCTATCGTTTTTTATGGGATATATATACAATATTCATGTTCGAATATAAATATTGTTTTTTCTAATAAAAAATTTAATTTGTGTTCTTTTCGTTTCGGCACTCGTTATTAATTAAGGGCCATTTTTTTTGCGGTGCCGATTTTAGAATATTCTGTAACATTCATATCCCAGTCCATTTGGCGAACATGAAAATTACACATTTGCCAATCATCCGCATTGCCTATTTTATGCCAATTGCCATGCCAAGAAGATTGTGCTGCTGCGGAATAAATTCGACAAAAAGATATGCCGGAAAACTGATTCCATGTAGAAGCAATCATTCCCATGAAGTTCTCTTTGGCGCCCATTCGTCCCATGCTTAGAGTACCCTCTTCATTATTCCAAGCTGTTAATAGGACATCGAAGCCGAGTTTTTTGAAAAAGCGGGCGGATTCCCAAGCGGGTTCTTTATCGTTTATTTTTTGATATTTGTATTGCCAATCTGCAATAATGATATCTTTTGGCAGCTCGGTTAAAAGGGGCTCTAAATTAATGGGCGCGCGATCGTGGATGATATCATTGTCCCAACGTTTATCGTGATGATTTAGCAGCATATCATGCCACATAATGATTCGGGTATTGCGTTTTGTAAAAAAATCATGGAAAAACAATAAATGCTCTTTGAATAGATCGTGCAGCGAGCGTTTGCGACAGGCCGCACAACTGCGAATATTAAAGGCCTCGTCAAAACCAATATGAAAATAAGGCGGATTGCCAAAAAAGTCATGCAATTCCGATACGGCATCAAGCAAAAATTTACGGGTTGCAGGATTACTTAAACACCATGTCCAGCCATCCGGCTCAAAGAGGGGCTGCATGTGGGGATGTGTATTTAATACAACATGTTTTCCATTGCCGATACTGGCTCCGGATGCATGCCCTAATATATTGAATTGCGGAATGAGTGTAATACCCAATGTATTGCTTAATATAATTAAACGTCGGATTTCATCGGCATTGACAGTATATTTTTCCCAGCATAATTCTGGGTGTGACTGAAATGGGAAAGTGCCCCAAAATTCAAGGATGACGTAGTTCAATTTATAGTATGCTGCGAGCCGTATATCTTTTTCAATTTGTCCTATTTCAATTTCCGGAAACCAGCATAAATGAATGCTTCTGAAGGGCATTGCTGGGCTGTCTTTTATTTCTGCCTGAGGCAGTAAATAAAAAGAAAAAGTTTCTCGGCCGCGTTCTACTTCTGCGAGTTGTCGCAAAGTTTTGAGGGCATTTCGGGCGCCGGAGACATCGGAGTATGAAAGGATGATTTCTTTTTCTGTAATCTTAATGGAATAAGCTTCCGGCGCCATGGACTCTGGATTTTTTCCACCATCCATGATTTTAGGTACAATATCCCAGTACAACTTTGAAAATTTTAATATTTCATTGGTCTTTGGACCTATGATTCGAATCGGGCAATTATTGGTGATGTGGTATTCCGGCCCATCAAAAAAAACAACTTTTTGGGGCTGGGGAACGAGTCTTGACAATAAAACTGTTTGATCCTGTTCGTTCAAAATACTTCCCCTTCCTCTTTTTGATGATTCGTAAATTAAACGATTTCAGCATTTTTAGAAGTCACAATTTCAATTGTATCTGGTGCTTTAATTTTTATAACGCCAGAGCGATTCGCATAGACCTCAATTTTACCGTAGATAGTGGGAACGCTTCCGCTCACAAATTCCAAATCGCCAAGATTAGGATGAATGGCTATTTTGCTACCGCCTGGTGTTAAAAATTGAACACCGAGTACTTTTTCCAGCAAAAATGGTGCGGGTCCAGATGCCCATCCATGGCAGAGACTATGACGCAGCCCTTTATAACAGTAATTACCAAAATCGGCATGCAGATCATCCTTTCCGGCAACCGGAAATTCTGTAATCGGCGTGGTGTTTTTCAACCATTTCAAGTCAAAATCTTCCCAGAAAGTTGTTGCGCCATAATCAATCATCCCTCCCCAATAATGGCGAAGTAATTCTAAGCTATCTTGCACATCCATTGCCAGAAGTATGTAGTAACCATAAAAGGTACTGACATTGTTAAAGGGATCTTTCTGAAGGACATCACGGCGATCTGCCAAGCCTGAAATTGTCATGACGGCTGCAGCTGATTTGCAGCTACCGCAATCGGGAATATGTTTTTTTAATTTTTCATAAATTTTTAGCGGGGCCTCATTATTAAGCTCTAGAATTTTATATAGTTTAGAGGCAGCCTGAAATGTCCAAAGCATCAATCCCTGCAGGCCTGCATGCGTGCCGCCGGGGTTATCAAAATTTTGCCAGTCCAAGAAACGCGTATTTGGAACTTTTTCTGCGCCGTTTTCGTCGATATAACTGGATAAAAGAGTCGTTAATTGTACTAAGTATTCTTGTTGTTGTTTTAAATAATTTATATCAGCGGTATACCAAAAGTACTCATATTGATTAATGATCCACCACATAGAATAGCTACTGATATTGTTCATTAAATTTGGCAAAGGGGTAAGATCGCGAATAAAATCCAGGCTTTTAGGAATTAATGACGTATCTGAAAAAATACTTAAGATTCCGCGAATTTCGGGGTTGAGATCTCCCATCCAAACGAGACGGTCCCGTTTTACGCCATCGTAGATATAATCCTGCATATTAAGTTGAAGTGTATGCACGCTGGTATCATAAATTTGATTTATTCTAGCATCGGATGAATGGAAGGTTCCCACGCGTTCTAAATCTCGATAAATGGCTACTGCCGCAATATTTATTAATGTTAATTCTGTATCTAATGTATCAATGCGAACAAAACGGAATGCGGTATTGCCATATTCAATAAACCCCATTTTGGGAACATCTAATATTGTATCATGGATTGCATGATCTTGATTAGGCGTTCCCATTGCTTCGCTGACAGATTCCCCGAAGCGAATTCGAACACGTGATGGCGTGCGTGATGAATTTATAATTCGAATACCGCCATGCAATTCTATGCCAAAGTCTAAAAGTAAAGACCCGTTTGGATGCATAACACACCGTTGTCGGATATCTGAAATTTCGGGTTGAATTTCGCTGTTATGAAGTAAGTCCTCGGAATGTTCTACGTGGTCATGCAGCATAACGCGCGTGGTGAAAAGATATTCCCGAACGCGATCATCTCGTAAAGAATTTTTAAAGATTGACATAATATAAATAACTTTTGATCTATTGTAATAGGACGATAATTTTTACTAAAAATCTAGAATTCTTCTTTATTTATCTAGTATGAATTATGAAGACTTAATCTAATTCCATAAACAAAAACAATACGTTTAGAGTTAAAATTAAAAAGTTTTTTCTTTCTTTTTTGGAATATTAAAAATTTAGGATCTGATATCCTGCTGATATCTAAAATGTTTTATAATTGATGGTCATTATAAAATGGAATTTTTACTGATTTAAAAGATAAATCAAGAGCCTTCCATAAGAGAAAAAAGGATTTAATTATTCGTATTCCAAAGCCCCTTTTCGTATAAATGATTTAGGGCTACGGAAGCTCCGGCCAGTTCACCAATTTTTAAGCCTAATGTTGAAATACCTATTTGACAGCATTTTCGCATTTCTTTCCAGCCAAACATAGGCAGATAACGCATGACTGGTTCCATCATAAAATCACCGGCATAGTATGCGGTTGTTCCTAGCGTAATGAGTTCAGGATTAAAGGTGATTAAACAAATGCCAATACCTTGCGCTAAACGAAAACAAAATTCATCCCACATTTTTACACATAAGGGTATTTCGGCTTTTGCGCCTTCAAGCAGGGCCTGAAAATTTAGATTGTCCATTTTTCCATCTACGCACGCCAATTTAAAAATGGCGTTGTTTGGATCATTTTTTACGGCTTCTTTTAGATGATCGGCAACATTTCGTCCACCGCAATAGGCTTCTAAACAACCACTTTGCCCACATCCGCATAGCGGACCATTGGCATCTAAAACGATATGTCCTAACTCAGCGCCAATTTTCGTTGTACCGGTAATAAGATGACCGCCACTTATGACACCACCACCAACACCCGTGCTCATGGTTAGATAAACGATATCTTTTTTCCCTTTGCCACTGCCAAAAAACCACTCTGCTAAAACAGCAGCATTGGCATCATTATCCATTGCAACGGGAATTTTTAGTGCCTTTTGTAAATCATTCACAATTGGAACATTATCCCAAGTCATATTCGGAGATTTTAACATACGGCCATCAATCATATCCAAAGGCCCCGGCGCACAAATGCCGCAGCTTTTGATGTCTGCGATGCTTCCACCAACGCGTATGGCTAATTGATTTGCCATTTCAATAATGTTTTTTAAAGCGGTTGCGTATGGTGATGTGGGTACCCGATCACTTGCCAATATATTGCCATTGGAATCTGTAATACAAACTGCGATTTTTGTTCCACCGATGTCAACGCCTAATACTTTAAAACAATCCGTCATCTCATGTCCCTTGTTCTAAGCTATTTTAATAATTGCATATCTTCATCTGAGATACAGCGCCGGCGTTTTTGGGGAGCAGAAGGATTGGATGATACTGGCCCGCTTGGTCCGATGGGTCCGCTTGGCCCACCACTGTAATTCGGCCCGCTTGGTCCGATGGGTCCGCTTGGTCCGCCACTGTAATTCGGCCCGCTTGGTCCGATGGGGCCGCTTGGTCCACCACTGTAATTCGGCCCACTTGGTCCGATGGGGCCGGCAGGAGTCCCATTATTGAGCGCGGATGCGTGGTGGTGTTTTGGTGCAGGTGCTGCAAATAGATCAAATTCGTTCTTTTTTTCGTTTTCAGATCTTCTTGACATTTTTGCCTCTTCTTATTGATTTTCTTTTGAAGAATTAAGATAATTTTGTTCTAAAAATGTACTTCGTTTCAGTTTTTCGGTATTTGTATAATATCCTTCTGATTTATGTATTTTCCAGACCAGACTAAAATATTGGCTATATTTTTCTGCGATTGCTTGGACTGTAAATCGTTTCTTTGCAATTTTAGAAATTTCTGTCCGATCTAAATTTTTACATAGCGTGACAGCGTCACAAAATTCTGTAAAAGTGCGGCAGCGAAAGCCGGTAATGTCCTGTAATACGGTTTCGGTAAAAGCCCCCCAGTCCGTACTAATAACGGGCGTGCCGCTTAATTGTGCTTCAATGGCTACATACCCAAAGGGCTCAACGTACAAGGTGGGCATTAATACAGCATAGGCTTCGGATAATAATGTTGCCTTTGCTTTGCCGTAACAGCCGTTGTTGATGATTTTAAGTTCTCGGTTGCAGGCCTTTGCACATGTTTCGGCGATTTGAATGCCTTTATCTGTTGCATTTCGTCCTAAATATAATAAATATTTCTTTGGCGAAAGACAAGTGTGATATTGGCTTGGATCGAGAAAATGGGATATTACGGCATCGAAACATCGTGTTTGAGCAGTAAAATCGGATTCGCTTGTGTAGATCACATGCTGTTGGGCATAGGAGGGGAAAACTCGATAGTTTGCCCAGCAGTGATTATAGCCGACAAGCGGTTCGATAATAGGAATATTGCGCGGTACGTCAATATTGGATTGTGCGATACCATAGAGAGAAGATATCCATTCTGGTCTGCCGTCCGAGTGGATATTCTTTTTCAGTAAGCGGTTCAGTCGTTTTGTATAGATTTTATGCCAACGATTCTGGTACTGCCAATTTCCAGTACTCAAACCGCATTCGGCAAGATGTCCAAAGGAGCTTTTTGGGGGCAGTTTGGAGCCTTTTAATCCATAGTAGCAATATGGAATTTTTAAATATTCCAGCAATAGACAGAAATTCCAGCAATTAAGAATTTGTGAATTTTCGGGATATTGTTCTGGTATTAACGGCAAGTTTGGGTGTCCCAGAACATGCATTAAACTGGAGGTTGGTTGTAGCATAAAAAATTATTTCAATCAGAACATTTTGTGACTTCAATTTTTTCAATGATTTTAGCGGCTTCTATGGGGTCAAAATCAGATGGCGAGCTCGTTAGGCATGATGCGGAAGCGCAGGATAATGCTTCTTTGTAGTATGCAAAAATCTTTTCCGGATCTTGATTTTCTGCGATTCTGCGTAACAGAATGGCAGTAGTGCAGTCCCCTGCCCCAATGGGACTGACGATTTTATCTAATACCGGAATTTTATATTGCCAACTATTTTTTTTGTTGAAAAGCCATGCGATTCCAGCCCCATTTGTAATGCCAAAAAAAGTGTCTGGGTACTGCTGGCAAAGCTGTTGGGCGCCCTCTTTTAACTCCTCTTTTTGGGTAATGGCGCGTAATTCACGCGCATTAATTTTTAGAAAAGTGATCCCGATATTCAGGACTTCCTGCACCGATTCGCAGGAATCCATGATGACGGGAATATCATATATTTGCGCATATTTCGCAATTTTTGGATAAAAATCTTTTTGAATCCCAGCGGCATAACTGCCACAAAAAGAAATGGCGCTAAAAGAATGTATCTGATTTTTTATTTTTTCTAAAAGATGTGAGGATTCCTGCTCGGAAATAACATCGGAAGGCTCTATTAGTTCTGTTGTTGATCTTTTTGTCTGATCAATAATAGTATAACAACAGCGGGTTTCATGACCTGCCTGTATTATAATTTGTCCGCATTTTAAATCATTGAGGTTATTTAATAATTTCTGCCCAGCGGCACCGGCGTAAAAAGTGGCAACATAGGCGGGCACGTTAAGTTTGTACAGCGCACGAATAACATTAATCCCCTTGCCGCCGCCATCTTCATGCTTTGACACTGCGCGGTGAACATCTCCTGATGATAAATCTTTGAATTGAAGGGTTTTCTGCCAAGCCGGATTTAAACACAATGATAAAACGGGTTTGGGTTCTATATTTAAATGCATTTTTTTCTCCTTACGTATGATACTCCGCGTTAATCTTCACATATTGATACGTCAAATCACATGTCCATAGAGTAAATTTTCCCGTTCCGGAACCTAAATCTAAAGAGATGCTCATTTCACGCTGATGTAATATTTCCGCTAATTTTTTTTCTGGAGTACCTGCATCCACACCATTTCGTACAACAGGAACATTTTCATAATCTAATTGAACTTTTTCTGGATCAAAAAGGATGCCGGAATAACCTGCGGCATCTAAAATTCGGCCCCAATTCGGATCACAGCCAAACCAGGCGGTTTTGCATAGCGGTGATCGCGCAATTGCTTCTGCACATTTACGGGCATCGGAATCGCTGTGCGCACCGCAGATATTTAATTCAATAAAACTGCTGACACCTTCTCCGTCTAAAACCATCTCTTTGGCTAATAAACCGGATACTTTATTTAAGGCCTCACTGAAAAGTTTAAGCGAAGCACTTTTTTCCGTAAGCTGCGGATTGCCGGCCTGGCCGTTGGCAATACAAACCAGCGTGTCATTGGTGCTGGTATCGCCATCAATGATAATTCGATTGTAGGATTTTTCGAGGGATTCGCTTAAACATGCATTCAGCGCTTCCCGGGTTATTGCGGCATCTGTTGTGATGTAGGATAGCATCGTTGCTTGTGGAGGCCGACACATTTTCATCTGCGGCGCAATCATCCCTGCACCTTTTGTCATCCCCCCAATGGTAACTCTCTTTCCATCAATTATAACGCTTGCACTGATGTGCTTTGGATAGGTGTCCGTGGTGATAATAGCCTCAGATGCTAAAATTCCACCGTCATCTCTAAGAGACGCAGCCGCTTTTGCAATCCCTTTTCTTATGATGTCCATTGGCATCGGTACCCCGATTCGCCCCGTTGAAGAAACGAAAACTTCTTCGGGTTTTAAATTCAGCAAAGTAGCAACCTGCGTGGCCATGTCTTGCGTATCTTTATAGCCCTGTTTTCCGGTGCACGCATTCGCAATTCCGCTGTTAATGACAACGGCGCGGATAGAATGTCCGGCGGCGAGCAATTTGCGATCCCAGACAACGGGTGCGGCAGCAAAGAGGTTACTGGTGAATGCCCCTGCTGTTACGGTGGGGAATTCACTTTTGATTAATGCCAAATCTGGTTTGCCGCTTTTTTTTAATCCGGCGGTAATTCCTGTCGCTTTAAACCCTTTGGGACTGGTCACGGATCCGTTTTTATTTAATTCGATTGTATTCATGATTGTATTTAAAATTAATTTTTGGTTCAACAAAAATATTTGATTTCTTTGTTGCGTAAATAGAACTTCTTATCCGACTAAAACATTTGGGATGGCGATGTTTTTATAGTTTTAGGTGCGATTTCCTGGCGTATCTACTAAATGTGTGTGATTTGGAATGCCGTCTTCTTTGCAGGCTGATTTGATATTCAATAATAAAGATGCGCAGCTACTGATGCGTTCTTCGCGTTTCAAAATAGTACAATGCTGTATCACTTCTGTAAGGGCAGGGTAAGCGGCTAATTCTGGTATGCTTTCCAATGCAGGAACAGGGGCTGTTTTTAATTGCTCTTCGGCTTCTTTCCTGTTTTCTCTTTTTCTGATTTGTTCGATATCCTGTGGCAGGGGGCTCCCGCCGAAAAGATAAGCAAAGGAGACGCCTAAAGCAAAAATATCTGTCGCTTCGGTGAGTCTGTGGCGTGCTATTTGCTCTGGTGATAAGTAGCCTGCCGTGCCGGTAATGGCTTTTAAGGCTGAATTCGTAGGAACAGATACCCCGAAATCAATCAAAACAATTCGCCGTTCTGGGGTGAGCATAAAATTCGATGGCTTGATGTCCAAATGTACGAGATGATGCTTGTGAAAATATTCAAGCGCCTGGGTGCATTGTATCATAATGTCAATTTTTTGTTTTATGCTTAATTGATCTAAACGCGCGCGATTGGATAAATCCGTGCCGTCAACAAATTCCATGATTAAATCATATCCTATTTCAATAGCGAAGAATTTTATTTTGCGCAATGCGTAAATTTTTATAATCGAATCATTGCATTGTGTCGTGTCGAGCAATTGCGAGACAGCATACTCATTTTTTAAATGACGACATTTTGTTGAATATTTCGTGTCTTTTAATTTTGGGCGGTCTTTCCGAGTTTTTAAATCGCCTAAATAACGGTATAAAAAGTTTCGGATGGATTTTACACAAAGTGTTTCAGATCCGCTTTTAGCTAAATATAAAACGCTTTCAGCGCCCTTTGCCGCTAATTTATCTAAGGTATAGTGTCCTTTTTTGAGCGTACGCTGCAGTTCTTTATAGTTCTCCGAATAAAATTTTCCAGAGGACTGTTTTTTCCTTTTTTGATGCACTACTTTTCGGGGCAATAATGTTCTTCCGTTGGCATTTAAATCAATCTTAATTGGCGAAACTTCTTCCTTGCCAATGCCATCAGTTGAAGAAATTTCGGCGACTTCAGTTGAGCTGTCTTTCTTTTTTTTTGTTTGAATTAATTTTGTGGAATGGGTCATTGTTGTCGTTGTATTTTGTTGTTTTGAAATCTGATTTGGTATTTAGCTTTGTGATTTCATTCCCTCTGCCCGGACATTTCTGTAAAAGCATCGCGAAAGAGATTTCTGTTTCTATTCAATTTTATAGCTGCCCGATCTTGCCGAAAAGATCCCGATTATAATTTTCCAATACGCCTTAATATTGCCAGTACTTCGTCTTTCTCGCCACGCTGATGCACTTCTTGAGCCGCATCTTTTTCTAAATTTACTTCCAGTTTTTCTAACTTGACATATTGATCAAGAGATTTTCGGACTTTTTCCTGAGCATGCTCCGAGGAAATCTTGTTAAAATCGTTGACCAGTTCTGCCGGCTTTCTTGAATATAGTAATGAAACAGTTATAAACGGTTCGGTAATATCTGGATTTTCAATAACACTGTATATTGGGGATACATTTTTGCTTTTGAAATATTCCAGAATGTTGTAGAATATTGTGGAATCTCCGCCTGTGGGCACCTCCAATAAAAATAATGCCTCGATCGCGGCTTCCGATGGTAGTAAGTATGGATTCTGATTCTGATTTAACTGCTTCCCAAAATCTTGGCTGGCATCATAGTTGAAATAGGCAAAATGATTAAAATAAGGTTTTGATGTATATAAAATAAAATCCTCTTCATCAATGTGACCATCTAATAACTGCAGTTTTGCACTCTTTTTCGGAATGGATAAAAAAGTCTGTAAGGAATGAATTAACATGTCATTGTATGCGGATTCTGATACTTTGTGCTCAAATTTGTAGTGGTTGCTGAATAAAACAATATTCCCTGTATTGCCACTGTCTATCGCAGCTGCTAATGGACCGGCTAAAAAGGACGATGTGTTGCTGATAAATTCACTCGATTCCAGCTTGGCATACGGGAGCAATAAATTGAAAAAAGTTTTGTCTTCCGTTTCTATATTATTGGCCTTGGTTAAATCTTCTAACATCCCCGTTGTTATTCCATTCCCAGTTCCACCGCCGGTAGAACTGAAGACCATCGAACCGCGACTTAATGCTAATAACTCCTGGCGTATCGATATGTACGCACGATAGCCGATCTCTGGATTCATTCGCGAACCCTGAAATTGTCCACGTCCAGCGTGAATTGCCGCAACAATTCGCTGACCGCCACCAACCACCTTGCCTAACTCAACTTCCGATACATTCACTAATGTGGCATTACTGTTAAGTTTTACCGCTAATTTGCAGCCTGCTCCACCAATTCCTATTGTCATTTTATTTGCTCCTCTAAATATGCCGAGCTTATTAATTCAAAACGATTCGACGTTGCTATATTCGCTAATGCTTTTGCGCCATATTTCGTGATGTATATATTCTTGCGATTACGCTCATCACGAATCTCTATAAAACATAAACTCGCCACGGATTCTATGACCGCTACAGCAGTCTGCTTCGTGCGCGTGATCCCCGCATGCTTTAAATCATCAAAACAATTCGTAATATTATACTTGTATCCCTGACTCTCACTCTTCGCAGACCATAATAAAATAAGATAGTGGGCCTGCTTTAATCGCGATAGTTGAGCTTCACATAACTCATGCTCAATTGATGTTTCCATTTCCACCGCCTGCCTGCTTCTATTTTTTGATAATTACGATATATAATTTTACTTTACTATAGTATTTTGTCGCCATAAAACAAGCCCATAATTCTGTTTTTCCTTTTTCTTTCTCAATTTTATTTTTCTCTTTTAATAATACCGCCCTTTAAACCTTATATATAAGCATAATTAGAAAATCCATATAATAGAATTATAATATAGTGTAATAAAGTACAGTGTATTACAGTATAGTAAAGTATATTTAATATATCGCAAGTAAGAGAGAGTGGGAATACAAGAACGCATGGGGTGTTAAAACAGAGTTGCGAGGGGGTTGTTTTATTGGTGTTATAATCGTGCGGTGAGGATGGGAAAGAAGCCAATAAGCAGTGGCTGGAGGATTCTTTCAAGAAATTGTGAATTGGGGGCTCTTTGGTTCTTGAAGTGTCTGTTTTTTTTTGTCTTTTGCAAAGCGAATAAATAGAAAAAAGTGCAAGCGGTTGCTTCAGAAAATATAGATAGCATAGAAATCTTTTGGATGGAATAGGATTCGGATGCCTATATTTGCGAAAAGAGTATAGAAAATCGACAAAAAAAAAGGGCGACGGGAAAAAATCCAGCCGCCTGAAATAGAATAACTTATGGAAATGATTTGTTGTTTTTTTATTCTGCACCGGGAGTCTTTATTGTGATGTGTTGCATGTGTACTTCTGGTTTAACAGTGGGATCCATCATGAAGTGGCGGATTTCTGTAAATTTAGCTTTATATTTTGGACCTGAAGCACGGCAAAGCAACCCTCTGTTTAGCTGCATGAGCCCCATGGTTCCAGCAATCCAGTTGTTTGTCCATCCTGATTCCACGCACCATGCTCCCCAGCCAGTATCCGCTGAGCTGCCAAAAAATTCCCATAGCTCATCATCAAACCCGCGAAGCCAGCAGCCGTCTAAATAAGGGTGGTCTACAGAGCGAGCTT
>Ga0172377_10005206_pt1 | contig 13366 bp, 11 predicted proteins | sample Pumphouse3metaG_FD_119749 | JGI IMG/M metagenome (GOLD analysis project Ga0172377, IMG submission 119749) | Leachate microbial communities from a municipal landfill in Southern Ontario, Canada - Pumphouse #3 metaG | ecosystem: Engineered > Solid waste > Landfill > Unclassified | place: Canada... | reverse complement strand
TTATCTTGTGCCCCTTTAAAGATTTGTACTATCTCGTCTGCTTTTGCATCTATAAATTGTTGAACGCATATTAATTGTGATTTTTCACGATAGGTTTTTTGAAGAGATTCTATTGCAGAATATATACTGTTACGAGCTTCTGTTTGACTATCTCCTGACATTCTATCCAATCCCATGCGATGATAATTATACCACACATTGTGCATTTCACGATATGTTGAGTTATTATAGTTTTCACTCATCCAGTATTTATTCTTCTCATTTTCATAAGATTTCCAACCTTTTTGAGCACTTTTTTGAGCTGCTGTAACTATGTTTTGACATGTTCGAAAATAAGCTGCTCCTCCATTTGGAGAGAAAGAATCAGCATCAATGGCAAGAAAATAATATAAATAAAATCCTATTGTAGAGGTTAAGTTATCGTAGTAAGTATTTTCTTCAAATTGTAATGGAGTTCCGTCTTGATATTTAAAATAATAATCTTGTTCTTGCATGTTTAGCATTGTTGTAGTATAGGAAGAATTATATACAGGACGACGTAATTGTATATTTAAATCTGCTTTAAAATCTTCTTGAGAAGAGCGTTCTTTTACGTTTATAGTTATTGAACCTTCAATTTTTTCTTCTGTTTTATATGTAAAGTTAGTCCATTTACGAGTATTGATAAAATCATTAAGAGCCGATTGCATGGTTTCAAATATCTTTCTATCTGTTCCTTGTATTTGACTACTAACACTTATTTGAACTTTAAATTCTTGAGAGAATAAAGTATTAGATAAGATTAGGCAAGCAAGAATTAAGAACGTTTTTTTCATAATGAAATAAGTTTATTAACTATATCTTTAGCAACTTCTTCTTTTGACTTAAGTTCAAATTTCTCAACCTTTTCGTCTTTATCTATTATAGTGATTTTATTTGTAGAAACTTCAAAACCTGCTCCTTTATCATTTAAGGAATTAAGTATTATGAAGTCAAGGTTCTTCTTTTTAAGTTTTTCTTTTGCATTTTCTTCTTCATTTTCTGTTTCTAATGCAAAGCCTACAAGAATTTGATTGTTTTTTTTTGTTTTTCCTAATGATGCAAGTATATCGCAAGTAGGAGTGAGGGTTATTGTAAGATCTTGTGATGTTTTTTTTATTTTATTTTTTGCAGCAAGAATTGGCTTGTAATCAGCAACAGCAGCTGAAAGAATTGCTGCATTACATGTTGGAAAGTATTTCATTGTTTCATCATACATCTCTTGTGCTGAAACAATGTTTATTTGTTTAATATTGGGATTGCAAGTTGTTAGAGATGTTTTTCCACAAATAAGAATAACATTAGCACCTTTTGAAGCTAATTCTTCCGAAATACAAAAACCCATTTTGCCTGATGAGTTATTGCCAATATAACGAACGGCATCTATTTTTTCTTGAGTTCCACCTGCGGTAACAAGAATTGTTTTATTCTTTAATGGAAGATTATTAGAATAATGGTCTCCAATTAATTTTACAATTTCTTTAGGTTCTTCCATTCTTCCATCACCATCATAACCACAAGCTAAATTTCCTTTTGTTGGAGATATTATTTTAACTCCTAATGCTTTTAACTTTTTAATATTTTCTTGAACAATTGGATTATGATACATTTTTGTATTCATAGAGGGGGCAAGAAATACTTCTTTATTAAAAGCAATAAGAGTTGTTGAAAGTGCATCATCAGCAATTCCATTAGCAAATTTACCTATAATATTAGCTGTGGCTGGAGCAACAATAAAACAATCTGCCCAGTCGGTTAATGATATATGTTCTGTTGAATATTCTCCTTCTGTTGAAAAAATATTGAAATAAACGTTATTCTGAGAAAGAGTACGAAGGGTGGTAAGTGTAACAAATTCTAAGGCATTATCTGTGGCTACTACTTTTATTTTACAACCACTCTTTATTAATTCTCTAATTAATAAAGGAGTCTTGTAAGCAGCAATACCACCACTTATGCCAATAAGAATTTTCTTACCTGTAAGCATTATTTATTTTTTAGCTTTTCTTCCTTTTTCTTTAGCTTCTTTATTTTCTTGTGCTGCTTTAACTTCTAATATCATATCATTAATAACTCCTTTTTCATTTTCGTCATTACGATAAACTAATTGATCATTAAGATATTCATTTATAGCTATTAAAGTTGGTTTAGGAAGTTGTTCATAGAAACGAGTAATTTCAATTTGCTCTCTGTTTTCAAATATTTCTTCAAGGTTATCTGTTTGAGAAGCAAATTCTTCAATCTTATGATAAAGTTCTTGTTTAAGTTCTTGTGCAATTTGATTAGAACGTTTTGAAAGCATACTAATTGTTTCGTAAACATTACCTGTTAATTTTGTAAAATCATCAAGGTTACGTGTTTGTGTTGTCTTGTCCGCTTTTGTTCTTTTGTAATCCATCTTATATATTTATTATTTATTTATTGCTTTTAAGCAGGCTTGGTTTAAACTTTTTAGTTCATTTAATTTAGGAGAGTTTGGGTATAAGGCCTCAAATTTTTCATAATCACTTTTTGCAACTTCATATCTTTCTCCTTTTTTATCTTCTATACTATTTTCTGCATATTTATATCCTGAAATAACAATATAATACATTGCATCTTCACGATAAGTTGCGTCTGGGTATTCGTTAAGGAATGTTCTTAATGAGAATTGTGCAGATTGAAAATTACCTGTTTTATAATAGTTATATGCTGTTTCGTAGTCTTTTCTTATTAATTTTTTTCTCAATTCATCCATGATTTTATTTGCGTCTTGAATTCTTGTGGAACGAGGATATTTCTCAATATATTCTTGGAATCCTTTTAGAGATTCTTTTGTAAGTGTTTGGTCTAAATTGTAGTTGGGAGACTCTAAATACTTACAATAAGATGCTTGATAAAGAGCTTCTTCTGCATCTTTAGAATATGGGAACCAACGAACAAAGTTTTCGAATTGATAGCCTGCTGTATAATAATCGCCAGAACCTAAAAGACTTTTAGCATAATAAAGATTTACATTTTCAGCTTTATCTCTACCACGATAAAACAATAAAAGATTTTCAAACAACTGTGTAGCATGAAAATAATCTTTTTGTTCGTAGGCTTTTACAGCTGCTTCATATTTAGCATCATTGTCGTTACTCTTTAAGAGTTTTTTATGTCTACTTCCAGCACAAGAGCTTAGTATTAAGCAAATTAATATTGCAATAAGAGAAACATTTTTATAATTCATAAGGTGCAAAGATATATATTATTTTACAAACCAAACGAATAAAGGTTGAACATATTTTATTATTAGGTTTTTTTGATAAACTAATTAGCAAGATAGATGATTTATTATTACTTTTGCAATTGATAAAAACTATTAGAAATAATATGCAATTAATTACCCTTACAACCGATTGGGGATATTCAGACCATTATATAGGTGCAGTTAAAGCCAAACTCTATACAGCCATAAAAGACTGTCAAGTTGTGGATATAACTCATCGTATAGAAAAATACAATTTAATGTCAGGAGCATTTATTGTGAAGAATGCCTGTTTAGACTTTCCGGAAGGAACAATACATATTATTGATGTAGATTGCACAGAGAGTAGTAAAAATAATTATCAACATGTAGTAATAGAATATAAAAAGCAATACTTTATTTGTACAGATAATGGAATGCCAAGCATGATATTTGATGATTTAAGTCAAATAAAGATAATAGGAATAACAAATACTTACCAGGATTCTTCTTATTACACTTTTTCGGCTTTTGATCTTTTTTGTAAGGTAGCTGCTTTAATTGCTTATGATACAAAAATAGAAGAATTAGGCTTTGAAATGAATGAACTTGTTAGAAAGAATGTACTAACAGCAACGATATTTGGTGATTCTATTCTATGTACAGTATTTCATGTTGATAGCTATGGGAATGTCTTCTTAAATATAAAAATTGAGGAGTTCCTTGCCAAGTTGGGAAATCATGAATTCTTAATTGAAATAGAAAGCAATAAGATAAAATCAATTTCTAAGTCTTATGATGATGTTAGAGAAAATTCACCTCTATTAACAGTATCATCAACAGGACATCTTCAAATTGCAATAAACAAAGCTAATGCCTCAGAGCTTTTAGGTTATAGAACAGGAAGCCAAATAAGCATTAAGATAATTAAAAAGAAATAACCTTTGAAATAAATTCAATGGCATCTATAGATCTTGGAGTTTGAATATCCATTAATCCACTGTCAATTCCATATACTTTTTTATTCTTAACTGCTTTTAATTCAGTATAAGGGTGTGTATTTACAAAAGATGCAGAATCTTCCTTTCTTACAAATATATAATCAGGTTGTTGAGCAAATAATTCTTCAGTTGAAAAAGACCAATTTATACTGTTTTTAGCAATATTATCACCACCAGCTAAGGTTATTATTTCATTAATATAAGTATCTTTACCAGCAGAAAAATCGCCACTCGAACCAAATCCAACAACATAATAAATCTTAGGTAAAGTCTTTAAACCTTTAGTTTTATTAATATTTTCTCTCTTAGCTTTTATTTTTTGAAGTCTTTGTTTAGAGTTATTAATAATTTCATTTGCCTTATCTTTTTTATCTAATATATTGCCTAACATTGTAATAACATCATACATACCATCAATAGAATTTCTTTCTTTAAACGAAATAATAGGAATGCCAGCAGCCTCAATAGTTTGAAACATTTTCTTTGTAAATATTGAAGAAGTAATGACAAGGTCAGGACGCATAGAAATAATCATCTCTAAATTAGCATTATTAATACCTCCAATAGATTTAATCTTCTTTACTTGTGGTGGATAAGTACAAAAATCAGTTCTTCCAATCAATCTATCTCCGCAATCTAAGTCAAATATAATTTCAGTAACGGCAGGAGAAACAGAAACAACTTTTTGAGGAACACCCTTGATTGGACATTTTTCAGACATAATATAATTGTTCTTCTTCATATCATTATTTTCCTTATTGCAAGAAAAAAAGATTGTTGAAGAAAGGGCAACTAAACCTAAAAGAAAATATTTATAAGTCATTATTATTAAGTATTATATGTTTGTTATCGATAATATCTGCATTTATATCAAAAAGAGTTTGTATATTCTCTTTAGTAAGAATATCCTTAGTGCTTCCAAAATGAATTAAATGACCTTCTTTTAATGATATTACAGTATTGGAATATTTCAAGGCCAAAGAAAGATCATGAAGTATAATAAAAATAGTAGTATTATTTTCCTTATTAATCTGTTTTAAGAGCTCCATTATATCAAATTGATGATGAATATCCAATGAAGAAACAGGTTCATCTAAAAGAATAATAGGCGTTTGTTGAGCTAATGCACGGGCAATCATAACCCTTTGCAATTCACCACCACTTAATTGCTTAATGGATCTATCTTTCAAGTACCAGATATTAGTTTTTTTCATGCATTGTTCTACAATTTCCATATCTTCCATAGAATCTGTTTGTAGAAGCTTTTGATATGCCATACGTCCCATCATAACAACTTGAAATGAAGAGAAGTCAAATAAAAACTCAGTATGTTGAGAAACAACAGAAATTTCATGAGCTAAAAGCTTAGGAGTATATTCTTTTATTGGCTTATTATTTATTTTAATATTCCCTTTTGTAGGTTCAATGCTATTAGCAATACATCTTAAAAGCGTAGTTTTCCCACTGCCATTAGTCCCAATAACCGAATAAAAACCACCTCTTTTTAAAGAGAAACTAATATCTTCAATAATATTTTTTTCTCTAACCGCATAAGATATATTATTAACCTCTAAAATAATATCATTAACCATATCTTTCATAATTAAGGGTTAAGTTTCTTTTTAGCGTTATACAAAAGATAAATAAAGAAAGGAGCACCCACAACAGCAGTAATAGAACCAATAGGCAATTCACTTGGAGCAATAAGAGTGCGAGAAAGAATATCGGCTAAAAGCATAAAAATCATACCACCAAAAATAGAATAAGGAATAATTTTCCTATTATCAGAACCAACTAATAATCTAACAATATGAGGAACAATTAAACCAACAAAACCAATAACTCCACAATACGAAACAATAACACCAATCATAAGGGTAGAAAAGAATAAAATTAATTTTTTAGTTCTCTCAACATTCACACCCAAACTTCTTGCACTATCATTCCCTGTTAAAAGAGCATTTAATTCACGAGCATAAACCCTAATTATAATTGTGCCAAAGAGGACAAAAGTTAAAACCACCCAAATATCAGAAAACTTACTTCCCGACAAAGAACCCATAGTCCAGAAAATTATCTTATCCATACTATCTTGATTCATGACCATAAGAATAGATATAAGCGCAGCCATAAGGAAGTTGATACTAATACCAGCCAACAGAAGAGTAGTGATATGTAAACGATTTCCAACAGAAGCAATACGAATAATAACCCAAACAGTTAGTAAAGCAAATAAAAACGCAAATCCGCCAACGCCAAAGAAAAAATTATCAAAACCTAATACAATAGCTAAAGCAGCTCCAAGTGAAGCTCCAGAACTAATACCCAATGTGTAGGGATCAGAAAGAGGATTGCGGAATATTGCTTGATAGGCAGCTCCACAAACAGCTAAACCAGCACCAGACAAAACACACATAATAACCCTTGGTAAACGTATGTTTTTTATAATATAAAGAGAATTATTATCAAAAGAACTAATATCAACACTGCCCAAGAATAGTCCTAAGAGCATAAGTCCCAAGACAACTATAGTTAATAAGCAGTACCAAATAATGTCTTTTCTCATTTTCCAATAATTTCATTTGCCTTATCTAAAGCTTTTGAGATATGATCAAAGATATATTCTTTATCCAAGTATTTCATAAAACCAGATTTATCTAAAGTTTCGTAAACTTCTGGTGTTACACCAGAAAGAATAACTTGTATCTTTTCTTTCTTTGACTTTTTACATAAAGCCGCTAAATTCTTCAGACCAGTTGAATCAATAAAAGGAACTTTTCTCATTCTAATAATTCTAACCTTAGGCTTTTGAGCTTTAGTTTCGTAACTTATTTCATCAAATTTATTAGCTATGCCAAAGAAGAAAGGTCCATCAATTTCATAAATCTCAATACTATTAGAAAATGTTTCCATCTCAACATCTTGTTCTTCTTGGTTTTCAGATCTTCTAATTTCGTTTTCCAACACCTTAATACCAGAAGTATCCATAACACGCTTAATAAACATAACGGCAGCAATTAATAAACCAATTTCGATGGCAACAGTTAAATCAATAATAACAGTAAGGAAGAAAGTAGTTAAAAGCACCAAAACATCAGCAATAGGATCTCTTAATATAGCACGGAAAGAACGCCATTCACTCATATTATAAGCCACAAAGACCAATATTCCAGCCAAACAAGCAAAAGGAATATAAGCAGCTAAAGGCATAAGGAAAAGATAAATTAGTAATAAGAATACAGAATGTATAATACCAGCCACAGGCGTTTTACCACCATTATTTATGTTGGTCATGGTTCTTGCAATAGCACCAGTTACAGGAATTCCACCAAAGAAAGGCACTATAATATTAGCCATACCTTGACCAATTAATTCTGTATTAGAATTATGGTTTCTACCAGTAACTCCATCAGCAACCATAGCCGACATTAAACTCTCAATGGCACACAACATGGCAATAGTGAAAGCAGGCGATAAAAGTAAACGAATAGATTTCATAGTAATATCAGGAGCAATTGGTGTTGGAAGAGGAGAGCCACCAGCAAGTTCAGGATATTTATTACCAATAGTAGCAACTTCAATACCAAATTGATTTTTTAAAACAATAGCGCCAACAGTACAAAGTATAATAGCAATCAAACTACCAGGAATTTTTTTAGTAACCTTTTGCCAAGTAAAGCTAATAACAAGAGTAAAAACAGCAATTGCAGTAGCCCATATATTAATAGTAGAAAAGTTTTGAAAAAATACAGCCCATTTATCGATAAAATCTGAAGGAACAACTAATTGACTGCCATCAAGAGCAGTTAACCCAAAGAAATCCTTTATTTGAGTAGAGAAAATTACGACAGCAATACCAGAAGTAAAACCTACAATAATAGGGTAAGGCATAAACTTAATAATGTCACCAAGTTTTAATAACCCCATAGCAATAAGAATAATACCAGCCAAAACAGTAGCAATAATCAAACCAGTAAAGCCAAAATCAGCAATAACCCCAGCAATAATAACTATAAAAGCTCCAGTGGGACCTCCAATTTGAACATGGCTACCACCAAATATAGCAATAATAAAACCACCTAAAATAGCAGTAATTAAACCTTGCTGTGGTGAAACACCTGAAGCAATACCAAAAGCAATAGCTAAAGGAATAGCAACTATACCAACAATAATTCCAGCAATAAGGTCTTGAAAGAAAAGCTTTTTGGAATAAGCTCTATTTTTTATAAGTTGAAAGAATTTAGGTTGGAAAGCCTCTCTGATATCAAATTTTCCCATTACAAATTAAATAAAATCATTAATTAAATAATTTGCAAAGGTACTAATTTTTTACCAAAAGGGCAAAAGGACTCCATTTGCAATGATTGATATTAAAATCTATCCTTATATTTTTCTCTAAATTCTTTTGATAGATTTTGATGTTCTCCAATTAAATTCCAATGCACCTTATCTTGATGCTTTTCAATAAAAGGTTCAGAAAGTTTTTTACATTTTGAAATATGCTTCCAAAATACTTCATCTTGATATTTTTCAATAAAAGGTTCAGATAAAGATTGATATTTTGAAATAAAATTCCAGTAAACCTTATCTTGATGCTTTTCAATAAAAGGTTCAGACAATTTTTGAAATTGAGAAATCCATTTCCAATTAACTTTATTCTTATGTCTTTCAATAAAACCTTCGCTTAATTTAGGGTATTGAGAAATCATCTCCCAATTAACTTGATTAGCATGATTTTCAATAAAACTCTCGCTTAACTTAGTATATTGAGAAATACAATTCCAATTAACCTCGTCAGAGTGCTTTTCAATAAAAGACTTGGTTAGTTTTTGAAATTGAGAAATCCAGTACCAATTAACCTTATCAGAATACTTTTCAATAAAACTCTCCGATAAAGGCTGAAACTTTGAAATCCAATTCCAATTAACTTTATCCCCACATTTTTTAATAATAAAATCTAATTGTGGTTCATTTAATTTAATTTCAATTACAATATCATTAATATCATAATTGTTGGTCAAGGTATTTAAATCTTCATCACTTAGTTGATGTTCCTTGCCAATTTCATAAATTTCTTCAATTTTAGTTTTCATATCTTTAAGTTTTTTGAAAATCATGTTGCAAACATACATATTCAATTGTAAACATGCAAATATTTTACAGCAAAAATTTAAAAAATCTTATATGTGTTTTTGTTAATCTATTATGTATTAGTGTGATGAATAGATAAAATAATTTAGAGAATATAAAACTCAAAATAGTTTTATTAACATAATACAATGATAATTATTATGATATAAATACAACAAAAACATTATATGGAATCAGACCAAGAATATTTATTCTATTAATGGAAACGGAAGTTTTATATGTAAATTAGAACAATATTATTGATAATAATTGAGTTATCAGAATCAAAGGCTATTAAGAAATGTTATAGTCGAGAAGAGAGAAGATTAATTGAAATGATTAACCACGAAAAAGAACTCTTAACATATAAATATAAAAAATATGGATTATTATTATGTAAATAAGAATGCCCAAGCTACAGGAGAACATGAAGTACATAAAGAATCATGCAATCATTTGCCATATAAAGAAAACATTATTCGATTAGGATTTTTCAAAAATTGTAATCAAGCAATAAAAGAAGCAGAAAAACTATTTGAAAATGTTGATGGATGTTTTTATTGTTGTCCAGCTTGTCATAAAAAATAATTATAAGAAATAAGACATATTACAGCATATATCCGAATCTCTTATGCCATATACATCTTACCGTGGTTTAGATTGTTATGAAACTAACGGTAAATCATTTTTTTGCTGATTTTACTTGACAAAACATTTTTTATGTTGTATATTTGCCGTAGAGAATAAAATTAAAACATCGCCTCGCTATATAGTCCTATAGGAGGATGAAAAGGATTAATTGTTTTTCTCTGTAGTGGGAAAGAGTATTTGATAATATCACATGGTTATATGTGTAAGAACGCAATGAATTAAAATACTCTTTCCCTTTTTTTATCATACATCGAGGAAAGAGTATTTAAGATTTGTACCTATTTAATGTGGAGGATGCAATAAATAAATACTCTTTCTTTTTTTCTTCAATTCTATCAAAGCATTAAATGGGGTCAATGTAAAATTCCAGAGGAACTTGTGCCTTTTATGAAGATGATTTATTATTGAAACAATCAATGAAACTAAAAATTAATCAATCTCAAGCCTCAACTATTCTCAAGTCAATTAAAAATAGAGAATAGTATTAAATTATAACTTGAAAATATGTAATATTCCCCTACATTTAAGTAGGGGTAATATTCATAGAAAATTATTATCTAATCTATATGTATAGGAATAGATATTTAGATATTAGATATTTTCGACTAAACAATTGAATTTCCCAGTAGTTGTAAAATATCTTCGATATCACCCCTTTTTACCAACTGATTTTATTTCCTCAAAATATTTATTTGATGGGAATTTTTTTTAGAAATTCGATGCATATAAATATGTATATATAGTCAAATAAAAAAAAGGAATTAAAGAGAAAAAATGTATATTGCATATTACTTCTTGAAAATAGATTAAATCTTTTTGGATTTATATTTAATCTATCTTGGAAAAGATTAAATCTTTCTGGATTTATATTTAATCTATTTGGAAAAAGATTAAATCTTTCTGGACTATTAATTGAGTAAAAAGAATTCTTGATTACTTACGTTATATATTATAGAGTCTTATTTATGAATGTATGGACGTATTAGATTGGTAACTTGTTTTAATTCGGACATCTTTGTTATCCATGCTATAAAAGTATAAACCAAGGCTCCTATGATAACTCCCAATATTAGTTTTAAGATATAGCTTATTTCTATGTAGTTTATTAAGTATACTACTATACCCATTGCTAATGCTGCAAATAATATTCTTATCAAATCTTTTATTTGTTGAAGTATATTAAAATTAATTAGTTTTGAAGTGAAGTAAGTGTTTATGGCAAGATTAATCAACGCATAAACAACTAAACTGAGACATACATAGTACATCCCAAATGGTAAGCTTATAAATAGTAATGCTATACCAATTATCTTTTTTACTATTTCTAATCTTAGAAATAAATCACTTCTTCCTTTTACTTGCATTAGATTTTGATTAATTGCATTTAACGGATAAAACATATAGCAAATTGATATAATTTGAAGAATAGGTATAACGCCTCTCCATTTTTCGGTTAAGATAAAAATTATAAATGGTTCAGCAATTGCAGCAAGACCTATCATAAGAGGAAATACTATAAATGCGGATAATCTAATGTATTGACGATAAACATTTTTTAGTTTTTCATCTTCATTTTGAATTGAAGACATAATAGGGTAGGTTACTCTCCAAAGTATTCCTGTGATATTTGAGGAAGGGAATTGAGCAAATTGATCGGCACGAGAATAATAACCAAGGTCTGTTGCTGAAAAACGTTTTCCTATAACTAAGGTGTAGAGATTAAGATAAATTGTATGTAAAAGATTTGCTGCCAATATTTTTGAACCAAAATTAAATAGTCTTTTAAAAGATTGTTTAGAGAACACTCTTATTGGTCTCCATTTTTCAAAATACCATAAAAGAATTGTTTGGATAATATTAATGGCAGTGAATTGAGCAACTAAAGCCCATACTCCAAAACCTGTATAAGCCATAGTAATACCTATTATTCCTGCAATTATAACAGATGATAGAGATGCTTTTGCTTGTGTTTTGAAATCAATATTTATTGTTAGTATTGCTTTATGAACAACTTGAAAAGAAAGAATAATAAGGTTTATTGACATTACTTGAATAATAAGTTCAAGTTTTGGCATTTTATAAAAGTTAGCTATTAAACCTGATGAAAAGAAAAATATTATTGATAAAATAATACCTGTTGTGATATTAAAATAAAATACAGTAGAATAGTCTGTATTATTTCTATCTTTTTTTTGAATAAGAGCATTTCCAAAACCTCCGTCGGTGAAAGTTTGAGCCACTGCCATAAATATAGCAAGCATGCCAATCATACCATAATCAGAAGGGAAAAGTAATCGAGCAATAATAATTTGAACTAAGAATTGAATAATTTGATTGGAAAATCGTTCAATTGCACTCCAAATTACACCATTTATAGTTTTTTGTTTTAAGTTCATTGGTTGCAAAAATAATACAATTACAATTAATGCAAACTAAAAAATAATTATATTTGCAGATTGAAAGAGAGATTAATTTAAAACAACAACATAATATGTCCAATACAAAATACATTTTCGTTACAGGTGGTGTTACTTCTTCATTAGGAAAAGGGATAATATCATCATCGCTTGCTTTACTTCTAAAACTTAGAGGATATTCTGTTACTATTCAAAAGCTTGATCCTTATATTAATGTTGACCCAGGAACACTTAATCCTTACGAACATGGAGAGTGTTTTGTAACTGAAGATGGAGCTGAAACAGATTTAGACCTTGGTCATTATGAACGTTTCACAAACGTAAGAACATCACAAGCAAATAACGTAACAACAGGACGAATATACCAAACTGTTATAAATAAAGAACGTAGAGGTGATTATCTTGGTGGAACAGTTCAAGTTATTCCTCATATAACAGATGAAATAAAAAGAAGAATAAAAATACTTGGTGATACAAATAAATACGACTTTGTTATAACAGAACTTGGTGGTGTTGTAGGTGATATTGAATCTTTACCATTTATAGAATCTGTGCGTCAGTTGAAATGGGAATTAGGAAAGAATATTGTAGTTATTCACCTAACATACATACCATACCTTGCAGCAGCAGGAGAGTTAAAAACAAAACCAACACAACATTCTGTAAAGGAAATGCTTGAACAAGGAGTTCAACCAGATATTATAGTTTGTCGTACAGAACATAAACTAACAGATGGAATAAAAGATAAAATAGCTCTTTTCTGTAATGTTGATAGAGATAATGTAATTGAATCAATGGATGCTCCAACAATCTATGAAGTGCCATTGAATATGTTAAAAGAAAAACTTGACATAAGAGTATTGGAACGTCTTGGGGTAAAAGCTCAGGGAGAACCAAATCTTGAAAAATGGAAAGGTTTTCTTTATAGATTAAATAATCCA
>Ga0172377_10005204_pt1 | contig 13367 bp, 10 predicted proteins | sample Pumphouse3metaG_FD_119749 | JGI IMG/M metagenome (GOLD analysis project Ga0172377, IMG submission 119749) | Leachate microbial communities from a municipal landfill in Southern Ontario, Canada - Pumphouse #3 metaG | ecosystem: Engineered > Solid waste > Landfill > Unclassified | place: Canada... | reverse complement strand
TTCATCAGCACCCGCTTCATGGGCGGCCTCGCATGCGGCGATCACCTCGTCGGTCATTTCGACCTTGAACTGTCTGTATTCTTCCTTGTCCTTGTGCGCCTCGTCGGAGAACGCCATCCCGGCGCATCCCTCGATATCGGCGCTGATGAAAAGTTTCATGCTTGTTCGCCTCCGTTTCCTACCGTCTTGCCTGTCTTGCTATTGGGCATGTCATCGTATAGATGGCAATAGACATAGTGGTCTTCGTCAGCATAATAGCACCGGGGGACGATCTTGCGACAGACCTCCATGCATTTCGGGCACCTCGTGTGGAATTTGCACCCTTGCGGAGGATCGACCGCCGAAGGAATGCTCCCTTCCAGAATGATTCTGTCCCGTTTGATCGTAGGATCAGGGATGGGAACCGACGAAAGCAAAGCCTGTGTATACGGATGCAACGGGTTTTTGTACAACTTCTCTTTGCTTGCCAATTCGACAAAGTTGCCGAGGTACATGACGCCTACCTTTGTGCTGATATGTTCGACGACGCTCAGATCGTGGGCGATGAAGAGATATGTCAGGCCCAGCTCCTTCTGCAAATGCGTCATGAGGTTCAGAATCTGAGCCTGGATGGACACGTCGAGCGCGCTCACCGGTTCGTCGGCGATGATGAGCTTCGGTTCTACAGCCAAAGCTCTGGCGATGCCGATGCGTTGACGCTGTCCACCGGAGAACTCGTGGGGGTACCGATTGGCGTGATAGTCCTCCAATCCGACTTTCCTCAGCAATGCGACGACTTTGTCCGCCAGGTCCTTCTTGTCCTTCGAAAGCTTGTGGATGACCAGCGGCTCGGCGATGATATCGAAGACCGACATTCGTGGATCGAGGGACGCATAGGGATCCTGGAAGACCATCTGGACTTTTTTCCGAATCGGCCGCATTTTCTTCGTTTCGTATGCGGAGATGTCTTCCCCGTCCAGGACGATCGTACCGGATGTCGGCGTCTCAAGCTTGCAGAGCCCCCTGCCGAGGGTGGACTTGCCGCATCCCGATTCTCCAACGATCCCGAACACCTCGCCGTTCTTGACGGAGAACGTTACGCCATCGACCGCCTTGACGTATTCTTTGTTCCCGTTGCGCTTGCATAAGCATCGCGTCTGACCGCATCATCGGCGCTCTTCAGGCCTGTCTGGATATAGCCTTCCAGTTCCGGGTTTTCATAGTAGCTGATGTTGTAGCTCATCGGCGGTTCCGATTCGATCGCCAGCAACGGCCTGATGCCCCAGTCTGCGTCGCCGGTCGACGGAGACCATCCCGAAAGATAGGTTTCTACCGCAACCTGCGATCCGGGGCCGGTAGCTCCCTGTACCTTTTCATTGACCAGGGCGCTTTCCATGCCGTTGAGCTTCAGATCGATACCGACTGTAGCGAACTGCTGCTTGAAGAACTCGGCATGTTTCTGGTTCGCCGAAGTGTTCGAATAGATGAGCGTCGTGGAGAAACCGTTGGGATAACCGGCCTCGGCGAGCAGCTGTTTCGCTTTCTCCGGATCATATGGAGCCGGGTCGTTCCCTTTGTAGTACTGGACCGCCGGTCCGATGATCGATGTGGCGATGGATCCGAGCCCGTTCTTGACGACTTTGATATACGCATTCTTGTCGATCGCGTAGTTGATTGCCTGCCGGACCCTGACATCATCGAACGGTTTCTTCTGCGTATTCATCATGAAGTACCGAACGACGATTCCTTCGTCTTTCGATACGGTGACGCTGGAATCATTTTCCAACACGCTCATGCTTTCCGCCGGCACCGGCCAAATGATCTGGGCGTCACCGGACATCAGCATCGCCACGCGGGTGGAACCTTCGCTGACGGGTTTGAACGTGATGGTTTTGAAACCCGCGTCCTTGTCCGCCAGAGCGGTCCCCCCGCTTAATTCGGAATCATACCCCCACCAGTCTTCATTGAGCTTGAGGGTTAGATGGTCGCCCTGGACCCATTCGACGAACGTGTACTGACCGGTACCGACCGGCGCATATGCGGTCGCTTCAAGCCCCGCTTCGATCTGCTTCGGGCTCATGATGACGCATGCTGGGTGGGCGAGATTGCTGATGAACGCGCCGAACGGCTCCACGAGATTGATCTTGATCGTGTAGTCGTCGATCTTCTCCCAACTTTTCAGCACCCCTGAGAGGAACGTGGTCCGTTTCAGGCCAAGAGTCTTGTCCGCCCATCTGGCGACATTGGCCAGCGCCGCATCGGCGTTCCATGGCGTACCATCGGTAAACGAGATCCCCGTCCGCAACGTGATGGTGAACTCGGTGGCTTCGTCGTTCGCTGTGTAGCCGGAGGCGAGCATCGGGAAGATATTCATTTCGTCATCGAATCCGAACAGGCCGTCCATGATCATGCGCTGGATGCCACCGGAAAGGGTGTCGCTTGTATCCAACGGATCCATTGTAGTGAAATCGACGGTGATTCCTGCAATGATGTCCTTCTGCTGCGAAATGGAGCCTGCATCAGTCGCCGTAGATGCTGCCGTCGTTGTGTTCGCTGTGACCGTTCCTTCTGCAGGGGAAGATGCTGTCGTCTCTGACGATTTGCCGCAGGAAGCGAGCATGACCAGCATCAGCAGCAGAGTAGCCGCAGTGATTGTCGCCGTTCTTTTTTTCATCTGTTACTCCTCTCGACGCGGATTTTCCGCATGAAATGAAAAAAAGCAAAGGAGCCCTTTTTCAAGAGCGCCTTTGCTTTGTGCCGAATTGTAAGAACTCACCCGTGTAATGTCAAGGGTCGGGCGGAAATCTTCTATTTCTTTTGTACAGTTTCTTTTGTACAGTGGTTCGATTGCTTGGTGATTGCTGCATGATTGCTTGTGGGAACGCCTGAACCATCTGTTTTACAATATGTCGATTCTGGGAAGAATTGAAAAACCATCTTGACGCTTGCTACGAAGAATCACTATTGTTCCACAGTAAACTGTTAGCAATGGAACTAATTGAAGGAGGAACCTTCAGATGGAAGAACTGGAAGTCGCGCGCAGGCTTCGGATGCTCAACGGAATGGTCAGGCGGTACCTTCATTCGTTGAACGGGGAGACCAAGACCGGCAAAGACATGGGGAGCAATGGATGGATTCTGGGATATCTGGCCGATCATGCCGACGAGGACGTTTATCAGAAAACGATCGAGGATCATTTTATCCTTGCTCGTTCTACGACATCCCGTCTGCTGAGCGCGCTTGAGACACACGGCCTGATCGTCCGTAGCGGCGTCGAAAGCGACGCACGGCTGAAGAAGATCGAATTGACCGACAAAGCGAAAGCGATCAATGCGATGATGTACGCGAACCTCAAACAGCTGGAAGCGAACTTGCTCAAAGGATTTTCCGATGCAGAGAAAAAAGATGTCGTTTCGTATTTGGATCGGATGAGGGGCAACCTGTCCGAAGCGCAGCATCAACAGCATGAGTGAGGAATCTATGGTACGGAAACTTCTCGCGAGCGTCCGCGAATTCAAACGACGGAGCATCATGACTCCGGTGTATGTCATCATCGTGGCGATGATCGAGATTCTCATCCCCACGGTCATGGCTTTGTTGATCGACAATGGCATTACCAAAGGGGATATGGCGCAGGTGGTTCGCATCGGAGGCTTGCTTGTAGCGCTTGCTGCGCTTGCGCTGTTCTTCGGCATCCGAGGCGGTACCGATGCGGCGATCGCTTCGTCCGGCTTCGCACGGAATTTGCGCAAGGACATGTTCTACAATGTCCAGACCTTTTCGTTCTCCAATATCGACAAGTTCTCCACGTCGAGCATCATCACCCGGCTTACGACTGACGTGACCAACGTACAGATGGCCTATCAGATGGTCCTGCGTCTGGCCGTCCGCGCTCCGTTCATGATCATCTTCGCAATGATCTTTTCCTTTCGAATCGACCGAAGATTGTCGATGATCTTTCTCGCCGTGATTCCCGTGCTGGGTGTGGGGCTATGGCTGATCATGAGCCGGGTGCACCCGATCTTCGTCCGGGTGTTCCGCCTGTACGATCGGCTGAACCGGACGGTGGAGGAGGATCTGCTGGGCATCAGGGTGGTCAAGTCGTACAATCGACAGTCGTATGAGCAGGAGCGGTTCGAAGGAATTTCCCAGTCGATCTACGAAGATTTCTCAAAGGCAGGGAAACGTCTAGCGTTCAATATGCCGCTGATGCAGGCGTGTCTGTACGCAAGCATGCTCCTTCTTTCATGGTTCGGCGCCAAGTCGATCATAGCGAGCGGCAACGATCCTGCCGTGGGGCTGTCCACTGGAGAACTTGCTAGTCTGATCACCTACGCCATGCAGATACTCATGAGTCTCATGATGCTGTCCATGGTGTTCGTCATGATCACGATCTCACGGGCGTCGGTCGAGCGCATCGTCGAAATTCTCGATGAAAAGAGCGATCTCGTTTCCCCTGTGAACGCCATCACCCATGTCGCGGATGGTTCGATCGAGTTCGACCATGTCACGTTCTCCTATTCGCGCAACGCCGACAAGCCGGTTCTTGACGATGTGTCGATCCGTATCGAGTCCGGGCAGGTCGTGGGGATCCTCGGCGGTACCGGTTCTTCCAAGTCGAGTCTGGTCCAGCTGATCCCCCGACTGTACGACGTAGTATCGGGTTCGATCAAAGTCGGCGGTGTCGATGTCCGGAACTATGATTTGGATGCGTTGCGGAACCAGGTCGCGATGGTGTTGCAGAAGAACGTATTGTTTTCCGGTACGATCAAGGAGAATCTGCGATGGGGTGATGAAAACGCCACGGACGATGAGATGAAGCGTGCCTGCGGCATCGCCCAGGCGGATGAATTCATCAGTCAGTTTCCCGATGGCTACGATACGTATATCGAGCAGGGGGGGGCCAATGTCTCCGGCGGACAGCGTCAGCGGCTGTGCATCGCCCGGGCGTTGCTGAAGAAACCGAAGGTCCTGATATTCGATGACTCCACCAGCGCGGTTGACACGGCCACCGATTCGCGCATCAGGGAGGGGCTGCGTACCCACATCCCCGGTACGACGAAGATCATCATTGCGCAGCGGGTGGCTTCCGTCCAGAATGCTGATCAGATCATCGTCATGGACGACGGGAAGATTTCGGCGATCGGGACGCACGGCGAACTGTTGCGTACCAGCGACATCTACCGTGAAGTGTTCGAATCTCAGACCAAGGGAGGGGCTCTCCATGCATAAGGGGCGGAATATGAAGCACGGCCCTGCTGCGGGCGGACAGAACGGGACCGGACGTCCGTTCCAAGCGGGGCGGTTCAAGCCGGGGACGATCAAACGTCTTTTTTCATATATGGCGCAGTATCGCATCCATCTGGTCGTGGTTGTCGTGTGCATTCTCATCAGCGCCGGAACGAGCGCGTTGTCAGCGTTGTTCCTTCAGACGTTGATCGATACCTATATCATGCCGATGCTCGGGCAGAGCGCTCCTTCCTATGCCGCGATGTTCCGAGCCATCCTGCTCATGGGACTGATCTATCTGGTCGGAGCCGGCACGACGTTGCTGTACAATCGTATCATGGTGACGATCGAACAGGGAACGCTGAAGAAGATCCGGGACGACATGTTCTCCCATATGCAGAAGCTTCCGCTGCGGTATTTCGACACTCATTCCCATGGCGATGTGATGAGCAGATACACCAATGATACGGATACGTTGCGTCAGGCGCTTTCTCAGAGCCTGCCGCAGATGTTTTCGTCGCTCGTCTCGGTTCTCGCGGCGTTCATCTCGATGCTCTACCTAAGTTTCGTCCTTTCCGGTTTCGTGGTGGTATTCTTTTTCCTGCTGATGTGGACGGTTCGTACGCTGGTGGGGAGGAGTCGTGTCCACTTCATAGACCAGCAGCGTACGTTGGGTGATGTGAACGGCTATATCGAGGAGATCGTCAACGGGCAGAAGGTGGTGAAGGTGTTCTGCCACGAGCCGAAGATCGAGCAGGTTTTCGATGGCAAGAACGATGCGCTGTACGCCAGCGCCGCCAAGGCGAATACGTATGGCAACATCACGTTGCCCGTGGTGAGCAACATGGGCTATCTGTTGTATGCGTTGATCGCCATCCTCGGAGGTGCTGCGGGAATCGCCGGCGTGTCCAACTTGTCCCTGCAAGGGGTGGGTGTGCTGACGATCGGAACGATCGTTTCGTTTCTGACGCTGTCACGCAGTTTCGTCAATCCTATCGGACAGATTTCCATGCAGTTCAACATGGTAGTCATGGCGCTCGCCGGGGCTTCGCGGATCTTCGACCTGCTCGATGAGCCTGTCGAATCGGACGATGGCTACGTGACGTTGGTCAATGGTCGGGTACGGGATGACGGGAGTCTTGAGGAGTGTCGGGAATGCGAACATTGCTGGGCTTGGAGGCATCCTCATGCGGACGGTTCGGTGACCTATACTCAGCAGCGGGGCGATATTCGCTTGTTCAATGTCAATTTCGGCTACGATCCCGATCATCTTGTACTGAGGGACATTTCCTTGTATGCGAAGCCGGGGCAGAAGGTGGCGTTCGTCGGGGCGACCGGTGCGGGCAAGACTACGATCACCAACCTGATCAATCGTTTCTACGATGTCTCCGACGGCAAGATCCGCTACGACGGTATCAACATCAACAAGATTCGTAAGGCCGATCTGCGCCGGAGCATGGGGATCGTGCTGCAGGACGTGAATTTGTTCACCGGGACGGTGATGGACAATATCCGTTACGGGAAGCTCGATGCGACCGACGGGCAATGTGTCGAGGCGGCGAAGCTCGCCAATGCCGATGGTTTCATCAGGATGCTTCCCGACGGGTATCAGACGATGCTTGAGGGTGACGGTAGTGGCTTGTCGCAGGGGCAGCGGCAGTTGATTTCCATCGCACGTGCGGCGGTTGCGGATCCTCCGCTGATGATCCTTGACGAGGCGACTAGTTCGATCGATACCCGTACTGAGGCGATCGTGCAGCAGGGGATGGATGCTTTGATGAAGGGGCGTACGGTTTTCGTCATCGCTCACCGTCTTTCCACGGTCCGAAATGCCGATGTCATCATCGTTCTCGAGCAGGGAAGGATCATCGAACGGGGTACCCACGAGCAATTGCTTGAGCAAAAGGGCAAATACTGGCAGTTGTATACCGGAACGCTGGAACTAGAATGAGGTGAGGGTCATTGCAGGGTCATTGCAGGGGCATTGCAGGGGCATTGCAGGGGCATTGCAGGGGCATTGTGGGCGGCAGTAGGTTTGCAACTCACCCTTCCGGTTACTGCGACACCCCTGACAATGGCTTTCCCCGATGTGTAGCTGAGATGCGAGGTGTAATGATTTTGCATATATTTTGATAAAACATGCAATTTTCCGCATATAAAATTGAACTCGTAATTCCTTCCTGCTATAGTCTCGTTAGCATCCGATGCGCATGTATGATACGGATATGCGTTCCTGGGGGAGGGAATATGAACGTACTGGTTGTCGTAGTAGCCTGCGCCGGCATTTTGCTTGCGGGCTATCGTTTCTATGGAAATTTCCTGTCAAAGAAGGTGTTCAAGCTCGACGATAGCCGTGTGACCCCGGCCGTGGAGAAAAACGACGGGCTCGATTATTCACCCGCGCCGAAGGGGATGCTGCTGGGCCAGCACTTCTCCGCCATCGCCGCTGCCGGCCCGATTACCGGCCCGATTCTCGCAGCGGTCATGTTCGGATGGGCGCCCGCGTTGCTGTGGATTCTGGTGGGAAGTATTTTCATCGGTGGCGTCCATGACATGGGAAGTCTTGTCGCCTCGATCCGTAACCAGGCAAAATCGATCACCGAGGTCATCCGCCAGCATGTGTCCCTGCGCGCATGGATCCTGTTCCAGATTTTCATCTGGATCACGTTGGTCTACGTCATCGTTGCGTTCACTGATACTACGGCTTCCTCGTTCGTCGGAAACATCGACCTAGGGAACGGAGAAATGGTGACCGGAGCCGGAATCGCGAGTTCCTCCGTCCTCTATCTGTTGGTGTCGGTTCTGATGGGGCTGGCGATGAAGTTCGGCCGTCTCAAAGAGGGGCTTGCCACGCTGATCTTCATTCCTTTAGTAGGCGTGGCCATCTGGGCGGGGCAGTTGCTCCCGCTGGATCTTGGAATCGCCGACCCGCTCATGGCGCAGAAAGTTTGGGGGGGCATCATCCTAGCGTACTGTCTGGTCGCATCCGCGGTTCCGATGTGGTTGGTGCTTCAGCCTCGGGGCGCTTTGGGCGGCTGGTTCCTCTATATCGCACTGGCGGTGTGCGCCATCGGCTTGATATTCGGCGGCTACGACATCCAATATCCGGCGTTCATGGCATTGCAGGCGGATAGCCAGCTGGGCAGTTTCTGGTTTCCCATGTTTCCGGTCCTGTTCATTACGGTCGCCTGCGGCGCCTGCTCGGGGTTCCATTCGCTAGTTTCTTCCGGTACCACCAGCAAGCAGCTGAACAAAGAGTCCGATGCAAAGCCTGTAGCGTATGGCGCCATGTTGCTTGAAGCGCTTGTCGCCGTCGTATCGGTCGCCTGCGTCATGATCCTGAAGCAGAACGACGCCATGATCGGCAAGTCTCCGAATTTCATCTATGCAATGGGTATCGGGAGTTTCGTGGAACTGTTCGGGATTCCCGCAAGTCTCGGCATCAGTTTCGGCCTGATGGCGTTCACCACATTCGTCTATGATACCTTGGATGTCTGCACCCGTCTAGGACGTTATATCATCGAGGAACTTACCGGTATGAAAGGGTGGGCGGGCAAGATTATCAGCACTGTTCTGACCGCAGGTGTTCCCCTGTTTTTCATTTTCAAAACTTCGGTTGATGCCGCTGGCAATCCCATCCCCGCTTGGAAAGTGTTCTGGAGCACGTTCGGCGCAACGAATCAATTGCTTGCCGCCCTAGCGTTGATCGGCGTGACTGTCTGGCTGTTCAGCATCCGTACCGGAAAGTACGACAGAAAGTATCTGGTTTCGTTGATTCCTGCGGTAGTCATGTTCGTCATGAGCAATTGGTCGTTGATTTCCAGTATCTATACGACGCTGATGCTCGGACAGGGAATGATCGTTGTCGCTTTCATTTCCATTCTTCTGGTCTGTCTGTCGGTCATGGTTGCCGTGGAGTCGTACATCGCTCTCCGGCACTCCTCAAAGGCCAGGCCGATCCCCGCGGTATGATGCATGATATCCTAGGGCCGGTTGCCGCGAATCGCGTCCACCGGCCTTTGTGCGAGAAAGCATAGGAATCGTATCGAAACGGGGTATTTGGATTCTTGACAATTTCCCGTCGCGGGACAATGATGTGCTGCCATCATGCGACAGGTTGTCATTCTACATAACCAGATTCCTTCCGACGCGCCGGAGGATGTGCTGGATATTCTGCGTCAGGCGCAATGGATCAAGGAAATCCTCTCCAGCTCCGGTTATGAGGTCTCTCTCATGCCATATGGACTTTCCGCCTTGGAAAAACTGGATAGGCGGTGCATCGTATTCAATTTGGTCGATTCCGCTCCCGGCGAAGAGTCGCTCTCCTATCTGGTTCCTGGAATTCTGGAAAGCCTCCATCTCAGCTATACAGGCTGTTCGCTGAAAAGTCTCTTGCTCAGCACGGATAAAGTACTCGCCAAGCGGTTGCTTGTCGAGCATCGTCTGCCGACTCCGAGGCTATTCGGCGGAAATGCGCCTGACGGACTGTATTTGGTCAAACCGGCCGAGCAGGACGCTTCGGTGGGGCTTGATGACAAGTGCCTGGTGGCACGGAACGAAGTCCGGGACGTGTTGCTGCGGAAAAAGACAGAGACCCAAGGAAGGTGGTTCGCTGAGCAGTACATCGACGGCAGGGAGTTCACCGTCTGCATGTACGGGAGTCGGGAAGATATCCATGTCCTCCCACCATATGAATGGATGTTCAACGATTTTGGACAACGGGCGAAGATCATCACCTATGAGGCGAAATGGACCGAACGGACGTTCGGCTACGAGCATATCAGCGCGAAATATACCCACGATGCGGCTGACGGTCCGTTGCTTGCTGAATTGATCCGTATCGCCGGAGAATGCTGGAACGTGTTCGCACTGCATGGGTACGCTCGGGTCGATTTCCGGGTCGATGCGAGCAATCGTCCGTATGTGCTGGAACTGAACGCCAATCCAAGCTTCTATGGATTCTATCATCTTGCGAAGGAATGGGGTTTCAGTTTCGAGGATATTGTCCGCTATCTGGTCGACAATTGTCATCGATCATAGATACTTGTCCACCCAGACAAGGTTCTCCAGTTCGAAACCCTTGCTCGCGTAGAGACGTTGCGCCCTGTCGTTCTTTGGATGGGTCACCAAGGCCAGATAGGTGCAACCATGGTTTTTCGCCCAGTCCTGCGCGGCTTCGAGCAATCTTGCTCCGATACCGTGTAGCCGCGCTTGCCCGGATACGTATAGTTCGTTGAGCCACAGATAGTCGCCGCCGTTTTCCAGGCCACAGCAGACGTTTCCGAAGGCTATTCCGACCGCCTGTTCTCGATCGTACGCCACCCAGAGGACCGAACGGCTTCGTTCCTTCATCGCATTGGCAAGAACCATCTGCACGCTGGCTTTTGTCGGATCATAGCCGATGAACGTCAGTTGCTGCCGCAGGAGTTCCCATACCCGGTCAATATCGGGAATGGCGACGGTATGTTGAAACGACAATATCTTGATTTTCATGGCTCACCACCATTTTACATAGAGTAGCTTATCGTCTTGCGGTGCATAGTAGTCTGTCTGCCGTCCTTCCAAGATGTAGCCGTGATGCGCATAGAAGTTTCTGGTGGGTTGGTATAAGGGCTGAGAGGATGTCTCGATGTAGATTCTTCTTCCACCCCTTCGCTTGATCTCCGTTTCGGAGTGCTCCAGAAGGTGGGCGCCGATTCCTTGTCGTTGAAAATTGGGATCGACGGCGATCCAATAGAGATCGTAGCTAAATTTTGTACCAGGTATCGGTCCGAAGCAGGAATAACCAATTGGCTTGCTATCTGCAAATTCCTGTGCAAATTGAAAGAAATAGAGGCTTTTCTCTCCCTGTTCCAGCCGTTCCCTGACCAAGGATACCCCCACTTTCTGTTCTTCATCATTGAAAAAGCCGGAACGCAGGAGGATGTCCGCCACCGCGTCTATGTCCTGAAGGATAGGTTGTTCACGAAAATACATATTTCACCTTTCGAGCAATCGCTCGATTACCTGGCTATAGGAAAGTCCTGCTTGCTCCGCCGCCGCGATGAAACCGCTGTCCGCAGTAATGCATGGGTTGCTGTTCATTTCCAGGATATATGGCTTTCCCGCTTTGTCGACTCGAAAGTCGATTCTTGCGTATCCGCTGCTTCCGAACAGTCGGTATGCCGCCGATGCGAGCCTGCGAAGTTCCATCGTCAATGATGCATCCTTGTCCTGAAAGATGTAGTTGCGGCAGGTATGCCGATAGGCGAAGGATGCCTCCTTCCATTTCGCCTCATATCCTACGATCTTCGCTTTGCCTGCCGGATAATCGACGAACTGCATTTCGCAGACCGGAAGGATTATTCCTCCTGGCAGAATGGAGAGATTGAACTCCCTGCCGTCGATATACCGTTCGGCGAAATACTCCCGATGCTTCGTAAGCGCGTCGTCAAGTTCCTCACTGTTGGAAAACGAACGGACTGATGCGTCGGAGATTCCGATCGACGCTTCCTGGGCGACAGGCTTGAGGATCATCGGCGAACCGAGGAACGCCTTGCGGTCTCCGCCGGCGTCCACCCAGTCGGGGGTCGGCAGTCCGGCAGTCCGCAGCAACCGTTTTGCGATCAGTTTGTCGCCGGTCGCCAGGAGCGTGTAGGCGTCTCCGCCGCTGCACGGGATTGAAAGCGTTTCGCAGAGCATCGGCACCAGATGGAGGAGTCGGCTCGAACTCAGATTCTCCACCAAATTGAACACCATATCGCACCCTGATCGTTCGATGCGAGCGGCGGTGACAGGCAGGTTCAACGAGAACTCGACGACCTGTACGGTATGGTCGAGAGTCCGAAGCGCCTGCTTGACCGCCTTGACCTCCAGCAGCGTGTCCGCTTCGTCCTCGTTCGTGACGGAGCCGCATTTGTCGGTGAGGATCAGGACTTTCATAGTGCGAGTCTCCTCCGTGCCGAGGCGATGATCCGTTCGATTAGGCCGTCGTATTCCAGCCCATGCATCCTGCTGAGGATCGGCAGGTCGGAATCGACGGGATGCAACCCTGCAAGTGGGTTCACCTCAAGGAAGTTCACTGTTCCCGCATCGTCCATCTTTACGTCGATCCGTCCGCCATCTCGACAGCCGAGCGTTCGCCACGCATCCAGCGCTACTTTCTCGCAGGCATTCCATGCCGCGGACTCCGGTTTCTCGTACCTTGTGCAACGCTCATAGTCCTGTTTCGACTTGTAGGAATAAATGCCTCCGTCGCTTCGCTTTTCGACGATGATTTCCATTACTCCGACGCTGGTAGCCTCCGCTCCTGTGCCGGTGATGCCTACTGTGAACTCGCGGCCTCCCAGGTAGGTCTCAGCCAGTACCGGTTGCCGATACATCGAAAGCAAAGTCCGTGCGACGTTCTCCAGTTCCCCGGCGTCGTTCACCTTGCTAGCTGCGGTGATGCCGATGCCGGTTCCCCCTGCCACAGGTTTGAGAAACAGCGGATATGGGAGCGAAACGTTCCCGCAATCCTCCGGTTTCGAAAGGACGATGAAATCCGCCGTAGCAATGTCAGCCTTCCTTACTATCTCCTTGGTCAACCCCTTGTGCAGGCAGACGGCCAAGGTGAACGAGTCGGAGAACACGTACGGAATCTGATAGGCGTCCAGTAATGCCGGTATCTGGGATTCCCGCAAGAGCCCGAACAATCCTTCTGCGATGTTGAAGACCATGTCGCAACGGTTGTCCCCTGCAAGGTAGGATACCAGCGCCTTCACGTTGCCGATGCGTCGCGTACGATGTCCGAGTTTCCGCAAGGAGTTTTCGATGGCTTCTATCGTCACGATGCTATCGCATTCGGCCACTGTCTCAGGAGGAAAACCTTCTTTCAAGTAATCGTCCTTCAGGTCGTATGTCATTCCGATCAGCACTTCGTGGTCTCCCTCGCCGTAGGATATGAGAAGAGCTTTCCCTCATAGTTCCTCAGATACAGATGCTCGTCGTCTTCTCCGACCTCGTACTGAGGGTAAATGGGCACCTTGCCCCCTCCTCCCGGCGTATCGATCACATACTGGGGGACGGCGTAGCCGCTGGTGAAGCCTCTGATGCCTTGCATCAGGGCCTTGCCTTTGTCCACCGTCGTCCTGAAGTGTTCCGACCCTAGGATCGGGTCGCACTGGAACAGATAGTACGGT
>Ga0172377_10005202_pt1 | contig 13372 bp, 7 predicted proteins | sample Pumphouse3metaG_FD_119749 | JGI IMG/M metagenome (GOLD analysis project Ga0172377, IMG submission 119749) | Leachate microbial communities from a municipal landfill in Southern Ontario, Canada - Pumphouse #3 metaG | ecosystem: Engineered > Solid waste > Landfill > Unclassified | place: Canada... | reverse complement strand
TGTAATTGATGTTTATGATGCAGCAGCTTGGAGTGCGGTTACTCCTCTCTCTGAAGCTTCGATTGCACAAGGAAGTGCTCCTCAATATTTTCCGGATTTTACCAGAGGTGGCTGGATGAAAAGAAAACCAATAAAGTTTGAATAATTCAATAAAAAAAGGCGTTCGAAAAGAACGCCTTTTTTAGGTTCGCCTGGCACGAACTATTTTCTATAGGGTGCAAGTCCCGAACACGCCGTGATAGCAGGAAGTGTCAGCTTAAGGCAAGGGTGTCCATCGTGAGGTGGAATCTGTTAATTGTTTTTGTTCTTTATCGTTTTACTTCCTGGCTGCTTTTTCTTTCTTACGAACAGCCCTTTTATTTTCGTCCACAGCTCATGAAAAGTATTGTAGTTTTCATGATAACTGATTCCTATCCCCTGTGTATATGGAGAAGTATCATATATGATATTATTATTTGATTGATTGTAAGCCTGAAACTGGAGCTTCCCGTTATTTGTCAATTTTACTTTTAAGTCAAAATCTCCTACAATATTACTACTATTATTGCTTGTAGTCGCTTGTGATCCGTTATTCCCAATATTACCGTTCAGGGTTACACGGTCATTAAGAATTTGTGTGCTCAGAGCTAATTCAACTTCATCGTCAGTGGTTTCATCTCCAGGCCGGTAATCTACACCTATATCTACATCGTCATTTATTTTGGAAAGCCAGTTACTAAGCGAATTCGAAAATAATTCACTTGCCGTATTACCTACAACATTAGTATTAGACGATTCATAAGTACCCCTTAGATATTCGGGTGTATAAAATTTACCCAAAACAAGAAGTGATAAAATTTGTTTGTTTAAATCCTCTTCATTGTTGAAATATTGTTGTATTTCATCTTTTATACGATCTTCGGTATAAGGGAAGTCTATGCCGAATTTTATAGTTGGATTACTAAGATTGTCAGTCAGGGAAATTTTACATTCTACAGGGATTCTTTTATTGTAATCAAGGTTTTCATTCGAATTTGCAAACAGATCTGATACCGAAGCTTTAAGTCTGTATAAAGCACTCAGGTTAACCAGGGCATTAGAGGGACTTCCGTTCCAGCTGATGGTTCCTCCTTTTTTAATTTCAAATTTTTTATTAATAACATTTTTCAGAGTAAATAAATAATCTCCATTATCCACTGTATATTTTCCAAAGAGAGATATATTAAGTTTTGGATCTATATTTATAAGTAAATTACCAGATCCATGTCCCCTGATTACATCTCCTACCAGTGAATTATATTCGACCTGTAATTTGGCAGCAGGTGTAACTTCAACATTAAAAGCCATGTTAAGTTTTGAATCTTCATTTGTTTCTTCCGGCTTTGTCTGAAATTGAGGGTCATTTGTTTTCTTTTTACTAAAGTCAACAAAACTTAGAAAATCATATTGCTGTGCCTCGTCTTTACTGTCAAGGGTAATATACATGGATGTGCCGGTAAGCGTTTTGCCCGAACAATTAATGTTTAATTTTGCACCATGGCCTGTAAGATGAAATACAGGGTTTGTGTATAATTTACCGTAGAAACTACTATTGTCATCAGCGGTGGTGTTTATGGCCAGTATTCTTGGAGATGTAATGGTCATGTCATAATCAATATTTTTAAAATTATCATGTCTTAGAGATCCATTGAAAACTCCATTGTTACCTTCATGATCTGAAATAACAATATGATCAAAAATTAAAGAGTCCTTTCTAAATTTAATGCTGTCACTAAAACTATATTGAAGCTGAAGTAATTTATATCTTAATTTAGCATTGTTAGCAAAAAGGCTCCCATGCATATATATCTTGTTCGTTTTCCCGTATATTTTTACATTTCCGGTGGCAGAGCCCTGTATATCATTTAAAATATCTTTAAGCACAGGATTAAGAAGAGCAAGGGAAAGATTATTTGCTGTTATAGAAGTATTAATACTATCATTGTTAGTGTAATAGCTTCCATAACCACGGAATGTTTGTATATTGTTATTATTTATGATTACTTCTGCCTGTAGGGAACTGGAAGGATTGTCCCACTTACTTGAAATGGAAATATTGCCTATCTTATATTCGTTATAGTATAATTTTTGGATATTCAAGTTAGTAAGGAAAAGAGGTTTCCCGTAAATGTCAAAGACACCGGCAGATCCGTTAATTGATCCTTTTATACTATGCCCTTCCGTATAAAGGTATTTAAGGTTGTTCAGATTAAAATTATTAAGATATAGCATAAGATGATCCGATTTGTCTTTTGATGCTACCCCGTTTACAGAGAAAGACTGTTCTTTATGAGAAATCATGGCATTATTAATTTCAACTCTGGATGAATCTATAATTACTGAAGCTTGATGAACATTCCACAAAGTATCGGAAATATAAATATTTTCAGGCATAATTTCAGTTTCAATATGACTTAACCCCAAAGAATCAGAAGTAAATTTTGTGACTGTTTCCAGTTCTCCTTTGTATGAAATTTTATCGTTATTGTTCCAAATAAGTCTGGAATTAATATTGTTGTCAGAGATCGAAGAAACAAATGACAGATAGAAATTCTGGTCGTCTTCATTAACAAGTAACTTATCTGCTTTTATTTTTATTATCAGTTCTTTATTGGTATTAACGGATATGTTTATATTTTTAAAAATTCTGTTTTTAAAAATAAATTCAGGAATATCCCCATCAAGATTAAAATGGTTTTCTTTTTCGTTAAAATTTCCTTCTAATTTAGCATTTCCCATGGAGATGTCAGGGAAAAAAGTGCGGGTTATAGGTTGAATATCTTTAATTTCTATATTAAAATTATAATTATCGATATTTTCGGTATCTTTTTGTTTTACAGGGAAATCAGGGAGATAAAAATGAATTTTATTTTTAAATTTTTGTGGGCATTCGAATATAGAAAAATAACCGTCAATATTTGCATTCATATAATCAGAATGAATCCTGATATTTTTAATGCTGTCGTCTCTGATATTTAATGTAAAATTTTTAAGAAGAATAGAGTCATTTTCATTAGAGTATTTTCCTTCTTCAAAACAAATTTTGCCATTCAGATAATAAGGACTATTTCTCCTGAATTTAGCTTTTAGATCGAAAGAAAAATCAGATTTTTTGTGCTTTTTATCTATGTTTAAAGCTATTAAATTAGCCCTGTCAGCTAGCAATTCAAAATCATAAAGAGCTGTGTCAGAATTAAAATCAAGCTTTCCATTAAATTTAGCTTTAAGATTTTTATCATCTATTTTAATAAAACCTTCAAAATTTTTACGTTCAAATTTGCCATCCATCAATATATTCTTGTAGCAATAATCATGAAAGAAAAGACTGTCTGCCTTACCTGCTATTTTCCCGTTGATTATCTTGCTTTTTTGATCGTAATTGCCATGTACCTGACCATTGAATGTAAGATTCCCAATTACTGATGAATTAAATAATTTTCCAAGATCGAAATTAGCGGTCTTTAAATGTCCGTTAATGGCTACAGAATCTTTTTTTGAGGGAATAAACGAAAGGTCAATCTTTATGTTCCCTGATTTTGATTTTAATTCTCCATAGGCTACAAAATTACTTAGGAATCCGGTAAAACTTCCTTTGTAATTAATTAGGCCTTCTTTTTGCAAAAAGGAAGGAATATCAATATGTTTTTTCTTAGAGTTTTCAGGTAATTTGATGTCCGAAATATCTTTAAGATTAAGATAAGAATTTTTTAAGTTAAGGCTAATATATGAATTGCTGATATCAGGAAGTCCGTTAATAAAACATTCGCAATTTACTTTTGTGTTATTTCCCATACCTATGGAAATATTTTTTCCTTTTAGATCAGCAATAGTTCCATATAAATTACCTGATAAATTTACTTTCAGGTCCATACCGTTTAAAGAAGGTATAAAGTGTGAAATATCTCTGAAATCCACGACAGAATTATTTATGCTCAGATCAATCCCTGTTTTCGAAGAATCATATTCTTTTTCCATACCGGTTTGTTCCAGTCTTAAATTCATATCCTGAATAGAAGAGTTGTTTGTATTAATATTTAAATGATTTAGCTGAATGACATGCTTATAAGAAATGAAATCGGTACTTAGATCATTAATTTTAAAAGAATTATCATTGTATAATGACAACTGATTGATTTTAAAGGATATTGAATCTTTATTGAGGATAAAATTTTTGACTTTTAAATGAATTTTGTCAAAATTAAGCAGATGTACTCCTTCTTTTTGAAAATAGGAGTAGCCTATATTCGTATTTTTAAAATTGAAATCATTGCAGGATAAATTCCATTCAAATTCTTTTTTTAGAGAATCTTCGGAGTCTCGAAAAGCATCCAGTAAAAACTTATAATTTGGAAGTCTGTTTTGATCCAGTGACATATAAATTTTTGCATCATTAAAAGAAATATTTGAAAAATTGATTTCTTTTTTATTTAGGTTGAAATCATCCAGAGAAGCGATTGTTTGCTTTAAATAAACAAGAGTATCAGAATTCTGATCTTCAATTAATACATTATCCAAAATTATTTTGTTAAAAAAAACAATTTTTATTTTATCAATCTGAATATTTGTGTTAAATTTTTCAGAAAAATGACCTGTTATCTGTTTTACGATGTAAGTTTGAACGCCAGAAAACTGTACTACGAAACAGATAAAAATGAGAAATATTAGAAATACTCCTACAAACCAAAGTAATATTTTTGATAATTTTTTAATAAGTTTGTTCTTTGAATACAAAAGAAATTAAAATCTGCGGATTTATACATAATCCTTTATAATTTTTGTGGACATTGTTAATTTAATAAATTTCTTTAATAAATCTATTTATGGTTAAAAGAACGGGTATTATTATATTAGGAATAGAATCTTCATGTGATGATACATCTGCAGCTATTTTAAAAGATGGCTATCTGTTTTCAAATGTTATAGCAAGTCAGAAAGTTCATGAAGCATATGGAGGTGTAGTACCTGAACTTGCCTCAAGGGCGCATGAAATGAATATTGTTCCTGTTGTAGATCAAGCTATAAAACAAGCCGGGATTAGTCGTGAAGATATTTCTGCTGTGGCCTATACAAGAGGACCGGGATTACTTGGTTCTCTTATTGTTGGCTCTTCTTTTGCAAAAGGCTTTGCTATGTCATTGGGAGTCCCTATGATAGACGTAAATCATCTGCAGGGTCATGTTCTGGCACATTTTGTAAGAGAAAAAGATGTTTTTTTTGATCCTCCTGCATTTCCTCATATTTGTCTTTTGGTAAGCGGAGGAAATTCTCAGATAATAATAGTAAAGGATTATCTGGATATGGAAATGATAGGTCAGACAATTGATGATGCTGCAGGCGAAGCTTTTGACAAATGTGCAAAAATCATGGGTATGACTTATCCCGGAGGACCTCTGATTGATAAGCTTGCTAAAATAGGTAATGAAAACGCCTATAAATTTTCAAAACCTCGTATTCAAAATCTGGATTATAGTTTTAGTGGACTTAAGACCAGCTTTCTGTATTTTTTACGAGACAGAATAAAAGAGAATGATAATTTCATTGAAGAGAACAAGGCAGATCTTTGTGCCTCTCTTCAGAAAACCATAATTGATATTCTTCTGGATAAATTAATAAAAGCGGTAAAGCAGACTGGTATTAATGAAGTATCTGTTTCAGGAGGCGTTTCTGCTAATTCAGGATTACAGAATGCTATGATACGGACAGCTAAAAAAAGAGGATGGAAGCTTCATATACCGAAAATTTCTTTTACTATGGATAATGCAGCAATGATTGCAATTGCCGGTTATTATAAATATCAGAAAAAAGAATTTATTGGTCTTGATGCCGTTCCTTTTGCAAGAATGAATATTAAGGAGTAGGGGGTATAAGCGCGCAAAAGTTAAATAATTATTTTTAGAAAAGATATATTGAACAGTATAATAAGAAAATAAACCTGGCTCTGAAATTTTTATTAACTTGCAAGGTATAAACTTATAAGTATAAATATGGGAATATTCAGTTCATTTTCAAAAAATAAAAAAGAGAGTCTTGACAAAGGACTTTCCAAAACAAAAGAAAGCGTATTTAAAAAATTAAGTCGCGCTGTTGTAGGTAAATCGAAGGTGGATGACGATGTTCTTGATGATCTTGAAGAAGTTTTGATTTCATCCGATGTAGGAGTAGAAACAACCCTGAAGATTATTAAAAGGATAGAAGCCAGAGTTGCAAAAGAGAAATATATAGGAACCGAAGAATTAAACCGTTTACTTAAAGAAGAAATTGCCGCTCTTTTGAATGAAAACAATAATGAGGATTCTGTAAGTTATGATTTACCGGAGGGTAAAAAACCATATGTAGTGATGGTAGTAGGAGTAAATGGAGTAGGGAAGACAACAACTATAGGGAAACTTGCATATAATTATAAACAGGCAGGGAAAAAAGTAGTACTTGGAGCATCAGATACATTTCGTGCTGCGGCAATAGACCAGCTTCAGATCTGGGCCGACCGGACAGGAGTTCCTATTGTAAAACAGAAAATGGGAAGTGATCCTGCATCAGTAGCTTTTGACACACTTTCTTCGGCAAAAGCCAGTGGAGCAGATGTTGTATTAATAGATACAGCAGGTCGTCTTCATAATAAAATTAATCTGATGAATGAGTTGACAAAAATCAGGAAAGTAATGCAAAAAATTATTCCTGATGCACCTCACGAAGTACTTCTTGTACTGGATGGCTCGACAGGACAGAATGCATTTGAACAGGCTAAACAGTTTACAGCGTCTACAGACGTTACGTCAATTGCCTTAACAAAACTTGACGGTACAGCCAAAGGAGGAGTAGTCATAGGTATTTCAGATCAGTTTAAAATTCCTGTAAAATATATAGGTGTCGGAGAAAAAATTGATGATCTTCAGCTATTTAGGAAAGAAGAATTTGTAAATTCTTTATTCTCATAATTCTTTTCATAAATATTCGATAACTGTGTTATGATCGTTTTTAAAATAATAATTTACTTATAAGTAAATTATTATTTTAAAAACGACAAGACCTTCAAAAGTTAAGTTATACATGAAACAGCGTAAAAAAGTTAATATTATCACTATGGGGTGTTCAAAGAATCTTGTGGATTCTGAAGTCCTGATGAAACAACTGAGTCTTAACGACTTTGATGTAGTAGCAGATAGCGATAAGGATGATGCACCAATAGTAATAATAAACACTTGTGGATTTATTAATGATGCCAAGGAAGAATCAATTAATACAATTTTGAGTTTTGCCGAGGCCAGAAAATCAGATAAAATTGATCAGTTATTGGTAATGGGCTGCCTTTCTGAACATTATGGTAAAGATTTGTCCAGTACGATTCCAGAGGTAGATCATTTTTACGGTAAATTTGATATTCCGCAAATTATTAAGGATTTGGAGGGCGTTTATTTTGGGAATAAATTTTATCAGCGCATTCAGACCACCCCCTCTCATTATGCATTTTTAAAAATTGCTGAAGGGTGTGATCATGGCTGTTCTTTCTGTGCTATTCCCAATTTTACAGGAAGATACAAATCACGGGAACCTGAAAGCCTTATAAAAGAGGCAAAGGAACTTGTCGCCGGTGGAGTTAAGGAATTACTGATTATAGCTCAGGATCTTTCCTGCTATGGGAAAGATTTGAGAGGGGATTTCCTTTTACCCGAACTTATCAGACAATTATCTGATATAAAGGGACTGGATTGGATCAGATTACATTATACCTATCCTACAGAGTTTCCTACAGAAATACTGACTGTGATGAGGGAAAGAAAGAATGTTTGTAACTATCTTGATATTCCTGTTCAACAAATCAGTGACAATGTACTTGGTTTGATGCATCGTAGGATTACCGGCGCAGAGACCAAACAATTGCTTAAGAAGATAAGAAAGGAAGTGCCGGGTATATCTCTTCGTACAACTTTACTTGTAGGTCATCCTGGTGAAACGGAGAAAGATTTTGAAGAGTTAAAAGATTTTATCAGAGAATATCCGTTCGAACGTCTCGGAGTTTTTACTTATTCACATGAAGAAGATACCTATTGTTACAGACATTATAAAGATGATGTACCTGAGGAAGTTAAAAAAAGAAGAGCTTCTGAAATTATGAAAATTCAGCAGCATATTTCAGAAAAATTGAATCAGCAATACATTGGACATACTTTAAAAGTGCTTATTGATATAGAAGAAGAGGATTCTTATATTGGAAGAACAGAATATGATTCTCCTGAAGTTGATGGCGAAGTTATAATTAAAAAGAAAAAGCCATTGATAGTCGGAAATTTTTATCAGGTGGAGATAACCGGAGCTTCTGATTATGATTTATTTGGAGATGTAACCTCTGAATAAAAAAATCATAACAATATTAGTTGCGTATTTTTCTATTTCGTAGAGTGTGCTTTTTGTTCTGAAAGTACAATTCCATTATGTTTTAATAATTTAAGATCTTTTCACCTTTGTTAAAATTTTTATGATTTTTTATATTTTAGTAAGTATAGGATGTCTTATTGGCATAATTATTGTTTAATATATGAAAATATCTTTATTATGTCGTATACGTTGTAGTAATCATATAGTATATTAGTAACAAAATAGATAATAAATTTAAAATTTTAAAAGCATATGAAATGTATTATAATTGAAAAAGATCCTGTAGCACAGCAGATCATTGAAAAGCATATTAAGCAGATTCCTTTTCTGGAACTGGAAAATAAATGTAATTCGCCGTTTGAAGCATATGATGTGTTACAAAATTCAAAAATAGATTTAATTTTTATTGGTGTAAAATTTCCTAAAATTTCTGGAATAGAGTTTATTGGGAGTCTTGAAAATAAGCCAATGGTTATTTTTACAACTGAATATAAGGAATATGCTGCAGATGCTTTTGAATTAAATGCTGTGGATTATCTGTTAAAACCTATTTCTTTTACGAGGTTTCTGAAAGCAGCTAATAAAGCCTACAATCTTTATAAGATGGATAATATCAAAATTGATAATAGTGCTGCTGATGTTGATCTAAAGCCAACCAAAACTTTTATTATGGTAAAATCAGACTATAAATCAGTTAAGATTGAGCTTGATAAAGTTTTTTATATCGAAGGCTTAAAGGATTATGTAAAGATCTATCGTGAAGGAGAAGAAAAACCGTTAATAACGCTGAATTCTTTGAAGAAAATGGCTATCAATCTTCCATCAGACCGTTTTTTACGTGTGCATAAGTCATATATAGTTAATACCGATAAAATTAAATCTGTTACTAAAAACAGAATTATAATCAATGAAAAATGGATTCCTATCGGTGAAAATTATAAGAGTGCTTTCCAGGAATTAGTCGTTAACAAATTTTCACTGTAGAAATATCGATAGAAAACAGATATTGAAAAAATATAAGGGATAAGTTTATTGACTTATCCCTTATATTTTTAGATTCGGTTATGGAGTATACCTGACTGTATCAGTTATACTTCCGTTTTGTAAACCATAGGTCTATAAGACTTAATCCTAATTTTACACGGAAAAACTTTTCCTGAAAAATTCTGGCTGAACCAATTTTACCTTTTTTCCCGACCTCGAAACTTAAATCTATTTTTGTATTATTGTTATTCAGAGGAAGACCAAGTCCACATGATATAGTGTTTTCATATTGCTGATAAGAACCAAGTTTTAGATATGACTTCTCGAAATGATAACCTACACGGTAAGATATCTTTTTGTAATACTTATCCATAAAGTACCGGCTTGGAGTATATTCGAATCCTGTTTTTAGATAAGGACTGTCAGTTAATGAGACTGATTTTAGATAATAATCTGATTCAGACCAGCATTGAATACCTCCGTCTAATAAAAATGTATATTTGTTATTCTTTGAAAAAGCAATTCCCAGACCGAATTTATTTGGGATAGAAAAATTATCATTATCATACATATCATCATCTGTATCATAAATTTTTCCGCTTGTACTATAAGTCATGATTTCAGAATCAGTAGCCAGATGTTGCTTAGGAGTATATATAGCTCCTATTGTTAGAGACTGATTCTTTTTAAGGTCAATTTTATATTGCATACCGAATTCCCAGATGAAATTTTTATACTCATTTGTAATTTCGCTACTTACAGAAATACTGGATATATTGGATAAATCATGATATTGGATTTGTTTCAGTTTTCCAAACAGAAAAGAATTTTCTACACCCAGATAAAGATTTTTCAGCGGATTTACCGAAAAACTCATATATATACGATTAATATTCCCAGAGCCGTTAATTTTTAAAGGATAGGTCATCGTTGATCCTTCAATATAAGTATTTGTTTGTATGTTGTATCCTGCAGTACTATAAGGATTGATACCAAATCCCATCCCCAGCCATTTTTTAGGTCTGAATCCTATAGCAATATAACTTAAATTCACATCATGAGTATGAGATGCATCTGATTTTGTCTGGAATTTTGAACGCTTTGATTCGATCCCTATATTCGTTAAAAAATGCAGGCTGTCTATTTGACAATAAGAAGCCGGATTAAGGATATTTAGAAACTGAGAATTAGATATCCCAATACCTGCATCACCCATAGCACTGCTTACAATATTAGTCTGTGAATGTAATTCTCCCAGTCCGTACATCGAATAAAGATTACTTGTGAAATTTTGTGCTTTCGACGAATAAGACGTTAAAAACAAAAAAACGAGAAAGGATGCTATATAAAAAAGTCTTCTATTCATTATAATATTTTAAATAAAAAAGATTTAATTTTGGAGTATATTCTTTATTATCGTGACCGTTTAAAAGAACCGTATCAGCTTCTTTTTGCAGAGTACTGAACGGAAAAGTCAGTATAAGTCCATTATCGGAGTTAAATGTGTTATAAAAAAGTTCATTTGACAACCATGATGTAATATCCGCTAAATAAAAAGCACCCTCATTATATTTTTCATTGGAGATTAGGGTAGCGTCTATACTTGTAGATGTACTTAAATTATTGCTAACGGTTGTAGCGTATAAGGTAAGAGATGAAGGTAATTTGTCATAATCAATGCCGGAAACTCCGGCTTTAGGTATATACAATAATAGCTGAGCTTTAAAAAGTGACATGTTATCAAAGAAAGACCTGTCCATAGTAGGGAAGTCAATACGGGTAACAATCCCTGAACTTCCCTGAATGTATGTTAGAGTATCTGTTGCATTTGAAGAGATCTTATTTCTTTGCTCAGACAGACCATTAAATAAAGTTCCTGATCGGTCGGCAATAGCCTGATTATAACTTATTGCCGGGAAAAACTCATATTCTCTTTCATTTTTTACAAGACCTAGACGGTGAGTATAAAGTTTAAGTCGGATACTGTCCTTTGTAAAACCGAGAACCGCCGAATTATTTGAACTAGCCTTCAGAACAAAACCTTTCATGTATTTCCTGAAAGTACTATTGCTTTCTAAAATAGTAGAATTTTCTGTTTCCATTTCAATGATTTTTTTTCCAATAGAATCATCAATTCTGAATTCCAGTGTATCTTTTTGAATAGGTTTGGGATAATAAACCTTAATAGATCCCAGAGGGGTGGGGTCATATGGGAATGAGCTTATGTTATAAATATAATCAGAAGATGATCCGTTGTCTATATAATCAAGTTCCGTATTCATACGGTACAGGCTTAATTCAAATGGCGGAATAGTATCCCCGGCATAATAATGGGAATAGTTCAATCTTATTGTAAGTGAATCAAAGATATCTGTTTTACTACTGTAACTATCATTGTAATTGATTTTGCTGATTCCTGATGCCATGTTTACATTAAAATAATGTAGCATTTCCAGTGATCCGGTATGTTCATTTGAATACTTCCCTACCATAGCTTCTCCAACATCAGAAGTAGGAACTGAATCCAATTTTATTGTAGAAAGATTTACAGAGAAGGTATCTACTAAAATAACCTTTGACTCTATTTGTAGTAAATCCTGTCCCATGTCCAAATCATTACTATCATAACTGCAGGAAGAGATAACCCATTCTGAAATTAGTAAGGTAATTACTATATATAAAAGTTTTTTCATATTAAATAAAAATCTATGATTATTTTAATAGTTCTGTGTTCTATTTTTAAAACAACAAAGTTAATAAAGAAAAAGGTCAGAACTAAAAACACAAAGCAATTATTTACTGTGATGTTATAAAAGGAATATAGACAAACAAGTATATTTAAGTTACAAATGGATAATCTATGTCTACTAAAGTATGATAAAAAGAATAAAAAATTAAATTTTGTTAAAAAAAACAAATTTCTTTAACATTAAAATGTTTTTACCCTGAAAAAGTGAGTAAAAGCTTAAATTCTTTGATGTACTTGATTTGTATTTGTAAATATAAATTTTATATCTTTGTCAATCATTTTTTTTGAAAGCGTTTCCATTATATTTAAGGGAAAGTTATAATTATAAAATTAGGAATAAAAGTTAGTTATTGTAAAATCAATTTAAAATAAAACGATGTTGATAAAAAAATTATTTAACCATCACCTTTATATTCATTTAATAAAATATATGTGTGTGGGAGTGCTTCTGTTAAATTTAGTTGCTTGTGGAAGATCAAATGCTGATTTGATTGGTAACTGGGTTTCCATATTTGATGTGACGCCTGGTGGAAGATCTGATGCTGTTTCTGTTTCTGTAGATGATATAGGTTATTTTGGTACAGGATACAATTCTACCGATGATGAACGTTATAATGACTGGTGGAGATATGATCCGAATGCAAATGATTATAAACAACTTGCAGATTTCCCTGATTCAGTAAGTGGAGCTGTGGCTTTTGTGGCCGGAGGAGATATATATGTAGGAGGTGGATATGACGGCGATGTTAGGTTGAATGCTTTTTATAAATATTCAATTAGCAATAATTCCTGGATACCAATTGATGATTTTCCAGGTGATGCAAGATACGGGGCAGTTGCATTTACTGTTAATGATAAAGGATATGTAGGTACTGGTTTTTGTGAGAGCAGTGTTTATATGAAAGATTTTTATTGTTATGATCCTGCTACATCAAAATGGGACATTTCAACATCTTTCGGTGGAACAAAGAGAACTGAAGCTGTTGCTTTTGTTATTGATAATGTAGCATATGTAGTTACAGGAAGGAAATCTTCTAAGGTATATGATTTCTGGAAGTATGATGGAAATAAAAATCCTAATACAGTTGTATGGGAACAATTAAGGGATATTTCAGATATAGATGTTGATAACAGTTATGATGATGATTATGATGATATTATAAGATATGGTGGAGTAGCCTTTGTTTCAGGAGGTAAGGGATATGTTACAACAGGAGGATCAGGAGGAACAGGAAGAGTAACATGGGA
>Ga0172377_10005199_pt1 | contig 13373 bp, 12 predicted proteins | sample Pumphouse3metaG_FD_119749 | JGI IMG/M metagenome (GOLD analysis project Ga0172377, IMG submission 119749) | Leachate microbial communities from a municipal landfill in Southern Ontario, Canada - Pumphouse #3 metaG | ecosystem: Engineered > Solid waste > Landfill > Unclassified | place: Canada... | reverse complement strand
TTTTTTTAATCCACCAGTTCCGGAGCCTAAGCAATATGTCAAGGTATATGCATTATCAGCCCCTCCCGAAGTACCAGTCATAGCATAGACATAAGGGTTATCACCAGCACAATCTCCATCAGCTGGAACAGGTGCCTTTGGGATTGCTGTTAATAGTCCATCACTAACTAATGCCTCTAGACCTGGGGTAGTAGACGTTGGATATTTATTATTAGCACTATAGAACATCTCTAAAGCAGTTTGAATCTGGCGAATATCAGAGATGCGTTTAGCATCACGAGCTCTAGCTCGAGCACTATTTAAGGCGACGACTGAGAGAGTTGACAGGATGCCAATAATGGCAATTACTACCAACAACTCGATAAGGGTAAAACCCTTTGGTCTATTTTTCATATTACTTAAGTCCTTTTAGATTGATTTCCGTATTTAATACCGACTATTAAAGGCGGAAGAGAAAAGGATAGTTAATTATTTTCAAACTATTAATTAAATTACTGTTTAACGAATTCTGATTAAATTATAGCAAAGCTGAAAAAGCTTGGCAAGTAAAAAATGTAAAATGTAAACCCCAAGTTAAAATGTCAACCTGCGTTTTCAATAGAAATGTCATACTTGAGAAAATATATTGATTATTTAAGCTGTAATTTGTCAATCCCTAAATATACTGAACTGTTATTTAGCAAATTATTTGGAAGAATTTTTAATAATTATTATCATTCCCTGCTGGCTAAAAACTAAAATATCGATAAAAAAATAATCAAGTTAATTTTTTATAATAATCTATTCAAAATTATTACCAATACCGAGTGGACTAGCTATTTGCAACCCTTCTTTAAGCCCACCAGTCCCAGAGCCTAAGCAATAGGAAATAGTGTATGAGGCTTGAGCGGTGCTGTCGCCAATTCCATGATACAAATAGTCTTTCCAATCACCACATTTTGTTGTATTATCAGCTGGTTTAGGGTTAACAGGAATGGCATTTAACAAGCCAGCATCAACTAGATCTTGAAAACCACCAACATAAGTTCCAGTGGGACCAGCGACATCTGGAGGATACGAACCAGAAGCACTGTAATACATCTCTAAAGCAGTTTGAAGTTGGCGAATATCAGAAATGCGTTTAGCATCACGAGCTCTGGCTCGAGCACTATTTAAGGCGACGACTGAGAGAGTTGACAGGATGCCAATAATGGCAATTACTACCAACAACTCGATAAGGGTAAAACCCTTTGATCTATTTTTCATATTATTTAAGTTATTTTAGATTGATTTCCGTATTTAATACCGATTATTAAAGACGGAAGAGAAAAGGATGATTAATTTTTTTTAATCCTTATTAATCAATCTAGAATTGGCTAGCCATATTATACATCGGCATTAGCACTGCCGCTACCACAATACCAACCCCCACACCCATAACTACCATAATCAGTGGTTCCATCAGAGCGCTAAGATTAGCTAACATTGCGTCTGATTCACGGCCGTAGAACTCAGTTACTTTATCAAGCACTGAATCCAGCTTACCCGTCCGTTCACCAATGCTTATCATCTGAGGTACCATTTTAGGCACATCAGGGCTCGCTTCCATCACACTAGAAATTGGGCCACCATCATTAATAGCATCTAAAGTTTCGATAATCAAATCACGATAAATAACATTGCCTACCACCTTTGAGGTGATCTCTAAAGAGCGACTTATATTTACTCCACCTTTTAATAAAGTTGATAGAGATCTAGTAAAGCGCATGAGATAGATATACTTAAATAATTTACCAAAAACTGGCATTTTTAATTTTAGATAATCTAACTGGTATCTCCCTGTTTTAGTACTGATGTAATGACGTATGGCAAAGACTAAAGCCACTAGAGCTAATATGATCAACAAAATATAATTTTTCATGAAATTAGAAACCGCAATAATAATCCTCGTTGATAAAGGTAATTCCATTCCTGTTTCGACCATCACCTCAGTTAAATTTGGAATAACATAAATCATTAAGACTACACCAACGCCAGTTAAACCCACTAGAATAAAAGTTGGATAAATCATGGCTCCTTTTATTTTAGAGCTCATATCGTAGCTCTTCTCCATCTCATCAGCTAAATAGGTCAAGACTTCATCTAATTTACCCGATGTTTCACCACTTTTAATAATGTTCACAAAAAACTCTGAGAAAACTTTAGGCCTCCTCGCAAAAGCATCCGATAATAATGACCCGCTGTCTACGTCATAGGCCAAATCAGCTACTAGCTTTTTTAAAGTAACATTATTTGTTTGATCGATTAAGATGATTAATGATTCCACCACTGGCATATTAGCTGAAATCATAACAGCGAACTGACGTGAAAAAATAACTAGATCTTTTACTTTAATTGGGTTAAGAAAAAAATTTAATTTCGCTTCAAAACTATTACTCACATCTAAAAGAGAGTCGAGTGTTAAGTTTAATCGTCGTAAACGATTAGTAATTTCTGTCTCATTTAAACCAACTAGTAGTCCTGATTTTTTTCGACCAGTATTATTATTTCTGGCCTTGTATTTATAAATAGGCATATAAGATTGAATTAACTTTCGATTACTCTTAGAATTTCTTCCATAGTAGTCAAGCCTTGAGCTACTTTTACTATACCATCTTGGAGGATAGAAATGAAATCTTGACTTTTCATCACAGCCTCAATATTAAAATTCTTATCACCACTGTTTACCATTTCTTTTAAAGTTTCATTAATCTCAATTACCTCAGAAATAGCTACCCGACCAGTATAACCAGTTTTCTCACAGTGGTTACAACCAACAGCTTTATAGAATTTTTGCTCACTTAAATTATCGATACTAGATAAATCAGGTAATTCTTTCTTTAAGATTGTCTGCGATACTGTTTTTAAATTATCAATCATATCTTGCAACTCTTTTTCAGGTAATTTGATCTCTTCTTTGCAACGATTACATAACTTTCTAGCTAAACGCTGGGCCACAACCGTGTGCAAAGTTGAAGCTAACAGGAAGCGCTCAATTTTCATGTCTAATAGGCGAAAAATGGCCCCCAAAGCATCATTGGTATGCAGGGTGGAAATAACTAAGTGTCCAGTTAATGACGCATGAATAGATAATTCAGCTGTTTCTTCATCTCGAATTTCACCCACCATAATGATATTAGGATCCTGGCGCAAGAGTGATCTCAAGCCAGTGGCGAAAGTAAAGCCCACTTTAGGTCGAACTTGTGACTGATTAATTCCCTTCATTTCATACTCAATCGGATCTTCTAAGGTGGAAATGTTTACCCCCTCTTTATTTAAAATATCTAATAGTGAATAGAGAGTTGTCGTCTTACCAGAACCAGTAGGACCAGTCACTAGAATAATCCCACTAGTCTTTTTAGTTGCCTCATTTAAAACCTTTAAGGAATTAGAATTAAAGCCTAAGTCAGCTAGCGCTGGAGCCCCTTTGGCCGTATCTAAAATACGCATAACTACTTTCTCTTGACTAGCTAAGGGCAAAGTTGAAATACGGAAATCAATCGATCGCTTATTAATCGACAATCTAATTCGACCATCTTGCGGAATCCGAGTTTCATCTAATTTCAACTTCGCCATTACTTTAATACGAGCAATAATGGAATTATGAATGCTCTTGGGCAGAGTTAGTGATGTATGTAAAATACCATCAATACGATATCTCACCCGACTCTCTTTATCATATGGCTCAATATGAATATCACTCGCCCGGGCATCAACTGCGTGGCGAATAATAACGGACACAATCCTAGAGACTGGAGCACTATTAATATTCTCATCATTATTAATCGTTTCTTCATCAGTTTTTAAAATATCTAGATCATCATTATCTTCTTGAGCTTTTATCTCTAAAGCACTAGAGACCTCTTCTTCCATCTTTTGATACTGCTTAAATATCCGTTGCCAGGAATTACGAGAAATGAGATAATAGCTAACTTTTAATTTGTCATCTAGAGCTAAAAAATTAACTGCTTCCATGGCCTTTAAATTAGGCTCTACTAAACCAATTTTTAAATCTTCTCCCTCCCACTCAAAGCAAACCATGTTGTAGGTACGGGCAATTCCCTCTGGCAGAAAATTTAAAGCTTTTTCAGTGACGGCTTCATCACTATGAAGGTGATAGGGTAAATTATAGATAATTGATTTAGCTTCAGCTAAACGCTCTTCAGAAACAATATTTTTCTCCAATAAAAAAGCGGGCAGCTCCATATTGGCTGCTTGTGCTTCACTTAAAATACTAGCTATCTTATCAGCTTCAAGCCAGCCTTTATCCACTAATTGTTCTAATAAAGCTTGATAATTATCCATAGCTGTTTATTATTCAACCACAATATTAGCCTCTATCTCTTTTATTGGAACTTTTATAAAAGGATTAAAATTACCCCGATACACTTTAGGCCATTTAGGTAAATTGGCACTCAAAGAATTCTGAGCAACTGGCTTCCCAACAACATCAAAATCAAAATAATTAACCTGATTATTCAGAACTTGGAATTCTTTTTTTTCCAATAGATCTAAATCTAGACTAGCATTTTTAGAAGCTTTAACTGGCATTTCGTTAAAACCATTCCCCTCACCAAAAACTTTATGACTTAAATAACTTAATGAAGTCTGACGGAAAATAAAAATGAAAATCCCCACTATAATTAAAATGGCTAAGAATAAATAAACACTGGATCTTCGTCTAATTGACATAATTTATTTATAATAATAAGTACGGAGTGACAAGCTAACGCTTTCTCCTTCTGAATCAAAATCAATTGAACTAATATCTAATAACTGAACATGGCTCTCAAGCAATGGTAAAAGATTCTTTAAAGTTGCATAATCAATCGCCTCTATCTGTATCTCCACTTCAATGATCCCCACCTTATCACCACTAGGGATTTTAAGTCCAATTTCCTTTTGATTATCAACTGGATTTTTAGGCTTATCTGACTCTGAGTCTTTAGAAAGATCTATTGATGATAGGACAACTCCCTGTTGGGTAATAATATCTTCTAATTGACCAAAAAGTTTTTCTTTAGCATATTCTGCTGGCAAGATCGATTGAACTTTCAAAATGTCGTCCTCTTCTAAATCGGTATAAAGGCTAGCCACTGTTTGCAAGTCTACTAAACGTTGTTTCTGTGAGGCATAAAAAAGCTCTTGTTGATTAATATTATCCTTAATTCCTATTAAAGTTATCTCATATTTCGGCTTGATTATGAGCATGTAAGCTAGAGTCAAAAAAACTATTAAAATAAAGATAATTACCAAATTAAAATTATCATTTAAAAAGATAATTATTTTATCATTAGATTTTTTTTCTTTAGTCTTAAGCTTAGACATAAATAAATTATTTATTTAAAGAATCAACTTCAAATATTTCTGGAGTAACCTTTAGGCTAACTGAAAAAGAAATATCTCCAAGATCCTGATCATTATTATCACCATCGTCAGCTTCTTCTTCAGGACCACCACTATCACTAGCGCTGTCAATACTGACAGCTATCACCTGGGGATCAGCTAAGAAAACTCTACTCTGCCAACTAATATCTCGAAAGGCTTTTGTCATTGCCTCTAACTCATATTCACCGTCAATGCTGCCACTAAACCCTTGGTAGTTAACTGAGCTGAGGGTATTACTTTCTAACCAATTAAAAAAATTGGTCCAATATATATGATTACTAAGCAAGGAATCAGCTAAACCGACCCTTTCTTTAAAATCATTTATTTGCTTAGATTGATCATTCATTTGTTTTATTTCTTCAGAAATAGCCATAAATCTTTGTTGTGATTTGTCTAAACGCTTATTCTCGTATTCAGACCACCAATTCAAACCATAATAGATCTCTGCTACAAATATAGCTGCAATTAATATTGCTAAAATTAGAGTTCCCGCATGTCTCTTTAAGTCAAAACTTACCGGCATTTCACCCCTAATCAAATCCACTTCTAAAATTTTGGGGTTCTGAGAATTGTAGGCAGATTTTCCCTTCTCTTTATTTTTTTGTAATTTCAAATTAAACACATTGCTAATATTATGAAATTTCTCTTAAAGCTAAACCAGCCGCAACGGCTAACTTAGAACCCACTTCATCAATAATGGGCTTTAACTCCAGCGGATAATTAATCCGACTAAATGGGTCTCCGACAATTACCTGTAAATTAAGATATTTAGCTAAATAATCTGCTAAATTTAAAAATATAGCCCCACCACCTGATAGAACTATTTTCTCAATTTTAACACCGTCACTATTCTTCTCAAAAAAATCACGCATATATTCAATCTCATGAATTACTGGACTTAAAGTCTTAATTACCAATTGGGGCAGATCTTTTGTACTATTATCACTTAGAGTAGCACTCATATCCAATTTAAATTGCTCAGCCTGATTAAAGTTTAAGCCTAATTTATCAGCTAACGCTTCTGTAATTGTGCTACCACAAACCTCTAAGCTACGATTTAAAACTGGAATACTATCTTGCACTACAGACAAGTCACTACTATTAGCTCCAATCTCTACAATCATTACTGTCGACGGATCATTAGCTAAAAGTGATCGAACCAAGGAAAAAGTTTCTGTTTCTAAACTAGCTAAAGATAACTTAGAAGAGCGAAAAATATCGATATAACGTTTAACCAATTTTTTAGGAGAGCCAGTCACAAAAACTTTAATGTCGTCTCTTTTCTCCGCATCTTTCCTTTCAGGCACTAATTTCCAATCAAGAATCATCTCTTCAAGTGGTAGAGGGATTACTTTAGTCGCTTCATCCGCCACTGCTTTCTCCATATTCTTCTTAGCAGTCATTGGTAAATTTATAATCGAAGAAAAAACAGAAAAAGTTGGCAATGAAGCAGTCACCTTCCTAGCTTTAATTCCCGCCTCACTCTTAACTTTTAAAATTGCTTGAGCTAAATAAGTTATATCTGTTATTTTAGTAAAGTTGATACCACTAACATTCTCACTAAAAGCATAATTAGAGAGATATATTTTTTTACCCTTTTTCTTGAGTTCTACCATTTTTAAAGCAGAGTTACCGATATCAATGCCAAGAAATAGATCATCACTGTTTGAGGAAAATAGAGCCATAAATAAAAAATTAGCAACAAAAAATATAAATTAAAAAATTGTCTTCTCTCTTAATCTAGTATATAATATTTAGAGATAAGGGACAAGGGAAATTAGCTATAATCAATAGAGCTGAAATAAATTACGACCTAACAACTCTTAGAGTCATAATAGCATAAAAATAATAAAATAAAAATATGGGCTTTGTAAGAAAATATAAAAAGATTTTTTTAATCATCATCTTTATCGGCATCGTTGCTCTAATAACTTATTTAATACTAAATGTTTTTTTTGGTGTTGGTCAAAAAGAGGAATCTAGAAGTCCTGAAGATCTAAGTAACTTCGGTGGTCTCTATCCAGCTGAAGATGGTTCTGGCATTATTGACATCACGGGTTCAGGCGGCCAATTAAACCCCAGTGGAGATATTATTATTGATAAGCCTCGCAAAGACCTATTACCAAACATCGCCGACCAAGATGGGGGTCCCAGTGATGTCGCTCTAGGTGGTCTCACTAAAGCAAGTAGTATCACTTCAGGACCAGTTCTTAAGCCAAGCATGGGTAGTGATGGGGTTTTAAGATACTATAATCGTAGTGATGGCAAATTCTATCGCCTTGATGCTCAAGGCAACTTAGTGGCACTTAGTGACACTGTTTTTCATAAAGTCCAAAATGTCACTTGGGCCAGTAATGGTGAAAAGGCTATTTTAGAATATCCTGATGGTAATAAAATTGTCTATGATTTTAATAAACAAAAACAGGTTACTTTACCAAAACATTGGCAAGATTTTTCTTTCTCCCCTAATGGTCAACAAATAAGTGCCAAAAGCATTGCTTATGATGTTGAAAATCGCCATTTAATTGTAGCTAATGCTGACGGCTCTAAGGCTAAGTCATTAAGCCCTATTGGCGAAAATGCTGATAAAGTTTACCCTATTTGGTCCCCCAACAATCAAGCAGCCGCCATGTATCTTGGTGGAGTTGATTTCAATCGTCAGGAAGTTTTCTTTGTGGGACTAAATGATGAAAATTTCAAATCAACAATTGTTAATGGGCGCGGTTTTGAACCTAAATGGTCAACCGAAGGTGATCGACTCCTTTATAGTGTTTATAACAGTGATAATAGAATGAATCCCAGGCTTTGGATTGTTAATGCTCAAGGTGATGATATCGGCAGTAATCGTAATAATTTAGGCCTAGATACTTGGGCCAGTAAATGTACTTTCGCTACTAATAATGAAGTCTATTGCGCTGTCCCCCGAAGTCTCCCTGAAGGATCAGGGATGTTCCCTGAGCTAGCTGAAGGCGTTCAAGATCTACTTTATAAAATAAATATTAAGAATAACACTAAAACTCTAATTGCCATCCCTGATAATGCAACCACTATCACCGATATCATGGTCGGCAGTGATCAGAATAAACTGTATTTTACCGACGATTCAACTGGTCGGATATATTCCATTAATCTTAAATAAAAAATAAAGTTAAGTTTAAAAAGGCGCTCAAAAAAGCGCTTTTTTTATTAATAAAATTATTCTAAAAATTTATGAAACTTAAACTAACAATTAATTCAATAATTGAACAACTTTTTCCCCGTCACTGCATTATTTGTAATGTCTTAAATCATGAACTTTGTCCTAGCTGCCGTCTCAGATTAATAACCGCTCCCCAATTCTGTCCACTTTGTTCTAAGAAAACGCCTTTAGGATTTATTTGCAGTCTTTGCCGAACAAAAAAAGAGCTCCCCTATTTTGATGCTATCTGTGTTTATGGTAACTCTGAGCAAAAATTATTGTCACGTTGTCTTAATGCCTTAAGAAACAACGGGCAAAAAAACATTGGCTATATTTTAGCTAAGATAATGTGCCAAAAAATAATGAAAAATTGGCCAGAAACATATGATTACCCTAAATTAATAATTCCCTGGCCTTTGAGTAATTTAGAAGAACGTCAACGAGGTTATAATCAAAATCTATACTTAGCCCAAGGTTTCAATAATCACAATGATTTTATAATCTCTAAAAGATCTTTAATGTTTAAAACAAGAAAAAATAGAACTTTTAGATGGTCAGCTGAAAAGATTAAACAAAATAATGTTATTATCATTAGTGACTATTTGCCTGATGAGAAGCTGATTAATTTAGCTGCCCAAACAATCAAAATGGCTGGAGCTAAAAAAGTAGTGTTTATTGCTTTAAGCTATAAATTATAATTTGCCCAAAAGGGGAATATTAACTATTCACAATAATCTATTTACAATCATCTATTTACAAATTATTAAAAAGTGATAAACTACTATCATAGTTGATTGTTAGAATTACCAAATCTAAGATCCTAAGATCGCTGAGTTAAATTACTTGGCCTAAGACTAAATAAAAAGAAGCGTCCTCTTTTGAGGAAAGCTGGGTGGAACCGCGAGATGAAAATCCCGTCCCGGCCAAAACAGATTTTTCTGTTTTTGTCAGGAGGGGGTTTTTTATTCAAAATGTCTAAAAAGCTAAGTTTGATTAATAATAATAAATTGAATTAATAATAAATTAATAACAAATAAAATATATGAATCCAATCTCTACCAAGCGCCATTCCTTGGCTCATCTCTTAGCGGCAACTGTCTTAGAAAAATGGCCAAAGGCTAAACTAGCTATTGGCCCAGATATTGAAAATGGTTTCTATTACGATATTGATTTTGGAAAAGAGACTATTATTGAGGCCGACCTCAAAGGACTAGAAAAAAGGATGACTCATTTAATTAAGCAGAACCTTGATTTTAAACGCAGTGAAAAGAATATTGACGAAGCTCTAAAAGAATCGAAAGATCAACAAGATCCCTATAAAACAGAAATTATTCATGACTTAAAAAATGACGGTGAAAGCAAAGTCAGTTTCTATAGTGTTGGTAATTTTCAAGATCTTTGTCGTGGTCCTCACGTCCAAAATACTAAAGAGATTAAAGTCGGAAGCTTTAAATTAAATAAATTAGCCGGCGCCTATTGGCGTGGCGATGAGAAGAATAGAATGTTAACTCGTATTTACGGCCTAGCCTTTGATACTAAAGAAGAACTTGATACTTACCTCACAATGATGGCTGAGGCTGAAAAAAGAGACCATCGTAAACTGGGAAAAGAATTAGATTTATTTATGAACCATGAACTCGCGCAAGGCATGCCTTTCCTCTTGCCAAAAGGAATGACTCTTTTTTTACAACTACTACGCTTTATCAGAGAAAAATCCTATGGTTTCGATTATCAAGAGGTTCGCACTCCCCATTTAATTAATACTGAACTTTGGAAAATTTCTGGACATTGGGATCACTACCAAGAAGACATGTTTTGTCTTCATCATGCCGATGACGATATCGATTTGGGCATCAAGCCCATGAATTGCCCCGCCCATATGCTAATTTTTAAAAGAGACTTAAAATCATATAAAGATTTGCCACTCAGATTAGCTGAAACTAGCACTCTCTATCGCAATGAAAAGTCTGGCACTCTCCATGGCCTCACTCGAGTTCGGAGTCTATCTCAAGATGACTCCCATATTTTTGTCCGCCCCGATCAAGTCCTAACAGAAATATCTACCTTACTAAAAAAAGTGCAAGATATTTATCAAATCTTCAAACTTGAAATAGATGAGATTCATCTTTCAACCAGACCAGAATCTTTCTTAGGTAAAAAAGAAGTTTGGGACGCAGCTGAGGCTAATTTAAAACAAGCTCTAGAAGAGAGCAAATTAGATTATCAAGTCAACGAAGGCGATGGTGCTTTCTATGGTCCTAAAATTGACGTTAAGGTAAAAGATGCTATTGGCCGCCAATGGCAATTAGCCACCATTCAACTAGACTTCCAAATGCCAGCTCGCTTTGATCTAAAATATACCGATGCTGATGGTAGTTTTAAAACGCCTATTGTCATTCACCGCGCCCTCTTAGGGTCGGCTGAAAGATTCCTTGGTGTAATTATTGAACATTTTGCTGGAGCCTTCCCTGTTTGGCTATCACCAGTACAAGTAAAGATAATTTCTGTAGCCGAAGCTCATATTATCGCTTGTCAAAAATTAATGAATGAATTACAAACAGAGGGAATCAGAGTAGAACTTGATGATAATAATGAAACAGTATCTAATAAGATTAGGAAGGCTACTAAAGAGAAAATACCTCATATCTTAGTTATTGGTGATAAAGAAACAAAAACTAAAACACTAACTGTTCGTGACCGTGGCTCTCAAGAAACTAGGAATATTTCTCAAATAGACTTTATTAACGAAATTAAAGAAAAAAATAAGAAATATCAATAAAAAAAGGGGGAGCTCAAAACAAGCTCCCCTATGCCTATAATTCTTCTAGGACATCAACATCCTGGTCACTAAAGCACAAACAGGCTGTCTGTGCTGAAACCGAGCATTTCTTAAGTTGCCGATGTATAAACCCAGGTTTCAGTTGTCGACTTCCTAGACCCAATACTTCCGCCACTAAATTGCGGTAGTAATTATAGACATCTCTATTGGTGTCTAGTAATTCCCGAAACTGCTCTTCACTGAAGAGTAGCTTCGACAGAGGGACTGGAAACATTTCTGCCATTGTGTCATCACAACTAATGACGCCGATAAAGACTCCGACTCCCTCTTCTATCATTAGTGTCTCAGGATAATAACGAACGCTTATCCGAGGAGGGAATAATTCCCGGATTTGTTCGTCGTTCGCGATATGGCTCGGGCTAACTTTTGTATAGTGCCCAAAGCCATTAGTCAATTCTCTTATACTACTACTCCTCATTTTTAACTTTTTTTATATTAATATTAAATGAACTGTAAAATAACAATAATCTAAAATTAGCTATTTGTAAAGGATAAAATAAAATTAGAATGATAAATATACATATTAAATCACTCTTTACTAATTAACAGCACAGTCTTCTTAAGATTCTCATTCTTTTCTTCATGATTACTAGAATAAGCTGAAATAGCTTTAAATAGAAGATCGGTTTGATAGCGATAATTAGCGCCATGACGGGTGCCTGGATCATTAGTTATAAATTCATCATTTTCTAAATCATAACCAACTATCACTAAAAGATGTCTCTCTGGCCCAGGTGGAGTAAAATATGGATTTCCCAAAATTTGGCCATTACTTGGAGCCAAAATAATTTTTCCCGCATTTAAAGCAGTAATGATGTCAGCTTTGGCTAGCAACTCCTTAGTCTCCACATGGTAATAATTAAAGTATTCATTAAATAATCGAGTCCTAACTTCATCAATATAGAGATCACGATGATTACCATATTTTTCTTCCTGCCAGTCTGCTAAAGTTATTATTTGATTCTCAGTTACTAGTGGATCTAACTCTTTCCTGTTATTTACCCAGGCCATAGCCATAATTACCCCCACTTCTTCACAAGCATCTTGTTGACGATCATCTTGCCAGTTTTTTAGAGGTGCCTGTGGGCTAAATGGAACCTCAATTAAAAGGCTAAAGTTTTTCTCTTCTGCTCCAACGTTATCCACCTCATCCTCATTAGTCTCTTCATTCGATAATTCTTCTGATAAGTATTTTTCGAAAACAACATCTTTAATACCTTCTTGATTATGGCTAGCTATTTCATCAGAGCTCACTCCATCCAAAACGCGGTTAAATTCATCTTGTCCATTATTTATTAACTCTGCACCACTTGAAGCAAAAAAATCTTGCAGTTTTTCTCTTAAATTATCAATACTATAATTTTCTCTTTGAAAAATAAAGGGAAATAATATGACCAGACTAGCAATGATAATCACAAGCTTTTTCATAACTTATACGAAGAAGTCGCAAATGATTTGCGACTTCTTCCAATTGAGTATCTAATTAATTATTTTTTTATCCCCCATAAAGCGTTATTTATTGGCTTAATATCCTTATATAAATGAATAAACTGTGGATGAGAAATTTTCTCTAAACGTTGGCCATACAAACTATGAGCACCCTTTTTCATTACTTTAAAATATTTGATTTGGCTAGGATGAGAAATTTTTTCTAGAGATTTATCTTCACTAATATCTGTATCAGCTACACCATTAGTTCTAATACCATATAGGTGCCCATTCTCATTCTTGATTAACTTAAAGTATTTAATTTGATCTGGTGAGGGAATTTTTTCTAAAATCTCACATTTTCCCTCGAAATCTACTCCTACTCTTTGAGCTAAACATTTGTTAGCATAAGTTTCGCCGTCCTTACCACAAACTGGCACATATTCTCTGGTGCAAAGTAGTGGCTCTTCATCCTTGTTGTTATTACTACACTCTCCTTTATGAGCAATTTTTGTATCTTGA
>Ga0172377_10005197_pt1 | contig 13380 bp, 12 predicted proteins | sample Pumphouse3metaG_FD_119749 | JGI IMG/M metagenome (GOLD analysis project Ga0172377, IMG submission 119749) | Leachate microbial communities from a municipal landfill in Southern Ontario, Canada - Pumphouse #3 metaG | ecosystem: Engineered > Solid waste > Landfill > Unclassified | place: Canada... | reverse complement strand
ATATCGCCACCGCCACCGCCAACACTTACCGGGCGCTGATGGGAAAAACTCCCAAAGTCGCTTTCCTTTCATTCTCGACTTACGGCAGCGCCAAACATGAAATCCTCGACAAGATCGTCGAAGCCACCGCAAAATTCAAGGCTAAGATTGAAGCTGAAAATCTCGATATAATCGCTGACGGCGAACTTCAGGGCGATGCGGCGCTGGTTCCGGCCGTAGCCAAATCCAAAGCTCCCGGCAGTAAGATCGCCGGAGCCGCCAACGTCCTGATTTTCCCGGACCTCAACGCCGGCAACATCGCATACAAGCTGACCGAACGTCTCGCCGGAGCCGCGGCTTACGGCCCGATACTTCAGGGACTGGCCCGCCCGATAAACGACTTATCGCGCGGCTGTTCGGCGGAAGATATTTACGGTGTGGCGGCAATAACCATCTGCCAGGGTATGGCGTAAAAACATATCGCCCGCTCAAAAAAGTTTGAGAGATTTTTATTTGGTTTTGCCTGACTGGTTCTTGAAACTCTGGAATATCAAATGAAAAAAAGCATAACTTTTGTTATAAGTACCGTTTTTCAGGATGCGGGCGACGCGACCCGGGCATTGGAACTTGCAAAAGGAATAGAAAAATACAAACCCAAAGATATTCAACCCAGGATTATCTTCTTTTCCCACGGCAGCAGGTTCGAACAGAAAGCCCGGGATTTAGGTTTTGAAGTTTATCCGGTCGAGCCCGCAATGAGCGGACAAGGGCTTTATCAGGACCTGAAAATGACGCCCAAAAACTTTGTGGGGACACTAGACCTGGCAAAGCAGCTTATTGCCGGAGAAATCAAAGCTTACCGGGAAATAAAACCTGATATTATTCTGCATGGTTTCTGGCCGATGGCCGGGCCGGCGAGAAGAATGCTTCCCGAAGAAATTCCGGGAATATGTTTTATTCCCCTGCCTTTGACTGAAGCTTTTTTCGATGCCATACCAGCGGTTCCGGAACAGGCGAAACTTTTTTATCTTTTACCTCCGCCATTGGGTTTATGGCTGTTTCGCCATATCCCAAAATTTATTAAAAAGAGAATCCCTTTTATCCGCCAGACAAACATTCGCCGGGCCGCCTGTGAATTAGGCTGGAAAAAAGAAAAACTCCTGAATCTGTTTGATTTGCTGAAAGCGGATATTATCCTGGTAAATGATATTCCGGATTATTATGGCGCCGCTGAATTCCCGCCGAATTTATTTTTTACCGGGCCGCTCTTCGCAAAATCGGGAAACGACGAAAAAATCGATGCGGAAATATTAAAAATTTTCAGTCCTGAAAACAGCAGGACTAAAATCTTCTGTACCCTGAGCAGCGCCGGAACCCAAACAATGCTGCGGGAAGTAATTAAAACTTTTACTTACGGCAAAGGCCTGGAGTGGGACGCGGTAATCCTCTCTCCCCACTATGCCCTGGATGAAGCCCGCAAATTATCGGGGAACCGGGAAGGCATTTATATCACCGACAAATTCGTTCCCGCACAAAAAATCAATGCCATGGCGGATGTGGTCATCTGCCACGGAGGCCAGGGAACAGTCCAGACAGCAATGAATTCAGGAACTCCGCTGGTGGGAGTGGCAATGCAGCAGGAACAATTTATTAATCTCTCGAATATCGCAGCAAGGGGAGCGGGAATCAGAATCCCTCTGGCGAAATGGAATTCGGAGAATATCAGGGAAGCGGTAAATAAAATAATTTCCGACAAGGCTTTTAAACAAGCGGCCTTGAAACTTCAGGAAAGAATGAAAAAAATGGATGGAGAAAAAAATAGCGCCGAAATAATCTGGAATTTTGCCGCCAGTCAAAAAGTATTGTTACAGAGTTATCCCATAGAAAATCAGGAGATACAAAATTTTGTGAAGCCGTAAATGTTGAACGCTTTTCGGCTCGTAGGGTGTGCCACGGCTGTCTCCAGCCGTGCGTCCCGCAACTACGCCCCTGGAGACAGGGGCGGCTACACCGTTTCCAGTTTACCAACGCTATAAATAACCGATTACGTTCACTTGACAAGCCCCGGAAAAACTTTACTGTGATTGAAAAAGCGGTATTCAGCACAACATTTGCGGCATTAACTCTCATTTATATATTCTGAAAAAATTGCAGATAAAACATTCCAGGCTTTTTCTTTATCCTCAGCAGAAAGTCTATCAATAGATGAATGCAGGCGGTCATCTATGGGAGTGTCAACAGGTTTATGGAAAATTATATCAGCATCAGGAAACAACGCGAAAAAAGTATCAAGGCGCATTGCTTTAATATTTTCAATACTAGATAGATAACGGCCTATAGTTACCTGACTTAAGCTCGCTTTTTTAGCTAACTTTTCCTGATTGGAATTTTCGTATTCTTTATCTAATTCAGTCTTTATTCTTTCAAAAATAGTCATACTTACCCTCTTATATTTGCTATTAAGAAAATTATAAATAACGGCAAAAAAATACAAACAAATACTTGCGTTTTATAATTAATTGCATATTTTATTCATAGATGAATAATTTCTTATATATTTCAAAAGATTACATGCCGAATTAAAAAACTGACAGCAAGGATTTTTATGCTTAATCTGGACCAGATTAAAGAAGCCGACACCGAGGAACTTGAAAGTTTATTGACATTCTTCCGGCGTGATATTCAACATGCGGAATCGTGGTTGCAAGAACTTAGATATGCCGAGAGAACTTTAAAAATCTTTTTGTGCCTGAAAGTCGATTCGCTGCCGGAACCGAGAAAGGACAGGGGAGAAAAGGTAACGGCATTAAAAAAGCAGTTGCTGAAATGCGGTTTAAAACAGAAAACCTTGGCAAAAAAACTTAAGATCAGCAGAGCTGCGGTATCACTCCAAGTCAAGACTGGTATCCACATAGCGAAAACTGCAACAAAATACGCCGAGGCGCTGAATTGCGATCCGCGTTCGCTCTTGGATTTTTGACTGTTTTTTTATCGCAAAATACTGAAAAAAAGAATTTCCAAATCGAACTCAGTACCCGCAGGGTGGGAGCGAAGATTTTTGCTCGCGCTCGTTATAAAGCCGGAAGCCCCGGCTACGCCTATACGCGTCAACTTAAGATATAAGCCGGTAATCAGAACGCATAACAAGTAGGCCGGCTTTCGATGAAAGCGGCAGTGAACGACATTATATGGCCTGACGACGTTGCATGTCGCCGGTCTCATCGAGACACGGCGCTACTTCAGGGCGCAAATTAAGTATAAGGCAAAAGTCTGAAATTCAGCCTGAAACAGTATAATTCATCGGGAAATATACTTGGTTCTTGGATATTCCTTGTTCGATATTGAATATTAAAAAGGCTTATAATCACTTAAGTTGACGCGTATGGGCCACGCCGGGCGCTTCTGGTATAACGCGAACAGAATAAGCACAAAGCAGAAATAAAAATGCAGAAGATGTAAAAAAGTTAGCTGAGAGGCGCATCGGTTAGCTACCTGAAATCTCTACAATTGGGAGAAGCTAAATTATCGTTATATATCTTGTATTTTCCCGGTAAGGCAGTTAGATTACCAGCTGTAAATAATCGCAAACTACTGGTAATTTAATGAATACGAAAATAAAATTCTTTAATACGATGGACCGCAGGCTCGAAGAGTTCAGCCCCATTCATCCCGGCGAAGCCCGCATGTACACTTGCGGCCCCACTGTCTATAATTTCGCGCATATCGGAAATTTCCGCGCTTACATGTTTGAGGATCTGCTGCGCCGCACCCTTAAGTATTTCGGCTATAAAGTCACGCAGGTGATGAATTTTACCGACGTCGATGACAAAACCATCCGGGATTCACAGGCATGCGGCATGAAGCTTGATGACTTTACCGCGAAATATAAAAAAGCGTTCTTTGAAGACCTCAAAACTTTGAACATAGAAAAAGCGGAAGTATACCCGGCCGCAACTGAGCACATTAAAGAAATGATCGCCCTGATCGAAACGCTGGTGCAAAAAGGCTATGCTTACCAGGCGGAAGACAACTGCGTTTATTTCTCCATCGCAAAATTCCCGGAATACGGCAGACTGGCCAAGATCGACTTTGAAAACCAGCGTTCCGGCGTCCGCATAAAAAACGACGAATACGCCAAAGATTCGGTCGCCGATTTCGCGCTCTGGAAAGCCTGGGATGAAAAGGACGGCGATGTTTACTGGGAAAGCCCATGGGGTAAAGGCCGTCCGGGCTGGCATATTGAATGCAGCGCGATGGCCATGCGCTACCTGGGAAAGACTTTTGATATTCACACCGGCGGCATCGACAATATGTTTCCGCACCACGAAGACGAAATTGCCCAGAGCGAAGCCGCTAACGGCTGCACTTACGTCAATTACTGGCTGCATTGCGCCCATCTCATGGTCGAAGGCGACAAAATGTCTAAATCGGCGGGTAATTTCTATACTTTGCGGGAATGCGTCGCCAAAGGTTACAGCGGCCGGGAACTGCGCTGGGTTCTATTGGGAGCCCATTACCGGAAAAAACTTAATTTCACTTTTGCCGCTTGCGACCAGGCGCGCGGAACCCTTGCTAAATTCGACGAACTTTTCACACGCCTTAAAGAAGCGGCCGCGCCCGGAAACGGCTCGGAAGCTGCGGAAATCGTCGGCAAGGCGAAAGACGCTTTTGATAACGGTTTAGCTGACGACTTGAATATTTCGGAAGCTCTCGCTGCGGTTTTCGGGCTTCAGCATGACGTCAATAAACTGCTGAACGCGGACTCGTTATCAAAACCGGGAGCAGAAAAAGTATTGGAACAATTCCGTAAATTCGATGAAATCTTCGGACTTTTCGAAGTCGACGCGGAAAAGAGTGAAAAAATACCGCCGGAAGTTCTGGAAATGGCGGAAAAACGCCAGGCTGCCCGCGCCGCCAAAGACTGGGCCACCGCTGACGCGATGCGGGACAGTTTGAAGGAACTGGGCTGGGTAGTTGAAGATTCCGCGGACGGCTTCCGCGTCAAAAGGATAGATTGATTTTATGCCGGAGAAAACTTGCGTAAAACTTGAAGTATATGTCCCGGAAGAATACGCCGAAAAGCTGAAAGCGGCCTTATTCGAAGCCGGAGCCGGGAAGATTGGCAATTATGATTGTTGCTGCTGGCAGACTTCCGGCGTCGGGCAATTCCGCCCGCTTGCGGGCAGCAATGCCTTTATAGGCAAACAAGGCAATATCGAAAAAGTTCCGGAAACTAAAATCGAGCTGCTTTGCCCGGCAGGAAAAATCAAAGAAATAATCGAAGCCCTGAAAAAAGCGCATCCGTACGAAACGCCGGCGTTCCAATATTGGAACGTGAAAATAAATTAATACGGGAATGATTGAATGCATTTTTTCATTAATTTTTTATGGGAAGACCCGCAATTTTTTTTCAGATGGATGCTTATTGTAGTATTCGCTATCTGCTGCCACGAATATATGCACGCCAGGGTGGCTCTCTGGCAGGGAGATTCCACCGCCGCGGACCGGGGACACCTGACCCTTAACCCGCTCAAACAAATGGGCCCGTTTTCCATTTTTATGCTGGCTATCCTCGGCATCGCCTGGGGACAGGTTCCGGTTGACCCCAGCCGCATGCGCCACCGGCACAGCGACGCGCTGGTGTCTTTCGCCGGCCCCGCAACCAACCTGGTTCTGGGAATGATATTCTGTTTCATCGCCGCCATAGTCGTTCTTGTTTCCGATATCAAAAGCCCGGCCGCCGACATAAGCAACAATGCCTACCTGCTTTTTTCCAATGGCGCAATGCTAAATTTCGTCCTTTTCATGTTAAATCTATTCCCGGTTCCGGGGTTCGACGGCTGGCACATTCTCAGTTCGTTCTTTCCCCGGCTGAAAGCCTCCGATTCGCAGGCAATGTATTTTGTCATTGCAATTGTTTTTCTACTCGGAATAAAATATATTGATTATCTTTTCCTGGCCGGTTCCCTTATCAGCAACCTTTTAATTTACGGGCTCGTCCTGATAGGACGGCTTTTCGGAGCTTAGAATTATGGCGCAAAAAATATGGCGTATCGGAGAGATAAATTCCGCGATCAAGGAATTGATCGAAAACAGCCTTATGCCGCTGTGGGCGCAGGCGGAAGTCGGCACGTTGAATATCCACCAGTCCGGCCATGTTTATATGACCCTGAAAGATCAGCGTTCACAGATGCGGGCGGTATTTTTTAACGGCTCCGCCCAGGCCCGCAATATGCGCTTAAAAATCGGCGACCAGGTGGAGGTTTTCGGTAGACTTACGGTTTACGAAGTACGCGGCGAATACCAGTTGAGCATCCAGCAGATAAGGCCGGTCGGGCTCGGAGAACTTCAACGCCGTTTCGAAGAGCTCAAACGCAAACTTGAAGCCGAAGGCCTCTTCAGCCCGGAACGCAAAAAAGCGATTCCGCTTCTGCCCGGAACAATCGGCGTAGTAACCTCTCCCGGAGGCGCGGCGGTACGGGATTTCCTCCAGATAATTGAGCGGCGCTTCCCAAATATGCACATTCAGATATACCCGGCTCCGGTTCAGGGATTCGGAGCTGAAAACGAACTTGCCGCCGGAATCGAGTTTTTCAACCGGGCCGGGCGCGCGGACGTCATCGTCCTGACGCGCGGCGGTGGAAGCATGGAGGATCTATGGCCGTTTAACGAGGAGATTCTCGCCAGAGCCGTGGCCGCCGGCAAAATCCCGGTTATCAGCGCGGTCGGACATGAAATTGACTTTACGATATGTGATTTCGTCGCCGACCTGCGGGTGCCGACGCCGTCCGCCGCCGCTGAATTGGTTACAGGCCGGCGCGAAGAGTTTGAAAAACAGCTTCAACGCAGTGAAAAAGACCTGAAATCGTCTCTCCAATTTATGCTTCAGGAGTTTAAAAACCGCTTGCGGCTGGCGGCCGACAGTCACGTTTTTCGCGACCCCATACATATTGTTCGACAGAAACAACAGTATATCGACGAATTACAGAAAAGCGCCGCGGTTTCCCTTGACAAAAATTTACGCAACAACGACTTACGCTTTCAACTCGTTTCCGGCAAACTGGAAAACAACAGCCGCAGCTGTTTCAAACTGCTGCACTCAAAACTGGACGGGTTGTCCGGCAAACTGGAAGCTCTCGGCCCCCAAAACGTCTTGAAGCGCGGTTTCGCCATTCTCCGGGATCCCCGAACCAACGCGGTAATCACCGATAACAAACAGCCCTCAGGGAAAGAACTTCAGGCGACTTTGCATAAAGGCACTCTGGACCTGATAGTGAAATAATATTACCAGACTTTAAAGAGCTCCTCGACGCCCTGTTTCATGTATCTGTTTTTTGGGAAGAAAACACATGAGTAGGAAAAGAGTACGCTGCCTTTGACGGTTTTGCGTTTTGAGTTATAGCGCAACTGGTCGACAAGTTCACGACGGTTTTCCCAGGCCCGCGAAGATCCAAGACGGTAAACCGCCTGGCCGATATAAAGATCGACTTGCGTATTTTTCACCTGTTCCGCCCACCAGTCCACCAGGGCGGCGTAAGGCGCCGTCTCATGCGCAAACTCCCAGTAAAGCTGCGGCGCTATATAATCTATCCAGCCCTCCTTTATCCAGTAGCGGCTGTCCGCGAACTGTTCGTAAAAAGACTGTGCCCCATTAGTCGGAGAACCTGCCGGGTTATTTTTCCGGTTGGCCCATATCCCGAACGGGCTGATGCCGAATTTCACTTTGCGCCCGGATAATTTCAGGCATTCGTGAACGTCCCTGACCATACGGTTTATATTTTCCCGCCGCCAGTCGTCAACAGACAGATTTTGCGGATTGTTTTTTGAGCAGGTTTCCGCATCGATATTGCCAATGCCGGAATAGGGATAAAAATAATCGTCGAAATGGATAGCGTCCACCTCATAATTGGCAACAATTTCCCCGACGGTATCCACAATAAACTTTATTACTTCCGGTTCCCCCGGATTAAGGATAAGCTGGTAAGAACCGTCGTCAAGAGGTATTTCCAGAACCAGTTCCGGGTGTTGACGGGCAAAATTTCCCGGATCAAGGGTTTTCAGGTACTCAGCTTTACGCAGAGGAGTAGAACCGTTTACCCGGTAAGGATTCAGCCAGGCGTGAAACTCCAGACCATATTTATGAGCGGCTTTAACCATGAATTTCAGCGGATCAAAACCGGGAATTTCTTCCCCTTCCCTGCCGCAGAGATACCGCGACCACGGATTCAGGGCGGACTTATAAAAGGCGTCATTACTGGGCCGCACCTGAAAAATAAGCGTGTTGAATTTATTTTCCGCCAGATTGCTGACGACTTCAAGAAATTCCTGCCGAAAAGAATTCCGTTTTTTATGCTTATGGAAATCAATATTGCCGACCGTGGCAACCCATACCCCGCGAACTTTCCGCCGCTCCGCTTTGCCGCGCAGCATTTCAGTCCCGCCCGCAACCGTTACGACAGCAAGCAACAGGAGCAAAACAACAATTGCGGAGTACAAATATTGCTGCGGAACCGACGAAATATAATCCATATAACTAATCCTTTACTTTCACTCCGAAGACGGTTTCCCGCCCCTCAGTTTTTTAGTCAAAGCGCGTTTCTTTTTGCTTTCGAGTCGGCGTTGAACGGAACCTGCGGTCGGTTTGGTCGGGCGGCGTTTTTTCGGGGGATACAGTTGGTCAAGAATAAGCTTTTTCAAGCGTTCCGCCGCGTCGATACGATTTTTCTCGCGATTACGCGAGCGGCGCGCCTCAATGAGAATTTCCCCGTCCCCGGTCAAACGCGCCTGATGCCGTTTCAGAAACCGCTCCTTAAGGTCAGGCGGCAGAGCTTCCGAAACCCGCAGATTATAACGTAAACGCACGGCGGTCGCCACTTTATTGACATGTTGTCCGCCCGGACCGGAAGCAAGAAAAAATTCCTCTTTCAGTTCCTCGTCGGGAATAACGATATTCCGGGTAATAATGAGCATCTTTTTTAACCTGCATACGTTTTGCCGTTCAATAACGAAATTAATTTATGACCTGTAAGCAAGCTGTCAAGCCGCAAAGCAGATAAAAACGCGCAACAGAAAAAAATCCTTAAGGCACTTGACCTGACTGCTTGCGCCGAAGTATATTACAGAAAAATCACAACACACGTTAATCATTTATCCAGAGGAAAAAATATGCGTCAATATTTCTTATGCGGAACAGCAGGACTCATACTCGTTCTTTCAATGAATACCGTAAACGCCTGTACGGGAGTAACTTTAAAATCCAAAGACGGAGCAGTTGTTCGGGGAAGAACCATGGAATTCGCCCAGCCTATGGATTCCCATATCCTGGTTATTCCCAGGAATTATGAATTCGCCGGAATCGGCCCATCAAAAAAAACAGGCTTGAAGTGGAAAACAAAATTTGCGCTGGCGGGAGCCAATTTTGCCGGTCAACCCTACGTTACGGACGGACTGAATGAAAAAGGACTGTCCGGCGGAATATTCTATTTTCCGGGTATTACAGGTTATCAAACATGCGGACGTCAGCAAGAATCCGCGGCTTTGGCTCCGTGGCAGCTTCTTACCTGGATATTGACGTCATTCGCAACAGTTGAAGAAGTAAAAAAGGCTTTGCCCGGAATAGTCGTATATAACGCGGTTTTCGATAATTGGGGCAGTGACATGCCGCTGCATTATATTGTTACGGACGCCGCCGGTGCCGGTATCGTAATCGAATACATCGGCGGCAAACTTAATATCCACAACAATCCCTCCGGGGTGTTGACCAACGCGCCGGACTTTCAGTGGCATTTGACAAACCTCAGGAATTATTTGAAAATGTCGCCTCAAGGCGTTAAGCCCATAAGCGTACATTCCCTTAAAATATCCCCCCTGGGGCAAGGTTCCGGAATGCTCGGAATTCCCGGCGACTACACTCCGCCGTCACGTTTTGTCCGCGCATTTTTCTTTGCCGCGGCCTCAATTCAGCGAAAAAACGCCTTTGAAACCGCAATGCAGATTTTCCATATACTGAACAATTTCGACATTCCGTGGGGAACGGTAAGATCAGCCGAAAACGAAGTAACGGCACTTGAACATACTCAATGGATCAGCGTCTGCGACTTGAAAAACAAGTTCTTTTATTACCGCACCGAAAACAATTCCAGAATCCGTGTCCTGAAACTGCTGGATTGCAATCTTGACTCCGACAAAATAATCAAATTAAAAATGGAAAGCCCGGAAAAAGCAGAAGACATCACCGCCAGACTGAAGTAAAATAGAAGCTTTAGATGAACCTAACCGGCTCAGCCGGGAATTTTAAGTAGGCCGGCTTTCGATGAAAGCGGCAAAGAGCAACATTATACAACCTGCCAACGTTGCATATCGCCGGTCTCATCAAGACGCGGCGCTACTAAAAACCACTTTTTTTATCCTGTCCAAAATAACAAATCCCTATGCCATCAGGATAGTTCCGCAGTTTTCTCCACGTTGTCAATAGCGGCGTCTATCTCTTTCAGAAAGCCCTGTATGGTCTCGTTCGATTTATGGCTTTCCTCCAGTTTCTTCAAATGAGAACGCATTTCTTTAACCAGTTGCGGGAAACGGCAATCTTTGTTGGTTTTACAATAGTCCTTTGCTTTTACCGACACGTTTTCCATACTCTCGACAGAGGTTATCAACAACATGTTAAGCAACTTGTACCATTCCGAATCAGTCTGGGTTTTCGCGTCATAAACCCCGATTATCACCGAACATTCATTACTTTTCAGGGGAATTACATAAACCCCGCCGACATTATTCTGTATCGCATTGTTTTTAAGCAATTGCCCGGTATTTTTCTCAAAAAATTCTTTCGCGGTTTCGATTTCAACATTCCTGGCGCCTTTCAAAACCCATTTCCCGCCACCGGCGGCATCCCACTTTGCAATAATTCCTTTATCCGAGCCTAAAAAAGTCAAAAAGGAATTAAGCGTCGCCATGTAGGTGTCTATATCTTTGTGCTGGTGCCTTGCCGTACGCATGCAAACAAGGGTTTTCTCAAGCCAGGAACGACGCATGCGTTCAAGATACTCCGAACTCCATTTGGCGGTCAGGGACATGGCAAGCTGAAAAATCTCTTCCGTCTGGAACGGTTTCTTTATATAGAGGAGTTTTTCCGGCATGCCGATTTCCTGGGCGATAGTGCTCTGGGTATGATCCGCGTACGCGGTCATGATCACGATTTCAATATATTTATCGATTTCCCGTATTTTCTTGGCGGTTTTAAGTCCGTCCCAACCGGGAGGCATACGCATATCGGTAAATATAACCGCATAAGGGGCGCCGTTTTTTATTGCCGCCTGCACCATTTCAAAGGCTTCTTCCCCCTGCCCGGCGGTATCAATATCATATTGGGGGACTGTCCTGGGGGGCGGGGTCTGTTTTTCATCATCTCCCAACCCCATCAGGCGCTCACGCATACTTTGAACTAAACTGGTCGTCTTATTAGGCTGTCCGCTGCTGACCAGCAGCTTCGCCAACTGTTCGCGCAGGTCTTCCTGATCATCTACAATCAAAATTCGGTTATTCTTAAACATATTCCAAACTCTCAAGTTTTATTTTATGGGAAAATACACCATACCGTCCCAAGTATCAAGAACTAATCGTAAAATGGTCAAAAAGTTAATCGCCTCCCTGAAATTTTTCGTAAAAAAAACAGGGGCCGAAAATGATCATTTTCTCTTTCTGCGGACAGGTATATGCGCACATTCATCATGTACGGCATGCGCCGCTTCCATCATCGCCTCGCCGAGAGTCGGGTGAGCGTGAATAGCTTTGCCAAGTTCGCGGGCGGTAATTTCCAGCCGCATCGCAGGAACGGCTTCCGCTATCAGGTCGGTAGCGTGCGGGCCGATGATATGAACGCCCAGTACCTGGTCGGTACTACGGTCGGCAATGATTTTAACCATACCGTCAGTTTCTTCAATAGCCATTGCTTTACCGAGTGCGGCGAAAGGAAATTTGCCGACCGCATAATCAATGCCCTGTTCTTTGCATTGATCTTCCGTCAAACCAACCGTCCCTATCTCCGGGCTGGTAAAAATGCAGCCGGGCACTAAATCGTAACTGAATTCGTTACGTTCGCCGCAAATATTATCCACGGCGCAAAATCCCATCGCACTGGCGAGATGGGCCAGCCAGATCCTGCCGCCGATATCACCGACAGCGTAAATATTCGGGACATTGGTCTTGCAATATTCGTTGACCGGCACCCAGCCTCTGTCGTCGGTTTTGACGCCGGCCGCCGCCAAATTCAGGTTTCCCGAAACCGCTTTGCGACCGATGGAAACCAGCAGGTAATCGGCTTTCAGGGTTTTGCCGCCGACTTTGCCGCTGACGCCTTTAGCGTTCGCTTTAATATCAGACATTGCTTCTCCGGTCAGGATCTCGATACCCGCCTGTTTCATCTTGGCGGTCAGCACCCGGCCGACTTCCTTGTCAACCATCGGAAGAATACCCGGCAGCATTTCAACCACGGTAACTTTCGTGCCGAGTTCGGCGAACAAGCAGGCGAATTCACAGCCGATCACCCCGCCGCCGAGAACCAGCAGGCTTTCCGGGATTTCACCGATGGAAAGAAGCTCTGTTGAAGTCAATACCCGTTTAGATTCAGGAATAAAACCCGGAACCAGCGATTCGGAACCGCTGGCGATAATAAAATTATCAGCGCTGATCTTCGCGCCGTTGTCGTCGCCGCCGTTAATGACGACGGTTTTGCGGTCAAGGAATGAAGCTGTACCGTTAAAGGTTTTTACTCCGGCGGCTTTAAGCAGGCTCCCTATTCCTTTACGCAATTTAACAATAACGTCATCTTTGCGGGTCTGCATTTTTCCCCAATTCGGAGTAATTTTACCGCTGATGTCAACTCCGAAATCAGCCGCGCGCCGCGCCTTGTGCAGCACTTCAACTCCGGCAATCAGGGTTTTGGTCGGGATGCAGCCGATATTCAGGCAGGTTCCGCCGAAGTGTTCTTTCTCAATCAGGGCTACGTTCAGGCCTTTCTGACCGGCGTGAATTGCCGCGACATAACCGCCGGGCCCGGCGCCGATAACGCACAGATCAAATTTTTCCATTTTCTGTTCCTTCGCTTACAGGGTTCTCATAAATATAAACTGGATGCGAGAAAAATTTCCCGCACACAGCAAACTTCGAACCCGCCTATACATTAACGCAAATCAGCCTGAATTCAATCCCGAAACCGCATTATTATCGGGTAATCGGTTTACAGGCGTCGCCGACAAAAGTCGTTGTTTGAGGAAATGGGACTTTTGAGACACTTGAGACACCTGGGACTTTGAGGTTAAATTCAAAAGGTTAAGAGTCTCTAAGAAGATTAGAAAAAGTTGCTTAAGCAAAATTTGTTTTCAGGGCTGAAGGCCCGAAATT
>Ga0172377_10005196_pt1 | contig 13381 bp, 8 predicted proteins | sample Pumphouse3metaG_FD_119749 | JGI IMG/M metagenome (GOLD analysis project Ga0172377, IMG submission 119749) | Leachate microbial communities from a municipal landfill in Southern Ontario, Canada - Pumphouse #3 metaG | ecosystem: Engineered > Solid waste > Landfill > Unclassified | place: Canada... | reverse complement strand
CCCCTCCTCGAAGTGAGGTCACCCATAACATCTCCCAGATACTCGTCTGGAGTAACGACTTCCACTGACATGATCGGTTCAAGCAAAATTGCTCCTGCTTGACGAACAGCTCGTTGGAAAGCAATACTTCCAGCCACTTTAAACGCCATTTCCGAGGAATCAACCGGATGGTGATTACCATCTAACAGCGTAATTTTTACATCTTCAATTGGATATCCTTTTAGGACACCTGTTTTACATGCATCAAAGATACCACGTTCAACTGCGGGAATATATTCTTTTGGGATTGAACCACCGACGATCTTGTTTACAAAAACAAAACCCTTCGCCTGTTCAGAAGGCTCTACTGTGATCTTTACACGAGCATATTGTCCTTTTCCGCCTGTTTGCTTCTTGAATATTTCATCAACGGTCGCTGCTTTTGTGATCGTTTCTTTATATGCAACCTGAGGCTTGCCTACATAGGCCTGAACTTTAAATTCTCGTTTAAGGCGATCCACAATAATATCAAGGTGTAATTCACCCATTCCCCAAATAATTGTCTGACCGGTGGCCTCTTCAAATTTAACCTGAAAAGTCGGGTCTTCATCAGCCAATTTTATCAGACCTTCCGTCAATGAATCATGATCAGCTTTTGAAGCAGGTTCAATTGCTACGCTGATAACAGGATCCGGAAAATCCATTTCTTCCAAAATGATCTGATTTTTCTCATCACACAATGTCTGACCGGTACGTGTATTTCTTAATCCTACAACCGCAACGATATCACCGGCATATGCCACTTTGATATCTTCACGCTTATTTGCATGCATTTTTAAAAGACGGCCTAAGCGTTCACGCTTACCGTTTTCTGAATTGATCATATACTTACCTGCTTCAACAGATCCACTATACACACGCAAATAAGTTAAGCGCCCGACATACGGGTCGGTCATGATCTTAAAAGCCAAGGCAGAAAAAGGATCATTAACATCCGCGTGGCGAATTTCGATCTTATCTGTCTTGGGTGATTTTCCTTCTACCGGTGGAACATCCATAGGTGAAGGTAAATAATCTACAACAGCATTCAAGAGCTCCTGAATACCTTTGTTCTTGAAAGCAGAACCGCAGAGCACAGGGATAATATCCCCTTTAATTGTTCCTTGACGGATAGCCGATTTCAATTCTTCTTCTGTTAATTCTTCGCCTTCAAGATATTTTTCCAAAAGGGAATCATTGTAACAAGCAACTTCTTCGACCAGACGATAGCGATATTCTTCGACCTTCTCGGCCATATCCTTTGGAATGGGACCATATTCAAATTCCATTCCTAAAGTTTCATCTTTATAAAGAATAGAACGATTATTGATAAGGTCGATAATTCCAGTAAACATATCACCTGAGCCAATTGGCAAGAAAACAGGAAGCGGATTGGCACCAAGACGCTTACGCATCATGTCCAAAACATTGTAAAAATCAGCTCCTGCACGATCCATTTTATTAACGAATGCAATGCGAGGAACTCTGTATGTATTTGCCTGCTTCCAAACAGTCTCGGATTGAGGTTCTACCCCACCGACACCACAGAATAGGGCAACCGCTCCATCGAGAACTCTTAAAGAGCGCTCAACTTCGGCTGTAAAATCGACGTGACCGGGTGTATCAATAATATTGATCCGGTACTTGTTCCAAGAACAAGTGGTTGCAGCGGAAGTAATTGTAATTCCACGCTCACGCTCTTGGTCCATCCAATCCATTATAGCTGCGCCTTCGTGTGTTTCACCTAAACGGTGAGACACTCCGGTATAATATAGAATACGCTCGCTTGTTGTCGTTTTACCGGCATCGATATGAGCCATGATTCCAATATTCCGCAATTTAGATAGGTCTAATGCCACGTGATATTACCTTTCCCCTTCGGGGCTTATCGACTAAAATGAGCGAATGCTTTATTCGCTTCAGCCATGCGATGTACATCTTCTTTTTTCTTCATTGATGAACCTTCACCTTTAGAAGCGGCCATCAATTCCGCAGCCAACTTATTGGCCATTGCTCCACCTGAGCGAGCACTTGAATAAGTAATGATCCAGCGCATTGCAAGAGCATAACGGCGGTCTCGGCGAACTTCTACAGGAACCTGATAGGTTGCACCACCGATCCTCTTTGACTTAACTTCTAAAACAGGTGCTACGTTATCCAATGCTTTTTGAAAAGCATCCAGACCTTTACCGCCTGTTTTTTCATCAAGCTCATCGATTGCGTCATACAGAATCTTCTCGGCAACACCCTTTTTACCTTCTTCCATCAAGTTATTTACAAACTTTGTGATGGTTTTAGAATGGAATTTGGGGTCCGGTAATACGTCGCGTTTAGGTGGCTTATTTCTTCTTGACATAAATAGTCTCCACTTTAAGATTTCGGACGCTTAGCGCCGTATCGTGATCTGCTCTGTCGTCTACCTTCCACACCGGCAGTATCCAGTGTGCCTCGAATGATATGGTAGCGAACACCCGGTAAATCCTTTATACGACCTCCTTCAATCAGCACAATTGAGTGCTCCTGGAGGTTGTGGCCTTCACCCGGGATGTATGCCGAAACTTCAGTGCTCTTATCAAGACGAACACGTGCTACTTTACGAAGCGCTGAGTTCGGCTTCTTGGGCGTCGTTGTATAGACGCGGGTACAAACTCCACGACGTTGTGGGTTTGCGTTTAAGGCAGGGACATTGTTCTTTTTCGTAATCTTTTTTCTGCCCTGTCGTACTAACTGATTGATCGTTGGCATAAGTGTTTTTCTCCAATTTTCACAAAAGCTCAGTAAGATAATGCAAGTAGCGCTTGTTTGCAAGTTTTTGTTGCTTTTTTTATAAAAAAATAATCTATATATAAAGATGGATATTTTTCTCTAATACTTGATCTTGTTTTTCTTTTCTCATTTACTACTCCAATACAAGAACTTGATAAACACCCAATTAGCCTCTTTAAACAATGATCATATCTGATTTTGCTTAAGGTTTCTCTCTATCAGTAAGCCCGCTTTGAGTTAATATTTGCTGAATGTTTTTTATAATTTTGTTTTTTCCTTTATCCCTATACTTTTAGGCTAGATAAAAAAAGGGCTCGCTTTTATGAGCCCTTACATATATTTATTATATTTTTTTTAATTGATCATTCAACAGGTGTTTCTACTGACTCGAGTTCAACTTCCGGCATCTGTTCATCAACGATCTCTTTGTCCACAAGAAGCTTTTCTACTTCTTCAAGCTGAGGTTCTTCAACTCGTAATGTACGATATTCTGACATACCGGTACCAGCTGGGATCATACGACCAATGATGATGTTTTCTTTCAAGCCACTCAAATCATCAATCTTTGCTGAAATGGCTGCGTCTGTTAAAACACGGGTTGTTTCCTGGAAAGATGCTGCTGATAAGAATGATTCGGTGTTCAATGATGCACGAGTAATACCAAGCAACAATGGATCAAAAGTAGCAGGTTTTGCAGCTTTAAATTTAGCTGGACGTTTTTCTGCAGCTTTATGTCTGGCATTGTCTTCTTTAACCAATTGACGAGGATAAACATTACCCTCGATCAAAGATGTATCACCGGAATCGCTGATAGCTACCATGTCAAAAAGTTTATCATTTTCAGATTGAACTTCCTGACGACCAACACGATCACCAATCAAGAAATTAGTATCACCCGGATCGTTGATCTCTACCTTCTGCAACATCTGACGAACAATAACTTCAATATGCTTGTCATTGATACGTACACCCTGCAGGCGGTAAACATGTTGGATCTCGTTTAATAAATGTTTCTGGACTTCTTTCACACCACGGATCTTTAAGATCTTGCGAGGAGGAATTGCACCATCACATAATGGTTCACCAGAACGAACATAGTCGCCTTCGTGAACAAGAATATGTTTTCCCTTGGGGATCTTATAGGTATAGACCTCTCCAAGTTCGTTGGTAATACGGATAGTCTGAATACCGTGTTGTAATTTATCAAAACGAACATTTCCGTCAACTTCAGTAACAACAGCTTCATTACTTGGGTTACGAGCTTCAAATAATTCTGATACTCGAGGAAGACCACCGGTAATATCGTTGCTTCGGGCTGACTGTTTTGAGCGTCTTGCTAATGTCTGTCCCTGAATGACCTTATCACCTTCTTTGATGATAATCGATGCGTTTTCAGGTAGGGCAATAGGCTTACCAACGAGCTCTCCCGTTTTATCATTCAAAATAGCAATACGGGCAGTTTTTTCACGGTCTTTAGAAGCAATGATCTGCCATTCTATACGGCCTGATGAATCTGTGACCTCATCATAGGTTACGCCAGGTATCAAGTCCATAAATTTAGCCGAACCATCATATCTGGATACGATATGTTCGTTATAAGCATCCCAATCGTAAAGAACTGAATCCAGTGTTACCTTATCGCCATTTTTCACATGAACTTTAGCACCTTGTGGAATAGTGTAAGTGATTAAATTACGATTATCATCATCAATAATTGATACTTTTCCGTTACGTACAAGAGCAATATTCAAGTCATTATCTGAGATAAGTAAATTATCACTGAGTTCAACGCGACCTTTAAATCGTGCAGTTTGTTTAGATTCCTGAACAATACGGCTGGCTGTACCTCCAATATGGAATGTACGTAAGGTCAACTGTGTACCAGGCTCACCAATAGACTGTGCTGCCATAATACCAACAGCTTCACCGGTGTTAACCAGTTTGTCCGTAGCCAGGTTTCGTCCATAACATTTTGCACAGACACCCGTTTTAGCTTCACAAGTCAGAACTGAACGAATATAAACTGATTCAACATTAGAGTTGGAGATCTTTTCTGCAAGATTTTCTTCAACGAATTCACCAACTTCTGCGATAACTTCGTCAGTTAGCGGATCGATCACATCTTCTTGTAAAACACGACCTACAATACGTTCTTTAAGATGTTCAATAATATTTTCGCCTTCTTTAAGAGAAGCCACACGAATACCGTTAATGGTACCGCAATCAATACTATTGATAACAACATCCTGAGAAACATCCACTAAACGACGAGTCAGATAACCGGCATCCGCTGTTTTGAGAGCTGTATCTGAAAGACCCTTACGAGCGCCGTGAGTAGAAACAAAATACTCAAGCACTGTTAAACCTTCTTTAAAGTTAGAGGTAATGGGAGTTTCAATAATATCGCCCCCGGTACCACCGATATTTTTCTGTGGTTTATTCATTAAACCACGCATACCGGCTAACTGCTTGATCTGATCTTTAGATCCACGAGCACCTGAATCAGTCATAATAAATAGAGGATTAAAGCCTTCATTATCTAAAACTAACTTTTTATTCATAACATCCTGAACTCTATCAGTTGTTTTAGACCAGGCATCAATAACCTTATTATAACGTTCGTTTTCAGTAATGATACCGCGTTTACGCTTATCATTGATCTGATTTATATTTTTTTGAGTTATATCAATGATATCAAACTTTTCTTCAGGAATGATAACATCGCTTAAACCAATAGAAACACCTGAACGCGTCGCCATCGAAAAGCCAAGGTCCTTAAGATCATCAAGGAACTCAACAGTACGATTAACACCCACATCGCGGTTACATTCACCAACAATGCTTTCGATACGTTTCTTAGTCAACAATTCATTGTAATAGGGCATTCCCTCTGGAACAATGGAGTTAAATAAGATACGACCAACAGTTGTATCTATCATTTTATCCTTTAGAGCAATTTTTACTTTGGCGTGCAATGTTACCCAGTCATTATCTAAAGCAAGAAGAGCTTCGTCGGCGCTATAAAAAACCGAGCCCTCGCCTATCTGATTAGATTTGGCACGAGTAATATAATAAGAGCCTAAAACCATATCCTGAGAAGGAATGGCAATAGGATGCCCATGTGCAGGATGAAGAATATTGTTTGATGCCAGCATCAGCATACGAGATTCGATCTGCGCTTCAAAGGACAAGGGTAAGTGAACAGCCATCTGGTCACCATCAAAGTCAGCGTTAAAAGCAGAACAAACCAAAGGATGCAAGCGGATAGCTTTGCCATCAATAAGAATTGGTTGAAAAGCCTGAATACCCAAGCGGTGAAGTGTAGGAGCACGGTTTAAAAGAATAGGATGATCCTTAACCACGTATTCCAAAAGATTCATAACTTCAGGATCACGATTTTCGACCATTACTTTAGCAACTTTTGCTGTACCGGCTTTTCCACGAACAAGAAGTTCATGAATAAGGTGAGGTTTAAAGAGCTCGGTCGCCATTTTCTTGGGAATACCACACTCATGCATACGCAATTCGGGACCCACGCAAATAACTGAACGGGCTGAATAGTCAACACGCTTACCGAGCAAGTTTTGACGGAAGCGACCTTCTTTACCGTTAAGCATATCTGAAAGGGATTTTAAAGGACGACGTGTACCTGAACGAACAGCTGCACGTTTTCTACCATTATCAAATAGTGAATCCACGGCTTCTTGAAGCATGCGTTTTTCATTTCGCAAAATAACTTCAGGAGCCCTGATATCGATCAACTGTTTTAAACGGTTGTTTCGAATAATAACACGACGGTAAAGGTCATTCAGATCTGAGGCTGCAAATCGGCCACCTTCAAGAGGAACCAAGGGGCGCAGTTCAGGGGGAATAACCGGTAATACCTTCAGTATCATATATTCTGGACGGTTGATCGGTTCGCTATCGTCCATAGTAGTAAATGATTTTAAGATCTTTAAACGTTTAACTAGATCATTGCGTTCAGAAATCGACTTCGTTTTGCGAAGTTGTGCTTTTAAATCACTCACCAATTGAGTGACATCTAAGTCAATCAAAAGTTCGTAAACTGCTTGTGCACCGGTTTTAGCAATGAAAAGATCTTCTTCTTCAACGGGATCCTCTGCTTCTTCACCATAGGTATAAAGAAGTTCAAAGTAGGTATCTTCGTCAAGTAATTCCATAGCTTTTATGGAACGCAACTTGCCGTTATCTTCTACTTCCGCTTTTCCTGGCTGAATTACTACATAAGATTCATAGTAAATGATCTGCTCCAGTTCTTTAGCAGAGATACCCAATACATTCGCTAATTTTGAAGGAATTGATTTAAGAAACCAAATGTGAACCACGGGTACGGCCAAATTGATATGGCCCATGCGTTCGCGACGCACAGATTTGCGGGTAACTTCTACGCCGCAACGGTCACAAATAATACCTTTGTAACGAATGCGTTTGTATTTACCACAATGACATTCCCAATCTTTAACCGGACCAAAGATCTTTTCGCAAAATAAACCATCTTTTTCAGGTTTATAAGAGCGATAGTTAATGGTCTCGGGTTTGAGAACCTCACCGCGGGATTTTTCTAATATTGATTCGGGCGAAGAAAGACGAATTTGAATCTTTTCAAAATCTTTTTTCACCGTTTGTTGTTTTAATGTGCTCAATGCCAATGTCATTCCTCCTATAGAAGGATATTATATCAAATCCATTTCAATACCCAGGCCTTCAAGCTCTTTTAAAAGAACATTGAATGATTCCGGGGTTCCAAATTCGGGAAGGTTTTCACCTTTCACGATTGCGTTATAAATACGTGTTCTTCCGTCAACATCATCGGATTTGACAGTCAAAACTTCATGAAGAGTATGCGCTGCGCCATAAGCTTCCAAAGCCCAAACTTCCATCTCACCAAATCTCTGTCCACCAAATTGTGCTTTACCACCAAGAGGTTGTTGAGTAATGAGGGAGTAAGGCCCTGTTGAACGGGCATGCATCTTATCCTCGATCATGTGTGACAATTTCATCATATAGATATAACCGCAAGCAACAGGATTATCTATCAGACGACCTGTACGACCATCACATAGTATTTCTTTGCCATTGCTAGGTAATTCAGCTTCTTCCATCAACTTTGCAATATCATCATAGCTTGCACCGTCAAAAACAGGGGTCTCAAAATGAACACCAAGTTCTTTACCGGCCCAACCCAGCATCGTTTCATAAAGCTGACCAAGGTTCATACGAGAAGGTACGCCTAAAGGATTCAGTAAGATATCCACAGGGGTTCCATCGGGCAAGAAAGGCATATCTTCTTCAGGTACGATAATTGATACCACACCCTTGTTACCATGACGACCAGCCATTTTATCACCGACGGAGATCTTACGCTTAGATGCGATGTAAACTTTAGATAATTTCAGAACACCGGGTTGCATATCATCGCCGGCACGAACTTTAAATTGTTCGTTCAGAACATCTTCCTTAATACCATCTTCGATCTTTTGGAAGTTTTCTACCAGCTTAAGAACGCGAGCATAAACTTCTTCATCTTTGATCCAGGCTTTTTCGAGATCTATATCGTCAAAGTCAACTGTTTCAAAAAATTCCCAGTTCCATGTTTTGCGTTTTGCATGAACTATATTACCACCCTTGTTATAGATAGCTAAACATTCATGATCTTCAATAAGGTTCTGTAATTTACCAATGAATTTACTACGCAAACCAATAAGTCTATCACCTAATTCGCGAGCAAGTTTTTCAATCTTTAATTTTTCGTCACGACGCGATTCTTTACCTTTACGTTCAAAGAGGCGTGTATCGATAACGACACCATTGGTTGATGGGTCAGCTCGTTTTGAAGCGTCCTTAACATCACCGGCTTTTTCACCAAAAATAGCACGAAGCAATTTTTCTTCAGGAGTAGGATCAGTTTCACCCTTGGGTGTAACTTTACCAATGATAACATCACCGGGTTTTACAGGTGCTCCTATGCGGATCATACCATTTTCATCGATATTTCGTGTTGCTTCTTCAGAAACGTTGGGTATTTCACGAGTCAATTCTTCTGAACCACGCTTTGTGTCACGGACTTCCAATTCAACTTCTTTTACGTGAACTGAAGTCAGGACATCTTCCTTGACCAAACGTTCACTTAAAACGATAGCATCTTCGTAGTTATATCCGCGCCAAGGCATAAAAGCAACCAATACATTACGGCCTAATGCCAGCTCTCCCTGATCCGTTGATGTTCCATCAGCAATGGGATCACCGGCTTTTACCTTTTGATTCTTGCGAACAATAGGTCGCTGGTTGATAGCTGTATCTTGGTTGGTTCTTTGAAATTTCTTTAGGTTAAAGACAACACGACCTTCATTTTCGTCTAATGAAACATCAGCATCAAAATCTTTAAGCGGGCGAAGCACGATCTTTTTGGCATCAACATAATCAACAATAGCGTCGATTGGTGAAATAACCACTGCTCGTGAATCACGCGCTGCTTCCGGTTCCATACCTGTACCAACGATGGGAGCCTTTGGTGTAAGTAAAGGAACGGACTGACGTTGCATGTTAGAGCCCATCAATGCACGGTTAGCATCATCATGTTCCAAAAATGGAATCAATGCCGCTGCGGCAGATACCATCTGAATAGGTGACACATCCATGTAATCAACTTCTGAAGGGTTAGCAATAGGATAATCCGCTTGTTCACGACAACGAATATAATCTGATTCGAATTCATTCTTATCTGTTAATAGCGAATTTGCCTGTGCTATGGTGTTGCGATCTTCGTCATCTGCTGAAAGATAATCAATAGATGTCGATACTTTAGTACCATTTTTATTATGTCTGACCTTCCTGTAGGGAGTTTCGATAAAACCCAAGCGATTAATAACTGCGTAATTCGCTAAGGATGAGATCAAACCAATATTCGGACCTTCAGGTGTTTCAATAGGACATAAACGGCCATAATGAGTGTAGTGAACATCACGAACCTCAAAACCTGCTCGTTCACGAGTTAAACCACCTGGTCCCAATGCAGAAAGACGACGTTTGTGTGTCAATTCTGCCAGAGGGTTAGTCTGGTCCATAAACTGAGACATTTGAGATGTACCAAAGAATGTATTAATAACCGAAGTCAAAATCCGGCTGTTGATCAGCTCTTGGGGAGTCAGTTTATCGGCATTATGAATGTTCATACGATCTTTTATTGTACGAGACATACGTGTAAATGCTAATGAGAATTGATTAGCTAATTGCTCGCCAACCGTTTTAACTCGACGATTACCTAAATGGTCAATATCATCAGAGGCCTTTTCACCTCGACGCATTGAGATCAACTGTTCAACGATCATCACAAAATCTTCAGGTGCGAGAACCGTATTATCCAGAGGTATATCCAAATCGAATTTTTTATTCATACGATAACGACCAACCTGACCCAGATCATATTTCTTGGGAGAGAAAAATAATTTCTCAAAGAATTTTTGAGCTGTTTCAATATTTGGTGGCTCACCGTTGCGCAAGTTGCGATAAAGATAAATTAAAGCATCTTCGGCTGTTGGTTCACGTTCTTCATCGTCAGGAATATCAACTTTATCACGTTCACGACGAATTGAATTAGCCAATAGCTTTAGATCGACTTCACGACCCTCGGCAACAACTTCGATATTTTTGACCTTAGATTTCTTCAGATCAGCAACAACATGTTCATCTATAATAATCTGTTGGTCTTCGGAAGTTCCTGCATTGAGAACAACTTCTCCGGTTTTAGAATCGATGATCGGAGTTACGACAAGGCGTCCTTCCAGCTCAGCATTCACGGGGAGTGTTTCTAATACATTAAATTGCTGTAGAATATCATAATTTGATTCAAATCCTATAGCACGCAGGAAAATAGTAACAGGGAATTTTTTTCGACGATCGATTGTAACATAAATCGCATCAAAAATATCTGTTGTAAGGTCAACCCAAGAACCGCGCATAGGTATAATTCTTGCATTATACAAAACGGTTCCATTGGGATGGCGGGCATCATTAAAAAAGACGCCGGGAGAACGTTGTAACTGAGATACAATAATTCGTTCAGCGCCATTAATAATAAAAGTACCGCGCGGTGTCATAAAGGGGATATTACCAAAAAAGACATCCTGTTCAACCGTATCAGCCAGAGCTGGGTTATCAGAATCTTCTTCGGCGACCTTTAGCACCAATTTTGCCTTTAATGGGGCAGAATATGTAATGCCTCGTTCGACACATTCCTGTTCTTCGTAACGAGGTTTTCCGATCGTATAATATTTATATTCTAAAACGAATGTATCATGATTATCTTCGATCGGAAAGATAGTACGGAATACATTTTCAAGTCCGATATCTTGTCGATTTCTTGGACGTACACGCGTTTGAAGAAAATCCTCAAACGAGCTTAACTGTACATCTAAAAGATCTGGGGCGTCAAGAACATTCTTGATCCTGGAAAAAGATGTCCGCTTGATCTTTCTTTTGATACTAGCCAAGAGATTTTCCTCCCTTGTTATTTAAATTAAAACAAAGAGAGCCATCGCGTAGGTGACGGCTCATTTTGAACTCACTGAGCGTTACCTGTAAAACCATTACTTAAGCTCTACAGTAGCTCCTGCTTCTTCAAGTTTTGTTTTAATTTCTTCTGCACTGTCTTTTGGCAAAGCTTCTTTAACAGCAACAGGTGCGCTTTCAACTAAATCTTTAGCTTCTTTGAGACCTAAGCCAGTCAATTCACGAACAACCTTAATAACATTGATCTTCTTTTCGCCAAAGCTCTGAAGCATAACGTCAAATTCTGTTTGTTCTTCGGCTGCTGCGGCTGCAGGAGCAGCGGCTGCGGCAACTGCTACAGGAGCGGCTGCTGATACACCGAATTTGTCTTCGATCTCTTGGATTAGTTCTGAGATTTCCAGCATGTTTGCTGTTTCTAAGTATGCTAATACATCGGCACGTTTAATGTCGGCCATGATAATCCTCCTTTAATTTCTGAGGGTTTTTATAAGTTATTGTTTTGTTTCTTCTAATGATTTCAAGACACCCAACAAATCGCGCATTGGTGACTGCAAGCAGCCAAGTACCTTTTGCATTGGTGACTGAATGGTTGCAAGAAAAGTTGAAAGTAGAATTTCCGCTGAGGGCAATTCCGCAATCACATCAACTTTTTCTTTACCACAAAGCTCACCTTCAAAGATCAATGCCTTTACATCTGGTTTTTTTAGATCCTTCATTTTCTTTTTAAATTCACTAAGGATCTTAGCGGGTGCAACGGGATCCACTCCGTAAACAAGAGCTGTTGAACCGGCGAGGAAATCATCTTTCTTCACGTCGTCATAACCCAAGTCATGAAGTGCACGCAGGATTAAAGTATTCTTTACAACCTGCATCTTAACATCTTTTTCAAAGAGTTCCGAACGGAGCTCATTGATCTGAGCTACATTGAGACCAATATAATCAGAAAAGTAAACAGCTCCAGAGCCTTTGATCTTTTCTGTGATGTCTTTGACTTGCTCAATTTTTTTCGGGCTTGGCATATTCACAAACCTCCTAAGCTAATGCAGATTGTTTATCGATTTTAACACCAGGGCCTTGCGTGGATGAAAGGGTCATCTTCTTAAGATATGTACCTTTTAAAGCCGAGGGTTTTAATTTCATTACAGTACTAAGCATTCCTTTGATATTATCTTCAAGTTGCTCAGCTGTGAAAGATGCTTTCCCAACTAATACATGAAGAATACCATATTTGTCAACGCGGAATGATATTTTTCCTGCCTTTGCTTCCTTGACGGCCTGCTGGATATCATTTGTAACAGTACCGGTTTTAGGATTGGGCATTAAACCCCTGGTTCCTAAGGCACGTCCAAGTTTACCAACATGACGCATAACGTCAGGACTTGCAATACAGACATCAAAATCAAACCAACCACCTTCGATTTGTTTGACATATTCTTCTAACCCAGCAAAATCAGCACCGGCTTCTTCTGCTTCTTTTACCTTATCACCTTGTGTAAGGACCAAGACGCGGACTTTTTTACCGGTACCATGGGGAAGGATGACTGTTCCACGAATATTTTGATCAGCATATCGAGGGTCCACACCAAGATTAAGTGTCAACTCGATTGACTCATTGAACTTGGCGTTAGCGGCTTGTTTAACTAAACCGATACCGTCGGCAAGTGCGTATTCACGTGTCCTGTCAACAAGTCCCTGATTTGCCGAATATCGCTTACTATTATTCATTAATTCTTGCCTCCAGTTAAGCTTCAACCTTTAAACCCATGCTTCGAGCGGTTCCGGCTATCATTTTGGCGGCCTGCTCAACTGTATGGGCGTTTAAATCTTTCATTTTCAACTTGGCAATTTCTTCTAGATCGGCTTGACTTACTGTACCAACTTTCTCTTTGTTTGATACTGGTGAACCTTTGTCAATCTTTGCTGCTTTCTTGAGCAATACGGCTGCAGGTGGGGTCTTTGTAATAAATGTAAATGACCTGTCTCCATAAACCGTAATGATCACGGGAATTATCAAGCCCATTTGATCCTGGGTCTTGGCATTGTATGCTTTACAAAATTCCATGATATT
>Ga0172377_10005194_pt1 | contig 13383 bp, 8 predicted proteins | sample Pumphouse3metaG_FD_119749 | JGI IMG/M metagenome (GOLD analysis project Ga0172377, IMG submission 119749) | Leachate microbial communities from a municipal landfill in Southern Ontario, Canada - Pumphouse #3 metaG | ecosystem: Engineered > Solid waste > Landfill > Unclassified | place: Canada... | reverse complement strand
TACGTAGGGTTACAGTTACACCTGAAGATACATCTGGCTTCAGATATGCAAATTATTTGGAAGGTGTAAACTATAGTTACCTATCTGCAAGCGAAAAAGCAAAATTGTTTGCAGCTGCCGAAAACTATTTGATTGAAAATGTTTATGCAGGTATCCCACTATACAATAGTGCAAGCCGGGTTATTTTCTCTGACCGTGTTTCATTGTTCTCAGAAGATTATAATGGTGTTCTTGGCTTTGGTATTGCCTTCTCAGAATTAACCGAAGACGACTCGCACGTTATTATGTATGGTGATACTTATGGTAATCCAGGCGAATATACTTGGAGAAATGTATTCTCAAACGATCCTCAAGGCTTCAACTCTTGGATTTCTGATGATGCAGCAACCTCTGATTTCGTTGATATGTTTACTGGTGCGCTATATGATTTCGTCTTTGACGAAACAAAAACAGGTTATAAGATTGTTCCTTCTCTAGCAAAAGAAGAACCTATTCCTGTAGACGCACAAGTCATCAATGGTAAGACAGTTGCTTCTGTTTGGAAAATTCCTATTCGCGATGACTTACAATGGAAATACCATCCAGACACTGATACAAGCTCATTCTCAGCGGGACATGAAAAACTAGATGCTAATGACTGGCTATGGACTTGGAAAACAGCTTTGACAGAAAAATGGTTCAGAGCTAGAACTGGTGGCGGAGACTTCGTAAGCAAAGGCGTTAAAGGCGTTAAAGACTTTATGGAATCCCCAACTGAAGAAAACTGGGCAAAAGTTGGATTAAAAGTTATTGATGGCAACACCTTATTGATTGAATACGATGAACCAACCGATGCATTCAACTTCAAATATGGTTTTGCTGGCGCAATCCTTCCAGCTCTTCACCAAGACATTTACGAAGCAGATCCTGATAGTTACGGTACATCACCAACAACCGTTGCTGCAAGTGGTATCTATTTCTTAGATACATACACACGCGGACAATTAGTTCTTTATAAGAAGAACGATTTACACCCTGATAAAGAAAATTACCATTACACAGGTTACCAATTCCGTTTTGTTGAAGGTTCTGACAATATCTTCGCAGAATTTGAAGCAGGACGTTTGGAAAGCGCAAGCATTCCAACATCAAGAGTTGATGAATTCTTAAGTGACGAACGCGTTAAGGTTTCCCCTAGCGCTTCCACAACAAGATTGAACATCAATGCCTTCGGAACACCTGCAAAACGCGATGAATTCAAGGCAAATAATCCTTCAATTGGTATTGACGACGAATACCTACCAGAACCAATCTTAATGTACACAGAAATGAGACAAGCATTGTATTATGGTTTGGACAGAAAACATGCAGCGGAAAATGTTGCGAAAGTTTATGCTCCTCAACACACATACTTTGCAGCTACTTATTTCTTAGATGCTGAATCCGGATTGTCGGTACGCGGTACACCTGAGGGTCAAGATACATTTGATCGTTTTGCTGGTTCATCTCACGGTTTTGTTCCTGATGCTGCAAAAGACTTGTTCAAAGACGCAGTCGCAAAAGCAATTGCTGACGGACATTACCAAAGAGGAACTTCATCTAACTACACAGAAATTGAATTCAGCTTGATTTATGCATCTTCCGGTAGCACAGCTTTACAAGCATATGTTCAAAACCTAATTGAACAATATGAAGCTCTATTAGTGGATGATGTTAACTATGTAAAAGTTAAATTCGACTACCTAGATGTACCATTCCCTAACAACTACTACGACTATGCAATGCCTGCCAAAGCTGACTTTGTAATCGGCGGTATCCAAGGCTCATTGCTAGATGCGCCAGGATTCCTAGATGTATTCTGCGATGACAACCGTGGCGGCTTTACTCTCAACTGGGGTATTGATACTTCCACAGCTAACATTAAAGTTGAATACACTAACTTAAATGGCGAAGCAGTTAAAGAATATTGGAGCTTCAATGCAATCGTTGAATCCTTATCAAGAAAAGTATACGTTAAGGAAGGCCGCGAACAAAAAGACTGGAGTAATCCAGATGACCTAATTAGGGCATACCAAGATATGGATAACGATCCAGCTACTGAAATCCTTCCAGGTGACCAAAGTCTAGCTGAAACTCTTTTAGGCAAGACATTTGCTGAAATCATGGAAGAAAAAGATTATTCTGCTGTTGATGCTAAAGTAGCAGTTACTCAAGGCGGTAAGAATGTTCTTTACGTTATTGGTAAAGTTGGCAAAAACTGGATGTTATATAATACACTCAATTTGGCTACTGACCCTAAAGCATTAATCGATGCGGAATTCACAAAATTAGCCGAAGCAGCATTGTCAGCAGAAATCGAATTACTAGATACAGATGAAAAATTAGCTGCTAACGAATATATCGCTGCAAACTTCGGTTGGGAAACATTACAAGAAGTGGCAGATGAGTTTGAAATCCCACTAAGTGAATTAAGAGTTTATGCAACTACTTACACTTATTCTGGTGCTACTTATTCTGATGCTGCAGTCTTGAAGAAAATCGGAGATTACTACTTATTCGTTGAATGGCTATATTTCTAAATTTTACTTGCTAACCAATAAGTAAAATATTAGGGGGTCGCTTGAACCTAGCACCCCCTATTCTCTATGTTAAAACATTTTTAGAAAAGATTGGGTGAATATAAATGAAAAAGTATGTTATACAGAGAGTAATCTGGATTTTTATAATACTTTTCACAACACTGACTATTACTTATGTGTTACTGAAATTAGCTCCAGAATTTCCTCCTGGAAAAAATGAAGACAAAGACATCTGGCTAGAAAAACAAGTTGAAGACGGTTATTATACTTCCGATTATTTGGATAAAAACGATCCTGATGATATGGCTTATTTGGAAGAAGTTAAAAAACGTTCCGATTATAATAAAACCGTCTTTATTGTTAATCCAATCGGAAGTACCAGCACGACTTATAAAGTGTTTTACCGCGTTCCAATACCTGTTCAATATTTCAGATGGTTATATAATGTCATAACAAAATGGGATTGGGGTACATCAACCAAAATCGCCATTAACAGACCAGCCTTCTCAGTCATTTCCCAACGAATGCCTTTAACCTTGATTCTTAATCTGGCAGGGTTGATTTTTTATCTTCCGTTTGGTTTTGCTTTTGGGATTATCGCTGCACTTAAGAAAGATAAATTGATTGACAATCTCATGCAAATATTTATCATGGTTTTCTTGTCAATCCCAAGTCTAGTTTTATTGTTAACGTTAATCATCATTTTGTCGTACAAACTTAATTGGCTACCGTCACTGTTCCCATTAATAGGAATTGAAAGCAACTGGCAGATTGCCAAGGGATTTATTGTCCCTATTATTGCAATGTCGCTTCCATCGATAGCCAGTTTAACTAGACTATTAAGAGCCGAATTATCCGAAGTTCTAACTAGCGATTTCGTTATGTTGGCAAAGACAAAAGGGTTATCCCACGGTCAATCTGTTATAAGACATGCTATCAGAAATTCCTTGGTTCCGATGGTTCCAATTATTATTGGATCATTTGCGGGGTTGTTATCTGGTTCCTTTATTATGGAAAGAGTATATGGTATTCCGGGAGTAGGAACAATTACCTTAAGAGCGCTGCAACAAAACAACTACGATTATAATGTGTTAATGGCTTCCAATGCTTTTTATGGCATTATCGGGCTCTTTACCGTATTAATCGTCGACCTTTCTTACGGACTTGTCGATCCGCAAATTAGGATGGGGGCGAAAAAATAATGGAAAATAAATATCCAAAAGAATATTTTGAGCTTGTAAACGATAGAGAACGATTTATCGATAAGCCGCTAAAAACCAAGCAATTGACTTATTTTCAAGATGCGATGGTGAGATTTTCGCGCAACAGATATAATGTTATTGCAACAATCATTCTATCCATCATGATTTTATTAGCGATTTTCGTTCCAATCTTTACGCCCGATCGTTTATACAAACAAACCAACAGCGCCCTTGATACATTGCCGCCAAAAGTTCCTCTATTGGAAAAATTAGGCATTTTTGATGGAAAAAAATACTATAAAAATCAACCGATTGATTACAATACAATTGATCCAGAAACCGGTTTAGGTTATCCGTCTAACTTCGACCCTAAATTTATCGATTTCTCAACCCTAACAAATAACGTGGTTATCGGTTCGGTTAGAAGTTCACAATACCGCGGCGGTACCAATGAACTGATTGTAAACCGCGGCCGTACAGCTTATTCCGTCCGTTCTCCGGAAGAGATTGAATTTAAGGAAGATACTGATGTTACTCTTGACATTAACAGTATCGGTGACGGTGTCGTTAAACTATATATTTCCGAATACTTGACCGGCACTAATTACCAATCCTGGAATGATTTGGTGTATATAGGCAGTATTAACAAAGCGGGTGTTTCAACCGTATCTGCCAAAATCACACCGGGAATAAAAGGTTATTTGATTGTTAAGTACGAAGTAAACCGAATCTCCTCAACCGCAGACAATGTTTTGTCGCTTAACAGCTTAACCTTGACAACCAATGGGAAAACCCAAGAATTCGAAGGTTATCCGTTATCGCAATTCAAACCGTTTGTAGTTGTCAATCAAACCGAAAGCGGTCATTTTACCGGAACCAAAAACGAGATAGTCATTGACCCAGAATTTAATGGTTATGCAGTGGTTTCGGAAAGCGAAATCTTTATAGCCAGCGATGCACAAATCGTTTTGAATATTGATTCAATCGGTAAAGGCACAGCCAAGGTTTATTTGGCTAAGTCCAACAATGCCGGCGATTATGAATCATGGGATGAAGAAGATGACCAATTATTCTTGGTTGGTACTACCAATATGGATGGAGAATCCACTTTCTCGCCATTTAACCAAGGTGCTCAACCAGGGGCTTACTACATTGTTATCGCTTATTCGTCTTCGTCAACAGAGGATACCGAAAATCTCTTAATGATTAATAGTTTATCGGTTCTATCCAGCGACAGCAACGTCGTGCTTGACGATGAAGCTTTAAGCTCGTTTGACGAATTCGTTATTGATAGCGAAAAAGAAAAAGGTAAATTCCGCAGAAGAAACAATGAAATCATTGTTTTTGCTGATCAAGATGGTTATGCGATTGCTTCTGACGTCAAAGTGGCTTTGAGTAATACAAGCACTATGACAATCGAAGTCGGTTCGTTAAATAAAGGAGCACTTTGGGTTTATCTTTCCGAAAACCAAGTTGAAACCAATCAAGAAATTTGGAATACTTTAACGCTTTTGGGCACAATAACTGCTGAAGGAACCCAAAACCTGGACTTATCAGCTATCGAATCGATGGAAGGTTATTTGGTTTTACGGGTTGTAACCGATGAAGCAAGCATATCTGAAGGCAGTGTTATCGGAATTGATCAAATAACAATTAATAATGGCGAAGAAGTTATTTTTGGCCAAGAAGAACTTGCCAAATTTAACCCATTCATTGGTATAAGTTCCGAACGTGGACGTTATAATCGTAAAAACGCCCAAAGGACTCAAGCAAGTTTTGTTTATGATGTTTACGGTGCGCTCTTTTCGCCAAAAGAAAAAACCATCGGTAAAAGCGAATACGATCAAATTTTAGCCGAAAACCCAGGCATGGAAGAATCGATTGTTTATAAAGATGAAACCAAAAAGTCTTGGACTTTTGGCGATGAATATCCAATTAAAGAAGTCATTAAATTTGAAGGCTACGTTATCGGCGGCAAAGAATATTTCAACTATTTTGTCATGATGGACGGAGCTCGTGTTATTGGCTTTGATAATCCGCCTTTCTTCTTGTTTGGTACAGATACCTTTGGTCGCGACTTATTCACATTGATTTGGTTGGGTTTAAGAACCTCGCTATTATTAGGTTTTATGTCGTCTATCGTTAATATTCTTGTTGGTATCATTTGGGGTGCCATCAGTGCCTACTACGGCGGCCAAGTCGATATTTTAATGGAACGCTTCAAAGACATTTGGGGCTCGTTCCCGCAAATAACGATGATCAGTATTATTTCGGTCCTTATTGGCCCGGGATTCTTAGCCTTGTTTATATTTATGATTTACGATGGATGGATAGGCGCAGCTTCCATTACCAGAATTCAATTCTACCGATATAAAGGCCGTGAATATGTTCTTGCTGCAAGAACCCTCGGTGCGCGCGACCGCCGAATTATCTTTAAGCACATTTTACCAAATGCCATCGGAACAATTATTACACGGGTCATTTTAAGTATTCCATCTGTTATTTTCCTTGAAATGAACCTATCGTATCTAGGTTTTGGTATCGGTAGCGGACAAACCTTAAAATTAGGTCCAGTTGAATTAACCGGAACTTCCATCGGGGTTATTTTGAATGAAGGTCAACAACAGATATTTGCCGGTAACCTATGGATGATTATCGCTCCGACAGTTATCGTGTCCATCTTGATGATCTCATTCAATATGTTTGGAAACGCCCTAAGAGATGCGCTTAATCCACAGTTAAGGGGTAATTAAGATGAAAGAGAAAATATTAGAAGTAAAGAATTTGACAATTTCATTTAAGACCCCCAACGGTTTAGTAAGGGCAGTCAGAGGTGTTTCGTTTGATTTGTATAAGGGCGAAACATTTGCAATCGTGGGCGAATCCGGTTCGGGAAAAAGCGTCACCAATCGTGCCATAATGGGAATTTTGGCTCGCAACGGTATCATCGATGATGGCGAAATCAATTATCGCAATCAGGACTTGACAAAACTATCCGAAGCCAATTTCCACCAAATTCGTGGTAAAAAGATTGGTATGATCTTCCAAGACCCGCTTTCCAGTTTGAATCCAACGATGAAAATCGGCAAGCAAATTACCGAAGCAATGCTCGTTAACGGAAATCGCATGAAAAACCGCCTTAGGGATTTATATCATGTTGAATATCATGATTATTTGAATAAGTTGCAAGCCATCAGGCTTGAAAAAGCAGCTTATCAAAATAAGATGATGGACATAAAACTTGACGAGTCTTTATCCAAAAAAGAAAAGGCCGAAAAAATCAAAGAACAAAAAGCAGTTAAAAAGGAAAGAATTGAAAACTTTAAGAAAGATTTACCTGCTTTAAAAGAAAAATATTTGGAAGCTAAAAAACGGGCTGTTTCGCAAGTCAAGAAAGAAAAAGTAGAACTAACCAGAGAAAATAATGCCGCAATTAATGATCTTAAAAACAAACTTGCAACAAAAAGAACAAGGCTTAACAAAATGGACCAAAACTCCGAAGCTTATAAAAATGCCCTAGAAGAAATTCGTCAAATTAGGCAAGAAATAAAAGACGCAAAAGAACAACTACGCAGAAAATTCAAAGTAACCAAAAAAGAAGCATATGAAAAAGCAATCAGAATTATGAGAGAAGTTAATATCCCGGATCCTGAAAAAAGATTCCATCAATATCCGTTTCAGTTTTCCGGCGGTATGAGACAAAGAGTCGTTATCGCGATTGCTTTGATGGCTGACCCGGAAATCCTCATTTGCGATGAACCAACAACAGCCCTTGACGTTACTATTCAAGGACAAATTCTCGACTTGATTAAACAAATTAAAAAAGAACGCGATTTGTCCGTTATTTTCATTACGCATGATTTAGGTGTTGTAGCTAACATGGCAGATAGGATTGCGGTTATGTATGCAGGTAAAATTGTGGAATACGGAACAAGCGAAGAAATATTCTACAATTCCAAACACCCGTATACTTGGGCATTGTTATCAAGCGTACCTGATTTGGATACCAAAGTCAAACTGGTATCAATTCCAGGTACTCCGCCTGATATGTTATTCCCACCAAAAGGTGATGCTTTTGCAGAAAGAAATGAGTATGCTTTAAAAATCGATTTTGAAAAACATCCGCCATTTTTTAAAGTCTCAGACACACATTATGCTGCAACCTGGCTTTTACATGAGAATGCACCTAGGGTTGAGATGCCAAAAATCATCTCCGAAAGAATTGCACGTTTTAAAGCGAGAAGTGTAGGTGAACAGTTTGACAAAGAATAATAGAGAAGAAATTTTAAGAGTAGAAAATCTAAAACAATACTTTAAAGTTGGTGGCGGAAGAAACAAAGCAATTATTAAAGCTGTTGATGACATTTCTTTCACGATTTATAAAGGCGAAGTTTTCTCCTTGGTAGGCGAATCAGGTTGTGGAAAAACAACCACGGGTCGTACCATTATCAAATTGTATGATGCCACCGGGGGAGAAGTATACTTTAACGGTGTTAGAATTATTGCTGATTACAAGAAACATAAGAAACAACACAAAGAACTTGTAAGAGCTTTCAACGAAGCTAAGGCCAATGGGCTTTCGGATTATGAATTAGAAGAATGGAACAAAAAAATTGCTGATTCTTTGGAAGTCCTACGTTCCGCAAGACGCGACAGTCATTTTGAAAAGCAAGTCAAGGAAGAAGACTTGGAAGCTTTAAAGAATCTTGAAAACCTTGATGAATACAAAAAACTTGTGGAAAAATACAAAACGCTTGATGAAGAGGCGAAAGGCCATATTGATGAATCTCAAAAAGAAATAGAATTTGCCAAAAAAGAATTGGAAAACGTCAATAAAGCCGACAAATTGTTGGTTAAAGAAAAAACTCAACAATTAAAAGCTTTCCAAAAGAAATTAAAACATGCAGAAAAGCAGTTGAAACTAAATAAAGTTCGATTCAACCAAGACGTCAAAGAATTGAAATACAATATTCGTTATCGCAATAAGTTCTTAATGCGTAAAATGCAAATGATTTTCCAAGACCCGATTGCTTCCTTAAACCCAAGAATGGTTATTAAAGAAATTGTAGCCGAAGGTTTAAGAATTAATGGAGTTAAGAATGAACGGGAAATCGAAGAAAGAGTTAATGAAGCATTGCGCAAGGTTAACCTATTGCCTGAACATGCTTCCCGATATCCTCATGAATTCAGCGGCGGACAACGCCAAAGAATCGGGATTGCCCGGGCATTGGTGGTAGAACCGTCGTTTATAATTGCGGATGAACCTATTTCTAACCTTGACGTTTCGATTCGTGCGCAAGTCATTAACTTGCTAAATGACTTAAGAGAAGAAATGGGCATTACCATTTTGTTCATTGCCCATGACTTGTCGGTCGTTAAATACTTTACAGATCGACTTGCGGTCATGTATTTTGGTAAAATCGTGGAAATGGGCGATAAAGAAAAAATCTTTAATAACCCATTGCATCCATATACCAAATCGTTGCTTGCGGCTATTCCGCAACCCGACCCATTCTATGAAAGCAAACGCGGAAAGACAGTAAGGTATGATCCAATGGCTGAACACGATTACAGCAAAGAAGCGCCAACCTTCCGAGAAATCGAAGAAGATCACCTTGTATTATGTAATGAAGAGGAATTCAAGCGGTATAAGGCTAGTTTAAAATGAGCATTTTTCGTTTCTTGATTTTTACTATAATCTTGCTTGGTTTAGCATTTTTGACGCATGCATCTATATATGGAATGCAATTTTCTTTAGAATCTGTTTCCAATATAACATTTGTGATTGGAATTGTCTTCTTTTTGCCATCGTTAGTAGCTTTAACGGGGGCCTTCCAAGTATTTCACGGAATGGGGTATATTCTTAAGTTGCTTTTCAATAAAAACGCTAAACAAGAATTCCCTACTTTCAGTGATTATAAAGAGTATAAATCAAAAAAAACCAATGTCGGATTTTTTAAAGAATTGATTGTTTCCTCATTTTTAATCATGTTAACAGGCATTATTTTTGCTATTATTGTTTTTCGTAATTAGGTGATTTTATGGACGATTTAAAGAAAATAAATAGGCGCTTTTTAACAAACCTATTTTTGTTTATTGGTATCATCATTGTAGCAGTTGTTGTTGGAATCCTTTCTTTCTTCTTTATTCCCCAAGATATAGCTTATTTGATTTGGTTTATTTTATTGGTTGTATTGATGATAATTAGCGGTATTTTCCGAGGCCGTTTAGACGAATTAACAAATTTCAGTTATATTATCAGAATACGAGCCAATGCGGGTCCACCGCTACATACAGCAAAAAACCTAAAAGACTTGGAAAGAGTGCTGCAAAACAATGGCTATGAAATGAAGGGGAATAGTAAGAACTATGTTCTATTTTATCGGGTAACCAAAGATGATATAAAACGAATATTCAAGCGATTTATGCTTGAAGTGGTCGTTTTGTCAAAAACCAATGCTTTCTTTATTGAAGATGTGGACAAGGATATTGACAGTTTGCACGCAGAATTGCATAAACAAAAGAAAAAGACCGACAAATTATTTGTTACCCAAATTCGGGAAATTTCCGATTTAACCGATGAAGTTAAAGAACAAATAAAAGAAATAGCCTTTGTTAGGTCGCAAAGAGGTGTCGTATCGATTATTAATGTTGGTATTCACACTCCTTCGAGGAAAGCAGTTATGATGTATACCGATACATATCGTCCAAGTCTATATTATGAATTCCATGTAAATCAAATTAAGAAAATCTTATAATTTATTTTTTAGTTGATTTCCAATTCAATAAACAAGTCTCCCTAAAAACGAGTATATAAAATGGTGGTGGTTTACACCACCATCTTTTTTTTTACCGATAATCTTGGAAGAAAAAAAACTGATAAATTTAAAAAAGGATAAAAGTAGCGTATTTATTGAGAAATAAGTTGGAAAAAAAAGAATGAAAATGCAATATTGATTGATCATCGTCAAGACGATTATAAATGCATGAGGAACAGTTCTCGCTATAACCAAACGTTTGTTGAGAATTGGGTAACTGGATGAGGGTTCCTTATACGGCGGATTTAACAAAAATAGCTATTTATTAAAAGAGGAAGGATTTCCAAAATTTGAATGGCTCTATGCTTCGGATTTTTTGACAAAGATGCTTTGTTGATATCTAGGGTCAAAGATATTATGGGGGAGAATTTGAACGCTTCTTGTGAGGACACAGTACAATTGCCGGTCTTGTTTTCCGAAATTAAAACCTCATGATACAAAGAAAAAAAGCTTTTAGAAAAGGGGGGTTAAACATTTGCTTGCTTTTCTGTTTCTGGTTTAGTATAATGAAATAAAGAAGTTTTTTTTAATTGTTTGAAAGGGGAAGAAATGATGAAAAAATTCTTAATAGCGTTAATTTTGCTAATGGGGATATTGACAAGTTTTAAAATTGAAGTATTTGCATCTCCCCCGCTTCCTAGTCCCGCAGATGATCAAACGACTTTTTCGGGAATAATTCCGTTGGAAGAAACTACGCTGGAAATAACCCAACAAAGATATTACCTTGAGATTTTAAAGGAAAAAGATTTAGAAATGGATTATCTAGTCGAAAGACAAGGTAAAGTAGACTTATATTATGAAATATATAACGGTGATGCAGCTCAAACCGTAACTTTTGCATTTCCTTTTATTTCTCGGTTTATCTTTTTGCCCCGCGAATTTGAGATTAAGGTTAACGGCCAATCGGTTGAACCTGAGATATTGTTTAAGAATTATGTAAGAAATTTTAAATTTAACGAGGAAGATAAAAGCTACTCTTTCAGTGATTGGATTAAGAACTTTTCTAAAGAAAAGTATGATCTAAACATGATTAAAGAGTATCAATTTCAAAATGATACTGATGGCTATCTAATCACGATAACAAACCCTAAAATAACAGAAGAAGGTTCTCTAGTAAAAACAACGGTAAATGTTACAAATGCATCAAGTGACGCCCTTTTTGTCGATCTTTTTCAAAGCAAAATTTTTTCGAGCGAAGAAGTAGGCTATTTTTTTGTTTCGGAAGATGTGGAAATTGAATGTGAATCCGTCGAACTAGAGGATCATGGTCAAGTGTTGAGACCAGGCAAATTGCTTGAACCGGCACAAGTCCAAAAAGAACCAGTTAGTTTAAGTTCTTATTTAAACAAAGGTTATTTAGATAACTACTCTTTGGGTTATAAATCCGCTTTTGAAAAAGCTTTTTTTCATACAATCGATAGTTATTTGGAATATAGAAAACACTATAATAATTCCCCAAATTATTGGTTGGGTACGGAATATGACCGCACCTTAAATGATTATTATTGTTTTAGTTTGGAATTTAGTGCCGAATTTAGCGCTGAATCAATTACCGAAATCGAAATCTCCTATGAAATGCCGGTTTTCGCAATATATTTGGGAAGATATAAAGAATCCCGTATGGAACTATCGTTTTTTACTAATCCGGGAAATCATTGGAAATCGGTTTCCTCAATCGAGTTAATCGTAAATTCGGATGAAAAAATCAGGAAAAATACTGCTGATTACACAAGAACCGGGAACGAATATCACTTCATTTTAGATGAGAATAACGAAATTGAAACGATAGCCTTTTCAAATTCCAAAGTAGTCCATAATTGCTGGGGTTGTATCGGTACCGTGGAAAGCTTTTTCACCTATTGGGGATTGTGTTTGATTATTGCTTTGGTAATCCGCAGAAAAAAAAGTTAATAACTACGATAAATCATTTGTAAAATAAACCAACTGGAGGGTTTAACATGAAATACGATTGGAAAAAAGCCGAAAAAACAATTTATGCACCCAATACAAAACCAAGTATTGTGGATGTTCCTACCTCTTCTTTTATTCTCATCAAAGGATTTGGCAATCCCAATTCCGAAGCTTTTCAAAAACGGGTAGAAGCATTATACAGTTTAAGTTATGCGATGCGCATGTCTCCCAAAAAGGGTATTGCCATCCCCGGGTACTATGAATATACGGTTTATCCGTTGGAAGGGTTTTGGGATTTAACCGAAAAAGGCCGAACCAGCGCAACCCTCTGGAAAGATGAATTGCTTTATACCTTAATGATTAAGCAACCCCCTTTTGTAACCAGGGAAGTTTTTGAACAATTTAAACGCATGGTTAAGGAAAACAAAAAGAATCCTTTAATTGAGGAAGTTAATTTTTTGGAAATCACGGAGGGACTATCCGTACAAATGCTTCATATAGGGTCTTATGATGACGAGAATAAGTCCTTTAAATTAATGCAAGATTTTATCAAAGAGCATAATTATGAAATCAAAACTTTAGTCCATAAAGAAATTTATTTGAGCGATCCTCGTAAAACCGAGCCTCAAAAATTGCGAACCATCCTAAGGTATCATATCAAATCAAAAGACTAAAGAGCCTCAACACCTAGAAAAATCCTAGGTGTTTTTTGTTTCCTTTTATAGTTTATTGTTGAAAATTTAGTATTTTTGGTAAAAAATGGCGTTTTTTTGAGTTAAAATACCGTGTTTTTTGCGCTTTTTTGATATAATGAAAGCAGAAAACAGATACCAATAAATAAAAACACCTGATACTTCTTTTTTTACCTCATAAAGAAAACGTTTTAATAAATAC
>Ga0172377_10005189_pt1 | contig 13391 bp, 12 predicted proteins | sample Pumphouse3metaG_FD_119749 | JGI IMG/M metagenome (GOLD analysis project Ga0172377, IMG submission 119749) | Leachate microbial communities from a municipal landfill in Southern Ontario, Canada - Pumphouse #3 metaG | ecosystem: Engineered > Solid waste > Landfill > Unclassified | place: Canada... | reverse complement strand
TCAAATCTTTACGAATTTTCTTTAGCTGATGCTGGTTGTGGATTTGGTGACTTTTATCTTTATGCAAAAAAAGAGGATAGACTTCCAAAAGAGTATATCCCAATAGACTCTATACAAGAGATGGTTAGAGTCACTAAAGAGCGAACACAGACAGAAGCTATTTTAGCTGATATTTGCAAAGACTCACTGCCAAGTGCCTCATTCTATATTTGTAGTGGGGCGATGAATACTTTAGAGCTTTTTGAAACTCATCTTTTTATACAAAACTGCTATTCATCTAGTAAAGTAGGCTTTATCTTTAACATCCTTTATGGATCAAAAAAAAGCCAAACATATAACTACTTAACACGTAGTGATATAAAAACAATAGCATCTGAGATTGGAGTAAAAGAGGTGAAGTTTAAAGAAAACTATATGAAAAATGACATAACTGTAGGGTTTTTTAAATAGTGTCTAATTTTTTTGGTCTCGTTTGTGAGCTGGATGCAAAGAAGTTAAAAGTCGTCTTTGATGGAGAACTTTATAAACTCAAAGAGTTAAAGGAGAAATTAGGCGAAACTAAGCCTCAAAGTGATGAAGAACTTGTAATGGCTTCATACATAAAGTGGGGAGTTGACCTTGTAAAACATCTAGATGGTAGCTTTAGAATTGCCATTTATGATAACAAAAAACTATATCTTTTTCGTGATAGATTTGGTACAAAAACTCTTTTTTTTATGCAAAAAAACAAAGCTCTTATCTTTGCATCTACTCTAAAAAAACTCACGCCATTTCTTAACAAAATCAACATGAACAAAGATGCTATGCTTTCTTATCTCTCATTTTTAGCACCCTCTGCTCCTTATACTTTTTTTGATGGCATCTATAAACTTGGCTCGTCTGAATATCTTATTTTTGATAATCAAAAGTATGAAATAAAGGAATATTTTAATCTACTAGATACAAAGTCTAACATTATCACAGACAAAGATGAAGCAATATATAGGCTTGAGAATACTCTAAGAGAATCTATAGATGCAAGACTAAATGGTGCAACTGCATCTCTTCTCTCAGGAGGAATCGACAGTGCAACAGTTTGCTCTTTTTCTAAACAAAGAGGCGTTAACCTAGAGACTTATACTGTAGGCTACAAAGAGTTTGCTAAGTATGATGAGAGAGCAAATGCAAAAGAGAGTGCTAATTTTCTAGGCTTAAACAACATCTCTCTAGAGATATCACAACGCGAGTTTATAGATGCAAGCGACATAGTATTAGATGCACTAGATGAGCCTTTAAATGACCCTGCATCTATTCCTCTTTATCTACTTTTTGAGAAAATTAAACAAGATGGACATAGCGTTGTTTTAAGCGGCGAAGGAAGTGATGAGCTTTTTTTAGGATATAGACAATATTTTGAGTTTTTAGACATAGAACAATTAAAAAATCTTAAAAACAAAAACTATCTTAAGAAATATTTTCGCTCAAACTACTCTAAAAATAGAGAGTGGGAGTACTATAAAAGAATTTTTGATGATACCCTGCTCTTTCGCACTTCAGGAGAATCCTTTACAGATTTACAAAAAAACTCGCTACTAAAACAAAATATAAAAGATAACGATGCTCTTAAATATATCTCAAAACATAGAGATAAGTTTATGGCATCTTCATATAGTGATGAGAGTCTTTGGTACAGCTTCATTGATCTAAAACACTTTCAGGCTGAGCATTTTTTGGCCAAATTAGACCGCTTAAGTAGCGCAACTTCCATAAATACGAGGGCTCCTTTTTTAGACAACAACTTAGCTTCTTTAATCTTTAGCATCAAACCTAAACTTCGGTACGAAGATGGAGTTACAAAGAAGCTTTTAAAAGAGATTATGAAACCTCATTTAAATGAGCAAATACTCAAAAGAAAGAAAAAAGGCTTCTCAAATCCTTTCTTAGAGTATCTCATAAACTCTGAAAAAATCTCTCTTATCAAAGAGGTCAATAAAGAAACAGGAATATTTAAAACTAAAGAGTTAGATGAGTATATAGCAGGTGCAACAAAGGGTGGATTTAAGCAGCATATTTGGGGATTATATGTCCTTAGTGTTTGGATTAAGAAATGGATGTTATAAAGTTAGGTTATAATTTTGCAAAATTTAGGAAAAATATATGAAATCAAACTATAAAATAATAACTATTATTACTATTTTACTTCTAACTCTCTCTATAACCATCTCTGTAGTAAACTATATGGTTGCAAAAAATGAGACTCAAGCAAACCTAAAAACACAATCTCTTCCACTTTCAATAGATAATATTTACACAGTTATACAAAAACAGCTTATACAACCTTATCTAGTAAGTTCTATGATGGCACATGATACATTTTTAAAAGATTGGATTTTACATGATGAACATGAAATTGCAAAGATTGCAAATTTTCTCTCTAGCATAAAAAATAAATATGGACTTCTTACTTCATTTTTAGTCGTAGAAGACTCGGGAAAATACTACACTCATAACGGTTTTTTAGAAAAGATAGACGATAAAAATCCGACAAATCAATGGTACTTTGAGTTTTTACAAACTACACATAAGCATGAAATAAATCTAGACTATAACTCTAACTTTACAGATAACCTCATTATGTTTATAAACTTCAAAATATATGATGATAAACAAAACTTTTTAGGCGTAACAGGCGTTGGTATCGAAGTTTCATATATAGATGAGATGTTAGATACATTTAAGCAAAAGTACAACCTTGATGTTATGTTTATAAACCCTGAGGGAGAGGTTGTTCTTAGTAAAAAAAGTAAGCATGTTAAGAGACATCTAAATGATATGGAAGTCTTAAAAAACTACAAAGATGTTATTACTGCGCAAAATGCGAATATGTTTGAGTATGAAAAATATGATGATGATTATATCATGCAGACTAAATATATCCCAGAGCTTGATGTCTATCTAATGGTTGAAGCGTGTATTGATGATTTTTCATACAAGGCAAGAAATGTATTTTACTTTAACCTTGCCATCTCTCTCTTTTTCACACTTATCTTTGCTCTAATCATTATAGTAATTCTTAAAAGCTACCATAAAAGACTAGAGAAGCTAGCTGATTTTGATGAACTAACCAATATTCCAAATAGACGAAAATTCAACAAAGAGTTTGAGATATTTTTCTCACTTTACAAACGAGATGCTAAACCTATCTCGCTTCTATTTCTAGATATAGATAATTTCAAGTCTATTAATGATAAACTAGGGCATCAAGTGGGGGATGAAGTCTTGGTAAGAACTGCTGAGATTTTAAGAAAAAATATAAGAAAAACAGATCTTTTAGCTAGATGGGGAGGCGAAGAATTTATCATCGCTTTTATAAATACTAACATAAATGACGCTTTAAATATTTCTCAAAAAATCAGAGAAGCTATAGAAAAAGATAGTGACTTAAAAGAGATAACTTCTTATAGTGTAACTGCTAGTTTTGGGCTTACTGCTTGTAGTGAAGCAGACTCTGTAGATAGCGTAATCTCAAGAGTTGATAACGCTATGTATGAAGCAAAAGAAAATGGTAAAAACAGAGTAGTTTTATCCCGTTAAATCTTTCTAGCACTTAAAAAGAGATAGTCTTTACCAGTAATAACAACTCTATACTTTTTTTGTTGAAGATACTTTTTGCAAAAGTGTATATCTTTTAAAACTAAACTCATCTCACTGAAGTTATAGTTTGGTGCTTTTGCCCCGTAAATCATTTCGCCATCACACCATCTTGAGTTTGGAAAACCAAGCACAATAGCACCACCTTCTTCTATATAGTTCTGATATAGATGCATAAAAGAGGCGTTAAAACTTATGTTAGAACTCTGCAAAGTTCCAATAGATATAAGCAAATCAAACTTAGATAGATTTAACTCATCAAGAGAATTTATATCATGACAAATAAATTCCATATTAGAAGAGTTAAACTCATTTTTTGCGTACTCTATAGCAGATACACAGTAGTCAACTCCAACAAAACTTTTCTCATCAAAGGTCTCTTTTCTTAGCATTTGTTCTATAACTCTAAACTCATCACCTCTGTTAATGCCAAGATTTAAAACTCTTTGTTTACTCTCAATACCAACAAACTCTAAAGCTTTTTGATAGTGATATAAAAAACTAAACTGTTTTGTTTTATCAATGCTAAAAAACTCACTCTCAACGCCATACTTCTCACTGCTACTTTGTAACTTATGAAAGGAACTGCTCTCATCCAACTTACAAAATCTCAAAACAACAGCCTTTTCATCTTTTTGAAAAGGCATAAGCATTTTTAAAAAATATATCTGAGCCAAATCCACAAAAGACTTAAAACCAAAAGAGTCCAAATCACTCTCTAAAATCTCAAGTTCTAGCATCTCATGTGTCTTCAAACATAGAGACTCTAAAACCTCAAGTATCTCGAACGAACTCTTTGACTTTAAATCAATTCTAAACATTTAGAATCATTGCTTTTCTTCGTCCATATTTGCTATATCTATCTCGTGTATTTCTTCTATTGGTTTATCGCTGCCAGTGTACTTATAACAATTTTCATCTATAAACCTATGCAAAGGAAAGACTTTTTTAAGCGTATTTAAGAGTTTTTCTTCAGTGATTGGCTTTAGCATATAGCCTCTAGCTCCAGATTTTATAGAGTCTAGCACCATTTTTTCTTGTCCATGAGAGGTGGACATTATAATCTTCACATTTTTATCAAACTCTCTGATTCTCTTTACAGCTGTAATGCCATCCATATCTGGCATCGTTATATCCATAGTTATCAAATCTGGACTAAATTTAGAACACATCTCTATGGCTTCTAGTCCATTTTTTGCTTCTCCGATAACCTCAAAACTAAGTTTTGTAAGAAATTTTTGCATATTTCTTCTTACTATAAGTGAATCGTCTACAACTAGTACTCTTGGCAAATTAAACTCCTTTTTTTAAAGTGATTTTTTAAATGGATGAGTTATGGCAATATAAATATTTCCATAAATAGTTTCTATCTTTGTGGTTAAAATTTTACTATTTTTGTCTTTAAATACTGATGACATCTCATCTATATAAAGAGGTGGAGTAATATTAAGACTTGTGTTATCAATGGGATTTTTAATAGCATTTCCAACAACAATATTTACAAGTTCACAAGATATGCTCTCTTTAATCTCTACAAGTTCTTCATCTTGAACCTCATCTCCTTGCAAAAAAATCTTTACTATCTCTTCAAAGAGAGTTCCATCATAACCCATAGCTACATATACTTCAATAGAACCTGTTGTAGCTAAAAGTGAAGAGTTCTTTATCGAGCAAGAGTTTGTAAAAACTTTACTTCCTATCTCCTGCTTTTTTGCTGATATTTTCAAATCATTTTCCAAATATGAAGCACTTCTATCTCTAAGCGGCAACAACAGACTCTTTAATATATCTTGCATTATCTCTCCTCATATGGAAGTACAAAAACAAAAGTTGTTCCAACATCCAATTCACTTTTAATTTCTACTTTACCACCAAGCAACTCAAGTTCAGCTTTTACAGCGCTCATACCAACACCTCTTCCAGATATATCTGAAATATCATTTTTTGTACTAAATCTATCATGAAAAATAAGCTCAAATATATCCTCATCTTTCATGTTTAAAGCTTCCTCGGACGATATGATATTTGACTCTTTTGCTTTTTGCAATAATTTTTCTTTATTTAGTCCAGCACCATCATCTGAAATTAAAATATACATAAAATCATCTTTCACCTCAAAACTGCACTGCACAGTTCCCTTCTCATCTTTTACTTTTTCTAATCTTGTCTCTGAGTCTTCTATGCCATGGTCTATACTGTTTCTAAATACATGAATAAGTGACTTGACAAAAGGTTTATACTCATCATCTATGCTAATGTTGTCATCTCCAATAATCTCAAAAGGATAAATCTCTTTTTCTAATCTCAAAGCTAATTGATTTACAAGATTGTTATATGGTCTAAATAGATTTATTAGTTTAGTTTTTGATAGATTTAAAATTCTCTCAAAAAGGTCTCTATATTTTAAGGTACTCACATCATTGTCAAGCATATAAGAAGCTACTTTTTCTTGAAGTTCTTGTAGGCACTCAAAGTTGATTTTTATATAACTTGACTCTTTTAAAAACTCTTCTCCTAGTATCTCGCTAATTGTTGCTATTTCACTCTCTAGTGGTTTTTTAAAGTTACTCTCTTTTAAAAGTGTTAGTAAATCTTTGTTAGTTATCTTACTCTCTTGAATCATAAATGAGAGACTACTCTCAATCTCGTGCAAAGCCTCAACAACTTTTTGCATATAGAGTTGTGAGAATGCTCCTTTGAAAGTATGTACTATACGATAAATCTCATTGACATTACTTAGTGGAGTTTTTTTATCATTTACATAAAACTCTAGAGAATCTATAAACTCTTCATAGTCTTTTTTTGTGTCAAAAAACATTTCAGAATCGCTAACAATCTCAACTATCATCTTAAGCGTCTCTTGCTCTTTTTTTATTTTGTTTTCTAGTTTTTTGTTAGCTGTAACATCTGTAATGATAAGCATTACTTTAGCATTTTCTATCATTTTGTACTCTATCTTTAGAGTCTTTTTATCTAGTTTAATCTCTGTTGGAAGTAGTGATAAGATGCACTCTTGAAGCATCTCATCTTCTTGTGTAATTGCATCAGTTACTGTCTCTTTAAAAAGCTCTCTATCGTGCTTAGTCTTTAGCAAAATATCTGCAATATTTTTGGAGCCTAACTCATCTCCTAAAAGTCTTATACACTCTTTTGAATACTCATCATCAATAAGCAAATTCACCCCAATAGATAAAAAACCTTGTCCTGCATTGTTGAGAAGTGATGAGATTTTTTGAGTATAAGAGTGAAGTTGCTCATTTTTATTTCCAATTGCTTCTATCATGCTATTAAAACCATCAAACAACTCTTGAAATTCATCATCCCTTTTATCTTCTATGCGTTGAGTATATTCGTTATTTTGTGAGACTTCTCTCATTGTATTTCTTAGAGTAAAGATGGGAAGTGTAAAGATTTTCTGAAGTCTAAATGCGAGAAATACAATAAGCAAGATAGTAACAAGAGCCACCAATAATTGAGTTATTAATTGTTCAGATATAGTTTGAACTACTGCTTTTGTATCCGAGGCAATAACAAAAGATGCAATAAACTCGCCCTCTAAATATATTGGCACACCTACTATAATATAAGAACTATCTAAATACTCAAATCTATTTTTCATAGTGTGTTGTAGCGAAGAGATTTTCTCTTCTATGGTTGTATGAGGTTCTTTATCGTTTTCATACGATGCAAAAAGAGTATTTTTTTCTTTAAAAAGATATGCACCTTGAATATTTTGATTTAGTTTTAAAGACTCTAACAGATTCTTTGCACTCATAGCATCATCAAACTCTATGGGAGCTGTTAAGTTTTCCGCTAAAATCTCTGCAAGTTGTACAAGATTGTTTACACTATGAACTCTTTCTTTCTCCAAAGTATATACGAATATAGCCATTGAAGAGAGTACAATGGCAACAATAGCACTCAAACTTAGTAGAAAAACTAGCTTATGGCGGATTGAGCGAAATTTTATTTTTTTCATTCTTTTACCTTAAAACTTAAATGTAGCACGAGCATAATAGTAAGCTCCGCTATATCCAAATGGTGAGTACCTAGAGTAAGGCTTTATAGCATCTTGTCCATAAAAGTTATTAATAGGCTGTGAGAATTTATCTGGATATGTATCAAAAATATTGTGACCACCTAGAGCTATTTTAAACTTTTTTGTAAAGGCATAAGCGACATCTAAATCTGCAGTCCAAGACTCTTTAAATTTATATTTTTGATTGTCTATTACTTGTGAATATGAGCCATAAGCTGATAGATTTAGGGTTATGCTCATCTTTTGTATATCATACTTATTTAAAAAACGCACAGAGTGTTTTGGCTGACCGTTTTCTATTCTGTCTATCTGCTCTAGTGAGTTACTACGACTCATCTTAGAGTCATTAAACCCATCTACTTTGTTTTTGGAGTAGTTGTACCACAAACTTGAGTGAAGCTTGGAGTTGTCTTCAAACTCAAACCTATGCGTTAGCTTTGCATCTATACCTTGCGTAATAGTGTCAACTGCATTTGTAAAAAATCTTGCTTTATCTACTCCATAGTTACTTAGTATAGTTTGCTGCTCTAACGAGGCTGTAGCTCCACCTATTTCATTTGAGAGCATGATTCTATCATCTACATATACAAGAAAATAGTCAATCATAAAATATGTAGCACTTGTTGGTTGATAGACTCCACCAATTGTTAAATGTTTTGATTTTTCAGCTTTAAGCTCTTTTGCACCTAATGCTTTTGATATATCTTGTTCTGGGCTAAAAGTTCCCTCCATCTTCCCACCAAAAGTAGAAGTATGAGAGTAGTTTGATTGTGCGAGAGATGGTGCTCTAAAACCTGTGCTTATAGAAGTTCTAAGCAGTAGGTCTTCTAAGGCTTTATAGCCTAGGGAAAGCTTAACATTTAGTGTCTCACCAAAATCACTATAGTCTTCATACCTTGTAGCCGCCTCTAATGATAATTTATCTATAGGAGAATAGACTCCATCAATATATAAAGCATAGTTTGAACGCGATGTATCAACTTCATTTTCAGGTCTATATCCTGCAAAACCTTGAGAGATGCCATTTGTATAGGAACTTGCATCTCCTTTTTTTACAACATAATTTTCATAACGATACTCCCCGCCAAAAGCGAGTTCAAACTTGTCTAACATATATTTTAAATCAAGGTTTGTAGTATTTTGCACAAAACTAAGCTCTCCAACATTAAACGATGTAGGTGAAGATGAACCGTAGCCATAATTCATACTATCTCTAAGTTTATAGCTTATCTCATTGTATCCATAAGTATTACTAAGATCCCACTCAATCTCTTTGTATTTACCTCTTGCTCCAAGAACAAATGAGTAGTCTAAAATTTCAGCTTCTATAATTGGTAAAAAGCCGTTGGGATAAAGAGAAGCTATGCTAACATCTGCATCTGCTGGTCTAAAAAAAGCGCTTGCTTCACTTTCTCTATAGTTAAACAGAGCGTTAGAGTAGATTGTCACATCATCAACACTAAAGCTCTCTGCATTTAAAACAAAATTCAGATTTTTAGCATCAGGTCTTCCTGCATGAGTTTTTACAGATGCAGGTGTCAGCCTTTTATCTTCTCCTGCTCTTTGAGTCTGCTCTTCATCTTTAGCTGCTAGCGATAGATTTAAAAATCCATCATATTCTAAAGGGATAGATACAAAACCATCTGCTTCAAAACCTCTGCCATCTCCCTTGTTTCTAAGACCTATATGTGAAGATATTTCATTTTGATGACCAAAACCTTTTAAGATAATGTTGATAACACCACTTATAGCATCTGAGCCATATTGTGCAGCTGCACCATCTCTTAAGATTTCAATCTTGTCAATTGACACAAGTGCTATAGTGTCTAAGTCAACATTACTTGAACCTCTTCCTATAGTTCCATTTACATGCAAAAGGGCCGAAGTGTGTAATCTTTTTCCATTTACAAGAACTAAGACTTGATCAGGAGACATTCCCCTAAGTGTAAAGGCTCTAACATGGTCGCTTCCATCTGCAACAGATGTCTCAGGGGCATTAAACCCAGCTACAAAGTAACGTAACACATCAGTTAATGAAGTTAGTCCCGTGTCTTCTATTTGAGTATGAGTTATCACATCCAAGGGAGAGCGAGACTCTAAAAAGTTTTTTGCTGCACTTCTTGAGCCAACATCAGCCTTGATTTCACTCCTCATATCTAGTAAATCTTGTAAGTCATCATCTAAAGAAGCCTCTGCAAAAAGTTCTGAACTTAAAAATATTGCTACAAATATAGAGAGTGGTTTTTTATAGTTTAACATCTTAATTAGCCTTTGATAACATCTGCGATTTGGAGTAGTGATGATTTGATTTGTAGGTTTTGCTCTTTAGCACTTATGAGATTTATTTTTAGTTTTGGTTTTTGCGATGCAAAGTATACTTGTACTACCCCTCTCTTTTGAGCAAATCCTCTAAGGTCGCTAATAGTTAAAATATTGGTATTTTTAAGTTTTAGTAAAATCTCATCAAGTTCTGTAGAAGTAACATTTGAAATATATAAAACATCTGTTTTTTTTATATCTTTTATATCTGTTATATATCTAATTTCTACATTTCTACCTTTGATTTGTTTGTCTTTATATACTTTGTCAAAAGTATCTCCAAAGGAATTATGTAACATTGTAATAACAAAAGTGTCACTACTCTCATCTTCCCATGTGATAAACTTAGCGATTTTACCTACGATAAGTGCCTGAATTTTGTTTTCTGATTCGTAAGAAAAGAGCGAAGTAGTCATAAGTAAAAAAAATAAATAAAACATAAATTTTGACATTAACTGAGTACCCCTTTAAAATTAGTGTTTATTTAGTTAGTTAAATAAAAAAATATTATTTTACTATAACTTACTTGATTGTTATGTTATATTGTATTTTTATAAAGTATCAAAAAAGTATCAATATAAACTTTTAATAAGAAACAAATTAGTTTTGTATTTTGTAAAAATATAAAACCTATAAGATATAATTTCTCGTGAATAATAACTATAAAGGAAATTTTATGAAAGAAGTTACTCTTTGGTATAACCCAAGTTGCTCAAAATGTCGTGAGGCTTTAGCTATCTTAGATGAGAGTGGATGTGAGATTATGACTGTTGAATACTTAAAGGAAATCCCTACAAAAGATGAGATAACAACTGCACTTACTATGCTTGGGATGAATCCTAGGGAGCTTATGAGAACTAAAGAAGATATCTATAGCGAACTAAATCTAAAAGATGAATATGACTATGACAAACTTGTAGATGCAATGATAGAAAACCCTATACTAATAGAGAGACCTGTAATCTTTAAAGACTCAAGAGCCATCATAGGACGACCAACTTCCATCATCGCTAAGTTTTTACAAGGTTAAGACGCTCTAAGCTTCTTTGCTTTTGTCTTTTTTCACAAAAGCACAATCACCACTTGAGTAAGGACAAGTTTTTACTATGCTCATCTCAAAATGCTCTTCTTCTATGCCCTCTTGTTTTCTATCATAGTGACGCATAGCAGCACGAAATGCAGTTAAAATAATATTTGCACTATCTTGATGTACAGTCGAGATATGTTCAACTTGTTCGCCCTCTGGTTTACTTGTATCTACTTTTGGCTTTTCTAAATTTGCATAAGACTCTTTTAAATCCTCTTCAAGTCCAAAAACAGTAACTAAAACATTTACTATCGGCTCACCTTTTATCATCTCACTAAGAAGTGAACCTAGTGTAGTTGCATCAGGGCCAGTTGAATTAGTTCCAAACTTTACATCTATAATATGAGAACTATCTCTTTTTAAGTACATAATTGCATATGTTTTTGTAGCGTTATCTATACCGATTCCAACACAGTCAGCATCTAGCATCTCCCCATAATTTTGGGGTTGTAGCATATGTCTTCCTATCTCAGTTTCTAGTTCTTGTTGTTCTTTATCTTGCATCTTTAACCTCTTAAATAGTTGATGTGAGTTTTTCTATACTCACTCCATTATCTTTTAAAAATTTTGAAATAATCTCTGAGTGAGTATGTTCATACTCTTTTGCATAAACGATTCTTTTTATCCCACTTGCTATAAGATTTTTACTACACTCACTACAAGGCTCTAGTGTCACATAAATAGTAGCATCTTCTATGGATATACCCTTTCTAGCTGCCCAGATAATAGCATTCATCTCTGCATGAATTTCATAAGTTTTTGACCATTCATGATGTTCATTTGTGTACTCATCTTTCCAGTAATCACAACAGTTTGTAAAACCAGATGGTGTCCCATTGTAGCCAGTACTTAGTATCCTGCCATCTTTTACAATAACTGCACCAACTTGTTTTGAGACACACTTTGAAGCTTTTGAAATTTCTGTTGCTATGTTTATAAAATTTTCATCACTCAACATTTCTAACCATCTTTATATCAGCATTATGGCGAAGTCTTGCAAAGTAGTTACCCAAAACTTGCTCTCTTTGCTCTGCCATCATCATATTTATAACTTGGTTTTTCACACTCTCTACATCTGCTTCTTTTGCGGCCTCAATCTCTTTAATGTAAAAACTCACATATGCACCTTTTCCGTTTGGAACTATGGGAGTAAAACTATTTAATGGAGTATTAGCTAAAAGTTGTGCTAATTCTGGGGCTATCCTATCGTATGGAAGATTTTGCTCAGAGCTTGTTATATCTGGAGAGTAAAACATTGGATTATCTATTTTTTCTTGAAGTCTTTGCTTGCTTTGTGCATTGTATATAACGACATTAAAAGCACTTGGATGCAAGAATGACTCTTTATGAAGATTGTAATAATTCTTTATCTCATCATCACTTGGCTCTTCTACGGCACTATAAGCGATAGATGAGTATAATTTTTGAGATAGGAGCTTCTCTTTAATTTTTTCTTTTAGTTCCACAGATGTCAAACCATTAGACTCTCTAATGGCTTCATAAAACTCATTAACATTTAAACCATTTCTAGCAGCTGATTTTTTGATATCATCATAAACTTCACTACTATCGACAGAAATCTTTCTCTCATCTACTTCTTGAAGCTCTAGTTTTTTTCTTATAAGAGCATCTGTGGCTGCTGTTGCATCTACTTTTGAGAGCTGCATCTCTTTTTTTATCTCATAAATAGTTATCGCATCTCCTTGAACTACAACTGCGACACCACCTACCATTTTAGCCTCCAACGATAAAGCTAATAAAATTGTTAAAACTATCTTTTGCATCTGTTATCCTATTAATCAAAGGGATTATTTTATCTCTTTTTAGCCAATATTTGCCTAAAGAAGACTCAAACTCTAGACTTTTACCATATCTTAACGAAAAACTCTCTAGAATTTCACTACTAAACTACTTATAATAAAAGGCTCTTTAATGGTTGTTACTCGTTTTGCTCCAAGCCCTACTGGCTATCTTCATATTGGTGGTTTAAGAACTGCCCTTTTTTCTTATCTTTGGGCTAAAAAAAATGCTGGGAAATTTCTTCTTCGCATAGAAGATACAGATAAAGCAAGAAATTCTCAAGAGGCAGCAGATGCTATTCTTAAGGCTTTTGATTGGCTTGGCTTAACTCATGATGGGGAGATTGTCTATCAATCTCAAAGAGATGAAATTTATACAAAGTATATTAAGCAACTCTTAGATGAAAAAAAAGCATATAAATGTTATATGTCAAAAGAAGAACTTACAGAACTCCGTGAAACTCAAATGGCGAACAAACAAAGAACTATGTATGATGGAAGATTTCGTGACTTTGAT
>Ga0172377_10005188_pt1 | contig 13391 bp, 16 predicted proteins | sample Pumphouse3metaG_FD_119749 | JGI IMG/M metagenome (GOLD analysis project Ga0172377, IMG submission 119749) | Leachate microbial communities from a municipal landfill in Southern Ontario, Canada - Pumphouse #3 metaG | ecosystem: Engineered > Solid waste > Landfill > Unclassified | place: Canada... | reverse complement strand
TAAATGGATTGAAAACAAACTAAATAATCGACCTCGTAAAAGGCTCGGATTCCTTACACCAAATGAAAAATTTAAACAAATTATAAACCAGTATTCAGTTGCATTTGCAGGTTGAATTCAGCTGTCCTTAAAAGAGATCTCACACTTCTTGTTTAAAACGAAATGTACAATAGTTACACAAACCGATTTCAGAATGTAACAAAAGCGAACTCTTACATAATTTAATACGTTGCAAACATTGATGACGCAGCGCGTCACAAAAAAAACGCAGCGCGTCACGAAAGAAACGCACTGCGTCACAAAAGAAACGCGACGCGTCACCAATTGAACTTCATATTGAAATCATTTACCGAACCTAACAGGAGCAATTAAGAGAACAGTTTTCACGTTGAATTGCCAAATTAAAAATATCGTATAACTTACATTTGCACAAATTTTGCACTAACTTTGTAGCCGTAATCAAAGAAATAAACCATGCAGGAAGTAAACAGAGATAAAGTTTTAGTCGTTTTCAGTGGAGGACAAGACTCCACGACATGCCTCTACTGGGCAAAACAACACTTCAAAAAAGTTTATGCCTTGACATTTATTTACGGTCAAAAGCACGTAGTAGAAGTAGAGTATGCTGAGCGCATTGCTCAAAAAGCAGAGGTGGAATGGGACAAAATGGACGTTTCGTTTATTGGCAAACTAGGGCAAAACTCTCTGACAAACCCGGATATTGAAATGGACCAAAAGAAGCCCACCGATTCATTTCCAAACACATTCGTTCCTGGGCGAAATTTATTTTTCATCAGCATCGCCGCAGTTTATGCACGAGAGCGCGGCATCAGTCATTTGGTAACTGGCGTTTCCCAAACAGACTTCAGTGGCTATCCCGACTGCAGGGATGCTTTCATTAAAAGCCTCAACGTATCACTCAATCTGGCAATGGATGAACAATTCGTGATTCATACTCCGCTCATGTGGATCGACAAATGTGAAACATGGGCCATGGCAGATCAATTGGGAGTACTCGACCTGGTTCGCCATGACACCGTGACCTGCTACAACGGCATTCCCGGAGACGGCTGCGGGCACTGTCCATCGTGCATGCTGCGCCGTGAAGGATTGGAATCTTATTTGGACCAAAAAGCTAAAGGAAAAGGATTTAAAGACCTGATTTATGGATAGAAAAGAAGAAGGCTTGCAAGCCTTGGGACATAAAATGAACTACAAGACGGATTATGCCCCCGAAGTCTTAGAAACGTTTGAAAACAAACACCCGGACAATGACTACTGGGTCAGGTTCAACTGTCCAGAATTCACCTCACTATGCCCTATAACGGGACAGCCAGACTTTGCAGAAATACGGATCAACTACATGCCTGACCATAAAATGGTAGAAAGTAAAAGTTTGAAACTTTACTTGTTTAGTTTTCGCAATCACGGCGATTTCCATGAAGACTGCGTGAACAAAATCATGAAAGATCTCATTCAATTAATGGACCCCAAATATATTGAGGTGACCGGTATCTTCACGCCAAGAGGTGGCATCAGCATTTATCCCTATGCCAATTACGGGCGCCCCAACACAAAGTATGCGGAACTGGCACAGTTTCGCATAATGAGACACGACTTGTAGATCCGGCCAGCTTCTACTCTTCGTGAGCCGTTTATACAAATCAGGAGATAATCATAAATTTGAAAATGCATTAATCCAAAATCAATCCCAAATCGTTTTTCAATTTGGCAATGCCCTCATGTTCCATTACGAGTTTGTCAAAAAGTTCGCTTGGATTGTGACGCATATTTTGCTTTTCGGATACCAACACTTTCAAAATAATCTTCAAATTTCTATTATCCAACTGACGTTGCAAATAATTCTCGATTTTGGGTATTTCAGGCGCCATAAATTTACGCACCACTTCATTATTGACGTGCACTTCCACTTGTGCGTCTGGAAGCAACAGTACGTCCATGCCCTCCATTCTTCCGCTGATAGCAGCCTCCTCACGTGGCAACTCTTTGGCATATTGATTCCAATAATAGAGTAGAGCCTTTTCGTCGAAAATGGTTTCACCCATAGTTTGAGTCGCAACGCCCTTTGTATTGGGATTCGCTTCAGTTTTCTTTTCACTTTGAGCGTTTATCCGGATAGAAGGTGTCGGATGAAGGAGTAAATGCGAGTGTGTGTTTTTAATCTCCGGCGTAGCCAAGTTTTTGGGCGTTGTCACGGGAGATGAAACTGTTGTCGCCGACTTGACAGACGTATTTGTCGGCATCGTATCAGCAACATGAGCCGCCGAATTGGTTTCTTTAAATAGTGGTTTTATTTTTTTTGTAGGGCCAGGCCCCACACTATCATCAGAGTCGGTGAATTGCGCTGCTTCAATCAAGGTGATTTCAACAGAAAGCCGTTTATTTAAAGAATACTTATACTCATTGGAACAACGTTCACAGAGGCGAATGGCTTTGTATAGAAATTTTTCACTGCACTGATGTGCCTGCTCAATATAACGTTGCTTCACGTTGTCTGCAGCATCCAGTAATTTCACCGTCACTTCGTCTCGACTAACCAATAAATCACGCAAATGACTCGCCAATCCGCCAATAAAGGAACCTCCATTAAAACCCTTTTCCACTATTTCATTAAACAAAAGTAAAGTTTGACTGATTTGATGTCCAATTAAAGCTTCTGTCATTTTAAAATAATAATCATAATCCAGCACATTGAGACATCTCAACACACTTTCGTAAGTAATGTTGCCATCGGAGAAATTCGTAACCTGATCAAAAATCGAAAGAGAATCACGCATACCGCCATCTGCTTTCTGCGCAATAATACTTAAGGCCTCTTCTTCATATTTGATCTGTTCTTTCTCTGCAACCATTTTAAGCTCCCCCACAATATCATTGACACTCATCCTGTTGAAATCGAAAATTTGACACCGACTTAAAATAGTAGGCAACATCTTTTGTTTCTCAGTCGTAGCAAGAATAAAAATCACATATGAAGGCGGTTCTTCAAGCGTTTTCAATAAAGCATTGGCCGCAGCCTGCGAGAGCATGTGTACCTCATCAAGAATGATCACCTTATATTTTCCTAACTGTGGCGGAATGCGCACTTGATCTATAATTTCACGGATATCATCCACAGAATTATTCGCTGCCGCATTGAGTTCCTGTACATTCATACTGCGCTGTTCGTTAAAAGAAACGCAGCTTTCGCATTCATTACAGGCTTCACCATCTTCATGAGGATTTAAGCAATTAATAGCCTTTGCAAAAATGCGCGCACACGTAGTTTTACCAACACCGCGGGGTCCACAAAACAAATATGCCCCAGCCAACTTATGACTAATAATAGCGCGCTTCAAGGTATTCGTCAATGATTGCTGGCCAACTACATCATCAAAAGTCGTGGGTCTGTATTTTCGTGCAGAAACAATAAAATTCTCCATATTGAAAAAAAGATTATCTTTTTGGTGAACGCAAAGATATAAATTTATCGCGTAATGCGAAGTAGGTTTAAAAGCTTTTCTTTAACTTTGCCAAGAGTTAGAGAAAGAAAGTATTCCATATATGTCAAAATTACGCAACTACTGGATTTTTATTTGCCATCACAAGTATGTAGTGGCTATTATCTTCTTTGTTGTAATTGTAGGCTTTCTGGACTCTAACAGTTTCTATAATATCTACCTTCAACGACAGGAAATTAGTAGACTGAAATCAGACATACAGGATTATAGAATACGCTATCGCAAAGATACCCGTATGCTAAAAGAACTTGATGCTAATCCGCAGGCAATGGAAAAAATTGCCCGTGAACGCTACTTGATGAAAAAGCCGAATGAAGATGTTTACATTTTTCAATAACACATGAAAACTCTCACTCCTATTCAAAATTTTATTTACCGTTTAGGTGGCATTCTCATTCTGCTTGGTATCATATTATGGATGCCTAGATTCTATTTTGCACCATATATTTATTGTGCCGGAGCTATCGCATTTGCCTCCATGCAGTTTCTTCAACGCTACGAAGGAAGAAGCCTTGTTATAAGGCGTCTGCGCAAACAACAATTACTTGGTGCATTTTTCTTTCTTGTAACAGGCGCACTCCTCATTGGCAGTACACTCCACCTTCCATACTTGCAGCACAATGAATGGGCCATAGGTTTAACTATCGCAGCAATTTTTGAACTCTATACCGCATTTCGGATTCCGGTTGAATTGAAAAAAGAATAAGTAGATCGCACCTCCCTATTTTTGAGGACATTTTAACAATACGGCCTTATTTCAATAAAAAAAGAGATTGTTAAGGCAACGTTTTCGAAAACAAGTCTAAAAGAACTTATTATCAATTAATAACGCTCACAAAATTCGTTTTTCATTCGTATATTTGTGCCGAAATAGTTCAAAAAAGTAATCAGGTTTAGATGAATAAAGTATTTTTCGTTCTGTCGTCGATATGTTTGCTGCTCTGCTCCTGTTCTGAACAGTACAACATCAATGGTGATTCTACTGTCTCCACGCTTGATGGTCGCATGCTTTATCTCAAAGCCCTCACTGACAACGACAATCTTCGAAGTCTGGACTCTTGCGAAGTAGTTCACGGCAAATTTAATTTTATTGGCATGCTCGATTCCACCTGCATGGGCGAACTTTACATGGACAACGAGAGCGTTATGCCCGTTGTGATTGAGAATGGGAATCTCAACATCCGCATTAACAACATTGAGCAACGTGTTTCCGGCGGTTCTCTCAACAACAAGCTGTATCGTTTCTTGGAACAAAAAAACCAGATTGAGAGTCAAATCACAGAACTTTCAAATGAGGAGGCTCGCCTCATCCTTTCTGGCAAAAAGCCGAACAAAATCCATGCACGCATGTCAGAAAAAGCAGATAAGCTTTATGCAAAAATCGAGAAAATGGAAACTCAGTTCATTGTCGAAAACCACGATAATATCTTGGGACCTACATTTTTCATGATGCTTTGCAGTCAATATCCTTACCCCATTGTAACTTCTCAGATTCAACAAATCATTCGTAACTCGTCACCTCAATTCAGGCACATCCCGTTTGTACGAGAGTATATGAAAGCTGCAGAATCAAACATGCACTATATTCGACAAACACGAAACAATAACATGGACAACAACTAAGGCACAAATTTATTTTGCCGCAGTATTAGCACTACCTTTATTTACGAATAATTGTATTCTTCCAAAATACGTTGTGCATAACCTTCAAAGGCAAAAAGACTCTGCGTTTTTTTGAGTTTCTTTTTCAACTTCTTATCGGCATCAGGCATGAAATATGTCCAAAACTCCTGCATATGCTTCAATATTTGCATTTCTCCTGAAAACTTTCTTGCATAAGCATCATAAATCCTTTCATAAAAATCCACACATCTTGCTTTTCGCTCGGTACAATTCCATTCTGGATGAAGCAGGTCAGGATGAGCTAACAATCCACGACCAATCATCACGCCCGACAATAAAGGAAAGTCCTCTTGTAACTTCTTGACCCCCTGAAATGATAAAATATTTCCATTATAAACAACTGGGTGACTGCACTCAGACAGGAATCGGGCAAAAACTTTTTTATCAGGCTCCCCATCATAACCTTCTTTTGCCGTTCGAGCATGGAGTGTTACATGGCGCAAGTTTACTTTATTTATTATAGGTATAAGAGACCACAAATCTGTACTCGATTCCAATCCACTTCTCATTTTTAGAGAGAATGTGATTTCAGGAAATTTCTCTGTAACCGACAATACATCCGCTACTTTTTCTGGATATGGCAATATGCCGGCACCCCGAACACCTTGAACCACCTTAACAAACGGACATCCCATGTTAATATCCACCCGCCGACAGCCGGCCGCATATATTTGCTCCACTAAAATTGCTGCTTCCAAACTATTTTTCGGCAGAATTTGAGGCGTTGTTTTAGCTTCCTTTTGTACGAAATTCAATTCTCGCAAATCACTCTTTCTGATCACACCGCTTTCAACACGCATAAAAGGGGTAAAATATTCCTTTACGCCACCGAAAACGCTTTCGTACGTCAGTCTGAATTCATGGTCAGTCAATCCCTGCAAAGGAGCAAAGAAAACAGACACTTCCATATTTATTTTATCTTATCTAACTCGTTTAAAGCAAAATTGTAAGCTCCTAGATTTATTACAAAACTCGTATCAACTGTAGAAATATCCACACCGGTTTTCTTATGTTCCTGATAAGGCACTTCCTCTTTAGTTTCGGGTACATGTGCAACCATCATCTCAGGTTTAAGTAACTCAGCCATTTGTTCGGGATTAGTCATATCATAAACATCCATTTGTAAACGAGGAACATTTCCACCTTCAAATCGTCCTATTTGCCCGTTCATTTCCTCCAACATTGCAGGAAAGAAATATTTATGAGCACCAGCTAATCCCCCTCCTATTACAACGACACCATCTATAAGAGTCAAAGCATAACAAAGAGCATTACCCAATCCTTTCCCAAAATGTACAAAGGTTTTACGCGCAGCTGCTTGATCACCGGCTACACGACCATCTGCAATATCACAAATGTCTTTCGGCGTCAATTCCGAGCGATTTTCGCCGGAGAACTCTGCATACATGCGCTTCACTGCGTGTATTGAAACACTTTCTTCAGCTATCATTTCAGGATAATATTTGTCACGAAAGACCCAAACATCTCCACCACAACCATTGTCACCCAATAATAATTCGCCATTTAGAACGACTCCGGCACCAAAGCCAGTACCCAAAGTAATACCTATTAAATTCTGATAACGATGAGGATTCCCAGACGCTTCCAAAGCCTTATTCAACGCAGGTAGCATGCCAGAAAGAGCCTCCCCATAAGCAAACAAATTTCCATCATTATTAATAAATACGGGAATACCAAATTTCTTTTCCAAGAAAGCCTTCAGTGCTACACCTCCTCTAAACGCAGGAAGATTGGGTAAATCACCTATTACTCCATTTACGTAATCTGCCGGTCCCGGAAAAGCAAAACTAATCGCTATCGGCTCTTGAATTAGACGTTCTTTTACAGAATTAAATCCTTCTTCCAGTGTTTTCAAACAAATCTCCAGATTGTTTGCTCCACTAGGAAGTCTAACAGGCTCCAAAATTTCTTTATTCCCCTGTATAGCAGAGAAAATAAAATTTGTACCTCCTGCATCCAACGTCATAACAACGCGCTTATCATTACTGTAATCCATTTTTATGTTCTTTATAGATTTGACTCTTGAGTTTCTCTTTTGAGATTAATTCTCCGACAAAGTTAAAACGTTTTTTAAAAATACAGGTCAAATGTCGCACTAAAAGCAACAGGAAATACGTTATTGAACGTAAAGATTATTAAAGATGAAGAACAAGCACTTTCATGTTGTAGCTGCAGTTATAACTTTTAATGGACGCATTCTGTGTATGCAGAAAGGCGAAACTCAATATGTATACACCTCACATCATTACGAATTTCCTGGAGGAAAAGTAGAAAGAGGTGAAACTGAACCTGATGCACTTCAACGAGAATTGCGTGAAGAAATGAACTACGAAATACAACCCATTCGTCATCTTCAAACAATAGAACATTGCTATCCTGATTTTGGCATCACTCTTTCAGCATGGCTATGCACAGCTTGTTCCGACATTTTTTACATGAAAGAGCATGAAAACTTCCAATGGCTAGTTCCTTCTTGCATTGCAAATCTAAATTGGTGTGCGGCTGACCTGCCAATTGCGATCCAAATCAGCAAGGAACAGCATTGACTTTTTATTTCGTTAAATTTTCTATCAACAAAAAATGTATTATCTTTGCAAAATAATAAACGTCTGCTATATATCCATAATTTCATATAAACCTTCTTTTGTTCCACCTCAAAAACTGTCAGCTTTTTTCAGTACACTCCCATTTTTTGAAATCTATATAAAATCTAATGAAAAAAGGACCCCAACAGAAACAATTTAATATCGGTATAAAAAAATGGTTTATAGCAATAAGGCCATGGTCTTTTCCTGCTTCGGCAATGCCTGTTATTGTCATCGTTTCGTATATTTTCTGGCAGTGGCATAATTCTGAAAAATCATTTTCAATAAATTGGCTTAATGCTATCATCAGTTTATTAGGAGCAATGTCTTTTCAAGCAGCAGGAAATGTAATTAGTGATTACTTTGATTTCAAATACCATGTTGATCGTAAAGAATCTTTTGGCTCGAGCCGCGTGCTCATAGATAAAATGTTCACGCCGCCATCATTACTTCGATTTGGAATAGTACTGTTGACCGTTTCTGTGTTTATAGGTTTTTTTCTACTATCACATAGTGGCATTCATCTTCTTTGGATTGGACTTGTTGGTTTTTTGGGCACATATTTTTATTATGTACTAAAATATCGCGCTTTTGGAGATCTTCTAATCTTTGTGATTTTTGGACAACTTATTGGTTTAGGAACGGCCTTTGCCATGACAGGGACACTTCTTTGGGACGCATTACTGATTTCTATACCCATAGGTTTTTTGATTGTAAATATTTTACATGCGAACAATACTCGCGATATTTTATTTGACAAAAAGGCTGGAATTTGTACTTTTGCCATATTGTTGGGCCTGCATGCTTCTAAGATACAATACGCAATATTAAATATATGTAGCTATTTGACTATTGTAATATTAATAATTCTTGACTTCATTCCAACAACTTGCCTTTCAGTGTTTCTGACATGCCCATTAGCTATAAAAAATATCAAATGCATGTCACACGCCTCCATTGAAGATCCAAAACAAATCAAAAAATTAGATAGCATGTCAGCCCAATTGGTCTTGGCTTTTAGCTTGTGCGTAGCTATATCAAATATTATTGCTGTATACTTGAAATAATTTGGCAAATGAACAAAAAAATACTACTTCCCTTATTGATAACAGCCTTTTTGTGGTTTATCATGTTTTCCCCATGGACAGCCCAATATATTAACTTTTGGTACAGCATGAGCTGCTCAGCCATTATATTATGGTCCCTTTGTATCTGGCTTTCTCCAAATTTCAAACAACAATTTCACTTTAATTATATTGATGTGTCTCTTGGCATTATTTCCGCAATCCTATTATGGATTATCTTCCTCCTTGGTGATGTCATTTCGAAATGGTTATTTGATTTTGCTGCCCCACAGATTAACAGCATTTATCAGATAAAGGAGAAACAGAACATTCTTTATATTAGTCTAGCTCTTACCTTTGTTATTGGGCCTGCAGAAGAAATTTTTTGGCGTGGCTATTTGCAACGTACTTTGACAGGACGGTATGGTAAATATGTTGCCTACATTACAACAGCTCTTATATACGCTCTTGTACATATTTGGTCATTTAATTTTATGCTTGTAATGGCAGCTTTAATTTGCGGTTTATTTTGGGGACTATTGTACATGTATCGACATAATTTGATAACAAATATCCTCTCTCACACTATATGGGACGTCGCCATATTTATTCTATTCCCAATTAACTAATAATCCAGATATTCTCTCGGAACGTAAAATATCATATTAACTTTACGATGCCTTTTGTAAGTAATACTTCGAACTCTTTATAGTTAAACATATAAGAAGGAACATCAACATTATGCACTATTATCAAATTCTTTTGCTTCAACATTTCCAACCACGCAAAAGTATCAGCATCAAGTCCATATAAATTTGAGAGAAGCACATCTGCATCTTCAAAGGTAAAAATATGGTTTAGAAAGCTGAATGCCAAAGGTTCTGTTATCATTCTACGTTGTATTTCCTCTATGGCTTTTTCTAAAATTTTTTGATGATCAAATGCCAGCTTTGGAAGCGCTTTTAAAGAAAACCACTGAGCCTGAGCAGCATCGTCATTTCCAACTGCCTCCTGCTCCAAATCACGGCAAACACAAGAAAAAAAAGCTACGGTAACAGTCCATCCGCGAGGATCTCGCTGAGGAGCCGAAAACGTATGAAATTGATATAATTCAAGATTTGACAAAAGTGTTTCTTCCTGCAATTCACGCAATGCACACTGTTCTACCGTTTCACTTTCTTCTACAAAACCTCCTGGAAAAGCCCAAGACCCTTTAAAGGGAGGATTCTTACGCTGAATCAGTAAAACTTTCAGGTCATCACGAAACAATCTCAGTAACACACAATCTGTTGTAAGTGCAGGACGCGGATATTTATAGCTGTATGTATTGACTTCCATCGTTATTTTGAACAATCTATAATTTACCTACCAATAGAAAAGTAATCAATCCCCATACTCTTCATATCTTCAGAAAGATATAAATTACGTCCATCAATAACTACTGGGCGCGTCATAATCTTTTTCAGAGCATCCCAATCCGGCATTCGAAACTGCATCCATTCTGTTAATACCATAACAGCATCCGCATTTTTAGCTGCATCATAAATATCTTCAGCATAATAAACTGCCGTGCCTAATCTTCGACGGCATTCGTCCATTGCCTGCGGATCAAAAACACGTATCCGACAACCTGCCTTAAAAAGCAAATCAATCGTTACAAGCGAAGTAGCTTCACGCATATCGTCTGTCTCAGCTTTAAATGCAAGTCCCCAAATTGCAATGGTTTTACCATCTAATTGTCCCTTATAATATCTATCTAATTTATTAAATGCTACAGTCTTTTGATATTTATTGACTTCTTCAACTGCCTGCAAAACGCGCATTTGATAGCCATTCTCATCTGCCGTATGAATAAGAGCTTTCACATCTTTTGGGAAACACGACCCACCATAACCACAACCTGGATAAAGGAACTTAGAACCAATTCTTGAATCTGCTCCAATGCCTTTGCGCACCATATTCACGTCAGCTCCCACTAATTCACATAAGTTAGCAATATCGTTCATAAAACTTATTCGCGTTGCCAACATGCTGTTGGCTGCATACTTTATCATTTCGGCTGAAGGTATATCCGTAAAAATAACCCGGAAATTATTTAATAGAAAGGGATGATAAAGACGAGAAAGTAATTCTTTTGATCGGTCGTTATCCACACCCACAATAACACGATCTGGACTTAAAAAATCCTTTACAGCAGTACCTTCTTTCAAAAATTCAGGATTACTGGCAACATCAAAATCTATCTGCACTCCACGTTTTCGCTGTTCCTCAAGAATAATCTGGCGTATCTTTTCAGCTGTTCCAACCGGAACGGTACTTTTTGTAACTACGACCAAATAATGTTCCATATTTTGGCCTATTTCACGCGCCACTTCAAGAACATATGAAAGATCTGCACTCCCATCTTCGTCCGGAGGCGTTCCAACAGCCGTGAATATCAAATCTTCTTTATTCAGACAGTCCGTAAGTCTAGTTGTAAAATTCAAACGACCAGCTTCTAAATTATTCTTGACTACAAGTTCCAGTTCGCGCTCATAAATAGGGATGATGCCTTGTTTAAGTTTTTCAATTTTATTTTTATCAACATCGACACAGGTGACAGAATTACCCATTTGTGAAAAACAGGCACCAGAAACTAACCCAACATATCCGGTTCCGACAATTGCTATATTCATATTTAAATTTACGGTCTAAAAACTTTTAAACAGAAAAAGTCACCCGACTTACGTCCGGTGACCTTAACTTTATTTTCTACTCTGCAGGTAGCTTATCAGTTGGCTGCCGGAGCGCTTTGTTGCTGTCCAGACGGTTGCTGTGCCTGTTGATTAGGTTGCGCGTTCGGCGTTGCAGAACCAGGCATAGTTGCAGCATTATTAGAACTCGGTGCACTAGGCAATGAAGTAGCTGTATTCGGTTTCATCAAAACTGAAGAATCTGCACTAACCGGAGGTACGAAATAAGCACACACTACACTCAAAACAACCATGGCAATAGCCAAACCCCACGTAGTTTTTTCAATAACATCCGTCGTTTTACGTACACCCATAATCTGGTTGGAAGAAGAAAATCCAGAAGCCAAACCTCCGCCCTTTGATTCCTGTATCAAAACGATCAGCGACATAAGGATGGACGCAATAACAATCAAAATAATTAATACGCTATACATTGTTTATTTTTTATTTATCGATATAAGTTTCTCTAAAAATCTAATTTGGTCTGCAAAGTAACCATTTTTTTTTGAATTATTCAAATTTAAAGCCTTTATTATTTCTAAGGCTCGTTCATATTTATGTTGCTTAATATAAATTTGCGCCAAAGTTTCCGTAAAAAACTCTTCTCTAGATGGTTCATCATCTTCAGGAGTTTCTAGCTCACCGTCAAATTTTTCAGCCAGAACAATTCTAGCGGACTTTCGCTCATCTTTTTTTAAAGACAAAATGTCAACTTCATCTTTCTTTTCGTCGCAATAAGGCATCACGTTTTCTTCCTCCTCCATTTGCATAAGATAAGAAGCATAATCTTGCGCTGCATCCGAAGGAGAAATTTTGCGAATAGGTTTTTCTGTTGGTTTATCTCCCAGATAATTATCAATCAAGGATAAAGTTCTGTCTCCATCTTCCTCTTTTTTCTTATCCTCAGAAATCTGTGGTTCTATTTCATATCTTTTTCCTTCTATTAAATTAAAGAGGACACTTCTATCGGCCAGTAATAAAGCAGAACGCTTCAACTCGTCATTAAATTGGGGCGATTGGATTTTATATAAATTTTCAAGTAAAAGTAAACGCAAAGTTTGATAATACGGATAGCGCAATTGCATTTTAAGTAGAATATCCACAGTATTGCTGTTAAGCAACTCCGGATTTCTAATTAAATCTATTGTCTTTATCTCAGGCGTTTCCATTATGCAAATACCGTTTTATTTCTACCAATTTGCAACAGTAGCATTAAAAATCTGCTCTGTAATATCTTTGATCATTTGATTTACAAGTTCTTCTTGGACAGCCATAAGTTGCTTAGAAGAATCATATTCTGTAGTTGCTGTAAATTTACGTTCAAAATCGTCTGAATGTTTTTTATTATTGACGAACCTCACATTAACCGTCAATTTTAACTGCACTTGAGCAGAATAACCGCTAGCGGAAACAGATTTGTTATATTGACTATAGTCCACAATTTCTCCCGAAAGTTGCAAATCACCATTTCGTTTCACTTGCTTCAGCTTTGTTTGTCGACTATAAATATCCTGTAATTCATTATTAAACATGGCATGCATTGGGGCCCAGACATAGGCAGAACGAATGGGGAAATCCGAAAACTGGATGCTTTTTACAACATCATAGTTAATCGAAGCACCATTAAATTTGTATGACACCATACAGGATGTCACAAGCAAAATAAGAGAAAGTTGCAATACCCCAAATACTGATATCTTTTTTATCTTAATCCAAGCCATATTCTTTTATTTTACGATAAAGCGTGCGCTCAGAAATGCCTAATTCTGCAGCCGCATCCTTTCT
>Ga0172377_10005187_pt1 | contig 13391 bp, 9 predicted proteins | sample Pumphouse3metaG_FD_119749 | JGI IMG/M metagenome (GOLD analysis project Ga0172377, IMG submission 119749) | Leachate microbial communities from a municipal landfill in Southern Ontario, Canada - Pumphouse #3 metaG | ecosystem: Engineered > Solid waste > Landfill > Unclassified | place: Canada... | reverse complement strand
TTATTAAGTTGAGGAAGAAGGTGTTCCGCGAACTCAATCAGAATAAGGAAATGAAACGACTTTCCATCATCCCTTGGCATTGATGATGTTTGTTGCCCAAGCCTTAACAAAGATCGTAGTACCTGAACAAATTCATTTTCTGAACGAGCACATTGTGAACCATTGTTGTTATATAATCCAAGTTCTCTGAGGACTTTTATTATTCCGGCTCTTTCAGAAGATTTTAATCCTGTGAGGTCATAATATACACCTGTAGAACTGCTATATTGCACCAAGATAAGATTATGCCTTAATAGAGCTTGCTCCCGGACTATCTCGAGTAATGGTTGTATGTGTCCCTCCTGATTGATCTCAAGATCGTTCAAGTTGCGTCCCTGTAATATAACACAACTTTTCCCCTCGTTATAAGGCTGAAGTATTTGATCTATTGCTTTTTCCATGCTTAATTTTTTATTGCAACTTTATTATTTAGTTTTCTTAGCCGCTCAAAATCTTTCTTCTTGTGAGATGTTTTATCCATTTGGTCAATCATCCTGGAGTAGGACATTTGACATTTCCCTCCGGTATATGCATTTTGCTGTTCACCAATTTTAATATTCATTTTTCGTAATTCTTCATCAAATTGCTTTATGATTACACGGCAAGATCCGTCTGTTATACCAATAGTCTCTGTATTGGCATTTACTTGGTTAGTTTTTTTATTTAATGATATTTCTGACAATAGTCTTTGACCATTGTGGTTAGTTGCTAAAACTTCTATCCTATCATTCACTGTAATAATATCAACTGTCTTAAAACCCACATTTTCGCTGGCTATTGCACAAGCATTTGCTATAGTGGACGAAAATGCTTTTGTATGACCTACTTCCAGTCTGTTCATCATTACACTAATTCCGACGTTAAGAGCCTGAATGTTATCACTTATCAATATTTCATTAATATCTTCAGCTATTGCATCCTGATCTTCAACCTTAAAGTTCATATGCTCAAGAGTTTTAAGTATTGTTGCTTTTCTGGTTATGACAGGATCTTTTTGATTGCCCATCAAATCTAATTTACATGACGAAAAATTCTTCTTAAAAGACTCCCGAAGTGTATTGGGACTTACTATTGAAACGTTGACCATATTGTTTTTCTGGTTAACATTTAGTGATTCTAAAAGCTCAGATATGCCCGTAGACAAAGTGGGCTTAATGCTTTGTAATACGGCACTTAACGTACTATAATTAGATATATCAAGTAATACACTTGAAGACTCAGGTGGTTGATCAATTGATATTTCAGTAATACTGCGTATGTTTGATCTTGTTGTAATTTCGCTCATGACTTATAATATTTTATCCTCTGTGCTGATAATTTCTATCTGAGAACTATAATCGTCTGGGATAATATCAGATTCATGTTCATCAAGATGAATCTGCGTATTGTCTCCTGATGAGTCCCCTGCTGTATCTTCCATGCTGACCTTATTAAGATTGTCCCATACTTGTCTCACTGTATCTTGTGCCTGATTGAAAAAACCTCCTGTATCAACTATGGGACGACCATCCGAGCCACCATGATATGGTAGTGAGTTATTGTATATAACCCTGTTATTAATCATCCAAATTTGAAAATTATCGAGCAACCGGAGTACATTTGCAGAAGCATTGGAATTTACCTCATTTAACATAAAGTATTCCAATACAAAAGCTCTTGCATTATTAGCAAATTTGCTTCTAGCTGACTCAAACGATTCTTTCAGTGACCTCATATATTTTTCTGCCTGCACAATCTTTTTTTCCTTTTTTTTCTGGTTTTTGATCTTTGTTTTTGTGTTTTTTATGGTGATAAACTTAGGACCCATAGCTACTAATGTAGCATGCATGGTAATATCTACTATACATCCAACAATATTTAGTGCCATTACAACTGGACGGTAATTTGAATCGAAACCTTCTAGTAGGTTCATAAAAGGGATGAACAATACCAAAATATATGGAGTTGTTCTACAAAAGTTATAAAGTATTGGTTTATCATCTCTGTTTATTTCTCCAGCTAATCTGCTCAAATATATAGAACCATGAATAATTACATAAGCAAGAACAAGACACAATGGGATATATATAATCAATGGAATATTTGCATAGAATTCAGAAAGAAAAAATTTGACCCCTTTGACTGAAAGGGTAGTGGCAATAAGTAGAACAACTAAAAATATTGTTCTGTATCTTTTGACGTTTTGCTTGTCCTCGAAATCAGGAGCCGGTTCAAGGTCTGCAGATAGTCGATCATAATCTTCTCTGGCCTGGTGATATCTTTTGATCATACTTTGCATTTGATTAAAACTATTGCTTACTTCCAATGCTACACCCTTAGCACTAGAAAACATTTTTGAAACTGTCTTTGAATCAAATGAAAGATTATCGTTGTGAAATATTGTGGCCATAATCAAAGATTTAATTTGTTTACTTGTCTGTTAATTATCAAATTCAAGGCACGTTCAATATTATCAATTTCCACCGAACGGCCTGCAACAACACTCGAATCTGAACCGCTGTTATTGACAGTAACCAGAAAAATATCATCCGGTATAGGTTTCAACTCCAGTGATGTGTCAGAAGCGGGTAAATCATGCTCTCCGTCACTGATGAGAAGAATGGAAAGCGTGGAGAAAACTTCAGAGGTAAGACTTGAAAGACTCCTTGTGGCTGCGTTCAAAGCACCGATTATGTCCGAATAATCTTCTCCACGAGGTTTGGGGGCGTATTGTGAATCAATCATTTTTTGACAAGAAGAAAGGAATCTTTCAAGTTTTCTATTCTCATCATTTTTTGTAGACTCATGTTTTGTTGCCACTTCCAAAGAATCTGCGATGAACTTTTCAATGGTTTTATCGTATTCTCCTTTACGTTCACCTGTTTTTCTTAATGGTCTTTTTAGTGGCACATATTGCTTAGGAATGGAATAGTAAAGCACTTCATTGTTTAAAGCAGACCGATCAACATAAGTCAACCATAGTTCGCCTTCTCCATCTTCGGATATTAATGTGATAGCATCTGCAATTAAATCCACATTAATGCGTGGTACGCGGTAAGTATACTTACCACTTCCTGTTCCGTCAAAAATTATGAATACCGCTCTATGCCTGATAGGTTCCTGCGCTTCGGTTTTAAAGCCAAGAGTAATGGCCAGATCTTGCTTTTTAAAGTAAGAACATGATGTCAGATATACTGTAAAGACAGTTGAGATGATCAGAAGAAGTATAATCGACCGGTTTTTCATCGCAGTAGTTTTTTATTACTACTGCAAAGATATTGGATACGAGTTTTCCGAAGTTTTTCATTAACATTAAATGTTAGTCCTATTATCAGCTATATCGTTTAAGAATATCTTTATATTCTGGGGTATTAGAAAACTTCTGGAACATTCGCGCCACAATTCAGCCACTTTGTCAAATATTTCAGTAATCCATTCATTTTCATAATAGTTATCTATTAATTTTTCCAAGAAATTTTTCAAAAAGTTTATATTTAGGTCTGGCTTTATATTTTGCTTTGAAATAAAACCTTTTGAGTCAATTTCATCAGTATTTATGTATGGAGTTGGCAGGTTGAGTTCATCCCAATTCTCATAGATAATTATCTCACAAAGCATATTAACAAACCATTCTTTCAATTGTGAATAGACATCCCATCCGGAAGGTTGATCACCAAAATTTAACATGTAAGCATATTCATGAGGAAACATGTTTTGAAGTATTATTCTAAATTCTCCATGCTCTGTAGTAACACTAAATCCAAGTTTACTGTTTAAGTAATTTTTATTGAAACTCCTGGAATTACTAATTTTACTAAGCACTCCCTCTACAAAGTCGCACTCACGAATAGGAGCGTTCCCTGAATTTAAGGCGTAATCAATAACAATTAAACGATGGGTGAGTATGATAGGTAACATCGTACTTATATAAGATTCCTTGAGTTTTTCGAGGTTTAGCATCTTTAAAGAGGGGAGATTACCTTTATTCCATTGGGGAGTTAAGACATTCAATTCATTTTTTTTATACAGCTCAAAAAAATTGAGTGAAGCCGAAACAAATCTTTCAAATTCTTGTTTTTTTTCTATTACCAAGCTCAGTATCATTCCCGGGACAATTTTGAAAATTCCCTCTTTAGGAATTGGCTGGAATATGGTTCTCTTTTTTTGGTTATCCTTGCATGTCTTAATAATATCCGGGAATTTGTCTTTGAAATCTAAAAGGAAAAATTGTTCACCGTTCGCTTTGGATAGCAACAAATGATAAGGGATGCCGTTTTCATCTACTTCCTTAATCAGTGAAGCTACCACTGCTCGTGGCAGGCTGGTTATGATTGGTGTTACACAGTAATGATTCCTGGCTCTAATAGTTTTATACAGGTCAAGACCGCTATAATCTGCCCAGTTCCCGTTTTCATTCTTATACATAAGATCAAGAAAGACTATGTCATATTTTTCAGTCACTGTTAGCAAATTCTTTTTTAACATATCAGAAAATTCTTCGTTTTGATCTTGTTCAATAATATCAACGGTTTCAAAAAATTTCTGAAGTACATTTTTTAAAAAATTCCGATATAATCGATCATCTTCTACAATCATTACTTTGTACTGATACTTATTATAAGATCGATTATTTGAATCTGTGTAATAGTTTAAAAGCAGATCGTTTAGTAATATTTTTAAATTTTGAAACACATCCACCCTGCAATCATTTGTATATGAGGCACATATATTTTTAATATCTTTATTGAGATAGTTAAGGCCATTAATGCTGTTTAATAAATTCCTGTCGTTTTGTTCAGAAGAATCCGGACTATTTATTGTGTTACCAATTTCATGTACTAGATAATTGATATAACCAGCATCCGAAACAGCCAGTTTTTTTATAAGTTTATAGTGAGTAGACGAATATTCAATAAATGATCTTTCAATGATCTCTCTTTGATCAGCCAGCAGATCATAGTAAGGGAATGATTCAACAAGCCTTTTTAATGATGACCGACAACGATTAATAAGTGTTTCATAGGGCAGAATGGAAAGAAAGCGAAACTGAAGAATATGATTCTCTTTTTGAAGCTTGTTGGTAATAATGTCCTGCACATATTCATAGCCTTCATCAATATTATCCGTTTTCCAAAAAAGTTCGGGGGTTATAAAAAAAAATATCTTATCAGCTGTCTGATAACTGTTTGGATTAATTTTTGTGTTCTTAACAAAATCTAATTTGGTGTAATCCGAGTAGTTATCAACATTAATAATCTCAGAATGCCTTTCTTTTTGTAAACCTTTATCAATTTTTTCAGGATCTTTAAGCTCAGAACTCCTTCTTCCGTCAGCAGTTGAATAGAATGTCCAGGATTTCGCGACCAATTCCTTTGTATATTCAGTGCTGTGTTTGTTGCAGAATATGTAAATTTTCGTTGCCATAAGAAGTTATCCTAATAAAAGATTCTTTTCAACCATTCTTTGATTTTTCTAAACAAAGATATTCCTGTTATTCCTTCATCTGCCATACACGGGTCTTCAACTTTTTTTATAATTGGGGTAGGCTTTTCAGAAATGTTTGCACTTTTGTTTTGTTGTAAATCAACACTTTCAGATATGACAGGTTCTTTTGGTTCTTTTGGTTCAATAGGTTTATTTTCGCAGTGACATACTGGAAGTTCAGGCTTTTCTTTTTTAATAGGCGGCTCAATCCATTTATTGTTTATCAGAATGTTACAAGAAGAAAGATATTTACAAAATTTCTGTATAAAGTCTTTGAAGTCCTCATATAGAATAACGTTATTCGTATGAGCTGCCCGGTTTCTTATTGAATATAATGAATGACCTGTAACATCTCCTTTTCCTCGTATTTCAACCCCATGCCAAGTACTAGGCCTACCCTCTTTTTTATTGTGCAATAATTCAATTATTTTACCGTAGTGTACAATTATCAGGCTTATGTAATCTGAAACCGAATCAATATCATTAAGATCACTATGTAAATAGTTAACAAACAAATCTATTCCTCTTCTAAACAATATACACACTTTTTCTTTGTCTATTTTTCTTTCTTGTATTATAGAACCATCAGAATACGTCCATGCCCCACTCTTCCACCATAATTTTTCTTCTGTTTTTAGAATACTCAGCGTATCACCAAGCAATCTTAAAAGCATATATTCATCTTTCACAAAATGTGACACAATTTCTTGTAATTTATGGTAATTGTTCAGTGATTCCTTGAAGGAAAAAAAATTGTCCACCCCTTCTTTATTCCAATATGAGTCTGCTCCTATTGCACGTGTTTCAGTATATGTCCAAACTTTATTTGACGACGTTGTTATTAAGACAGGTAGAAAAGGGTATGTTTCCTTTATAGAATGTAATAATTGATAACCGGTCAGCTCTTTCACCGATATAGAATAATTATCTTGGGGGAAAATTCTCATATCCAAAAAAATACATAATGTTGTCTTATGATTGATTTGTAAATACTCAAGTGTTTTAGTACAAAGCTCCTCTTTTGTACTGTAAGACCCTTCTTTTAAGGTCTTTATATATATACTATTCTCTTTGAAAATTTCATTAAATACAACCGACCAACCTTGGTCAGCCATGTCATCAATTAGTAATATATGTTTAAGCTTCTTTGCCTTAAAACAAAAATCTTCTTGCCCATTCTGTTTTGTTATCGCACCTGCGTAAATTTTCTCAACATCAGATATGCCACTTTTTTCTATGTTTTCTTCTTCGATATTATGGTTCTGTATTTTTTCATTAATCTTCGATGACAACTGAAATAATTCATCTTTAATTTGTTTTATATAAACGGTGATTTCTGATATTTCTTTTTTAATATTGTTTTCTCTTTCGATCACTTTTTTTCTCTCTGCTTCGCCTTGTCCTGCATCACTCAATGATTGCCAATAATTTTGGTCGTTAATATTTTTCTGAATCTGTGTTTGTTCCTCCTTACATAAACGCAGCAATTCTTCATATTCAAATATTTCATTCGTTTTATTATAATAATTAGCACTATCCTCTTGTGTGTTACTTTTGATATTTCTCTGAATTTGCGATCTTCTTTCGCTTAATCTTTTCTCATGAATACCTATAATCTCTTCAATGGTCGGCTGAAAGGATTTATATATAAAAAAAGCCAATAAATTGTTTAGTGTTTGTAATTTTTCTTTTACAAGGGTGGGATAGTCTTTATGAAAATTACCGTATTTTCTACACTTATGAGCATCCCACAATGCTTTCATCCCAAACCAATTGGCGTCTTCATGGCGCGTAAACTCTATGTTAAATTGATTTCTAGCATGTGGGAGATATTTTGAATAAATTTGGGACTTAACTAACAGGGGTATACCATCTAAACAATTCAAAACATCAAAACCAGAAAGGATATCTTGATAATAAACATTTTGTGCAAAAATGACAGTATAACTCGGATGATTTCTCAGTATTTGTTCAATAGTTTGAAAACCGGTTAGCACTATAGGCTTCCCTAAGGCATGCTTAATTCGTAACCAAAACACAATCTCCACTCCTAAGCAATCTGATCTGTAGGTATTTTCGAATCCTGCTTCAATGTTAATGATAAAGATGTCAGCATCAGCAATTTCCTTTATTATTTTGTCTGAAACCAAAGCTAACCGTTCTTCCTGCTGACAAATTAAATCAACAAAAGTAACACGGGGATGCGTTTGAGCTAACTGTGTTCTAAGATTTGAATTAGTATCAATAACTCCGACTTTCATTTATTATCAATTTCAGACCCGGATTAGTTCGTTAATACCCTGTTGGCCAAAACATAAGACAATCTATATGTCAACAACGGCAAATCATTTATTTCCACCGGTGTTTCTTCATTCATAATAATATCATTATTTAATGATTTCGGAATTAAGTTTTCATCAGCAAAATTCATATAATATTTCAAAAAGTTTCCAATAATTAATGGATAATTTAATTGGTCTTCTGAATCATTTAAATCCTTTTGATGTTTTTTCAACCGGAACGAAGGATTTAGAAACTGAGAATAAACCAAAATTACGGGATCAGAGATACAAGCTTTGATTTTTTTTATTATTTCAATACCTGACTCCCATTCTGTATGATTAGTATCTGCTAAATTCAGATCTACAATAAATATTTGGTAAATATCATCATCCTTATTTTTCAATAAAACTTGATCTAAACCAGGTTTGAAGTCTATATCAAGAAATCGGGAAATATCAATCACATGCTTGTCTTTTCCTGACAGAATTGCATTTTTTAAAACTTTCACTCGTTCCTGGTTCTCAATCCATAGTGTCTTATAGCGAGTAGTGTCATTTTTTTTCAATGCGTATTCTAAAAGCAGGTCCGGAAAAACCTTATTAACTAAAATACGCAAGTGGTTAAAGTACTCATGATAGATAGTATGTCTGTATTCATCCGACATTAATGGATTCATTAAAACGCTTCTTAATAATACAAGTTTGAAATTTTTGACTTTTAACTGTTCTTTATCGGGATTAATCTTGAATTTTTTGAGAAAATTATATATTTGTTCTGCATATCCCGGAGTGTCTTCACTTTCAGCATAATCAAGATCAGTTTTTGAAACAATAAATTTATAATCATTTAGGGTCTTGTTTTTCTCTGCACTCATTTCTGCATAAAGGCGCTCATTAAGAGTGTTTAGCAATTCCGGCACAAGATTAATACCCTCAACACCAACAGCATAACATACAATGTTTGTCATTGAGTCATATAATGGATGAATTTGTATTGGAAAAAGGTGCTTTTTTTCGTTACTTTCTGATATTTGATTCTCCGAATAATTCTGCATTTCATTTATAAATACCTTGGCATTTTTAAATGTTTGTTTTATTATCTGGCCATAACCACTTTCATTATTAGGTATAACTTTAGATGATAAATAACAAGCCAAAGCGGCAGCACCAGAACGGGACCCTTCCAAAGAACAACCTCCTAAGTAAAGTTTTGAAGGATCGTAATCTAAACTCTCTAATGAAGATAGATAAGGAGCTTTCTTTTCAATAAACGGTTTGATACAATTATCTCTATAAAGAATTGAACCAACCGAATAAGGCACATATCCCATTTTATGGGGATCCACGGTAATTGAATCTGCATAACGAAAGTTTTTAAAATCATCTAAACTGTTTCCTAACCATTCCGCAACCAGACTTTCCTTTTTAAAATTTTCTTTATTCACAAAATCACCCTCGGAATTATTAAACAATGCAGCATAATAACCACCATAAGCTGCATCAATGTGTAGCCAGAACCCTTTTTCAGAACTTGCATTTTTCTTTTTCACAATCTCCGCAATAGGATCAACGACGCCTTCTTCTGTAGTCCCAGCTACTGCCACGGCCATGATTATTGGATTTATTTCATTGGTTAACCTGTGAAAATCATCGCTTTTTATTTTAAAACTCTCATCGACTTTTACATATTTTATTTGACCGGTTCCCAATCCTACAATGTCCATGGCTTTTTCCCAACTATAATGACGTGATTGAGGAACTATCAGAAATGGTCTATCTAGTTTCTCATTCAATTCGAGTTCAATCGCTTTATGGATACCGTAAACACCCAAAAAACGAACAGAGCACCTATTCAATTCAGCGGAAAACATACTTTCTTCGATTGTATCTTTATTTGTTTCTTTCGTGAAGTATGGTGTTATTGCAATCTTTAGGTCTGAGTAGAGTTTTAAAACTTCTGAAGTTGAAAGGTTAAAAAGCGATGAAAGAGGTGCGGTTGACAATGTTGCCTTTTTAACCAACACATCCCCAATAGCTTGTCTAATACCACCCCACTCTTTCTTTTCAGATATTCTCCTTAACAACAATTTTAGTGAGACCGGGAAATATTTAACATTCCTGGCTGTCCATAATGCCTCAATATTAGCCGTTGTTCCACCACCTGTAAGATGTCCTGTTGAGTGTGTTTCCAATGAATTTGAAGAAAAGTACTCAAAAGATGGATAATGAAACATCTCACAAAGATATTTTATAAAGTACAATTCCTTTTCAGTTGTTATAGGAGAACACTCTCCAACAACATTATTTTGATTGTAAAGTTGTCCGGTAAGAAAGCCAAGCAAAGAAGGAATGTTAAGATCGGAAATCATGTGCCCCAGGTACCTGGGATTATGAAAAGGGACACTTTGTTTCATATCACCAAGGAGAATATCCAATTCCCTCTCAAGCGTGTTCAGTGTCTCTTTCCATTGTGCTTCTTCTTTGTCAACAGGTTCAATCAACCTTTTCTCACGTGGGTGATAGTTCCGTCTCCATTGAATGATATCATTCAACAGAAATTCTACCATTTTACGAAATTCCAACTGGTTTTCGCTGTATGGGCCAAGAAACAATGCTTTGGGATCTGTTGACATATTTTATTATTTTATAACAATTTTGGTCAATTCTAATATATAGCCAATCAAAACATCTTTATTAATAGGTAACTGGAGAATTCGGTATTTATTTGCATCCATCAATATACAGGCTGGATTTCCGGGGTTGAACAGATGTTTGTATTTGTCGTAATCAACCAATGGATGGAACCAGCTAAGAAAAACAATTTTCTTTTTGGGGAATTTTGTAATCATCTTCATCATCGCGCTCATTTCCAAGATGTCCTCTTTATCATTATATGCAAAAGAAATAATAATGTCTGAATCGTCTTCTCTCACGGTAAGTTGACCAATTTCCCCATTTTCAACTATGATGTTCTTGAGAGAATCATATAGAGGATTAAACACATCAGAAATAAATATATTCGGTCTATTTGACATTTGTCCTTGTTCAAATTAGAATTGTACAATCGTTACAGTTATTCGAACACCTCTATCTCCATTATTTTTTTTCTTACATTATTTAAAATAGGATGAACCTCTAAAGAAGTCATTTGCTTATAAACAACCTTACGACCATTAGACACTTCTTCGTTAATTTTTTTTGATCCTTGATAAGGGCGACTTTTTTTAATAGTATGCTGACCTCCACAGACATGCCTTCCAACGTCCCAGGCACATTTCTTATCATCAGTTATAAATAAAACTTCCTCCCCTGTGCTTATTAAATTCGGAATAGATTTTACAAATATTTCATCAGCATGAATCTTGTGATTAAACTCTTTAATTTCATCATTATCAAACAAAACACCCCAATTCTCATCTTTAGCCCTCAGTTTTTGTCTAAAGGCATAAAGATCACTTGTGTTAAAATCAATTATTTTTTTATAATTCCAAAAGTAGATCTTGCTTATAATATATCGAGAAAAGTCAATCTTTAAATTTTTCTTTTGATCATCAGTTCTTCGCATCTTACTGAACCTTAACAATTCAAGAAAAACTTCATCATTAAAATGAAACCTAGGTCCATTTACCAGCTTATTACATATAAGCATCAAAACAAAGATATTACATATTTTTATTGGTCTCTGTGAAGTTTCCGCATTTACTTTACCGCTGTAATCAAGAACTGAGAAGAAAAAATTTGAGTCCGGAATGATATAGCCATACTTATTGAAAAACAGAACTTCGTCACTTTTCTTCAACCATTTGTCATTAATGTTTTGAATACGTTTTTCTATTTCTTCCAATAGTTTGTCTGTTTTATAATTCAGTTTCGCTTCATAGGAATCAAAATGCTTACATGATTCATAAATAGCTTTAACCAGTCTAAAATAATTTTTTAAAGAATAATTGATGCCTTGGTATTCATCAATTCCTTCCTTGGTCCAAAGCGTTTCACAACCTGAGCGCAATGCCACTCTCAGATTTTCAACTTTATTAGACGCTGTAAACATGATAACAGGCAATGAAACATATTTGTTTTTAATCTCCTCCGCAACAATAGCACCTGTATATTGTTCTCCGAAATTGAGAAATTCATCGTTCGGTCTCAACCGTAAATCTAACAATACACAATCAGGATTAAAATTTCGAATTTGATCTAAAACACAAGCAATAAGGGATTGGTTGTCTGCCGGAATATAAGAATAAGCCAGAAAGTGACTATCATCAAGATTTAATACTTCTTGTAGTGTCTCAGACCAACGATTATTTGCCTGGTCATCAATATATAGTATCTTTTTTGTGTGAATGTAATTTCTATATTTTTGTATACTGGATTGTATTTGATTTAACAGGTTGGGGTCTATAGCATCTTCAGTTTGTCCTGAAGCATATATAAATTTAGCAATTAATTCTTCTTTACTGTCAATTCTCTCAACGGGAACCACTGTTTTCTTCAGCACAAACTCAGAAGCCATTTTTAATCTGCCAACTCCCCATTGATTGGCAAATTTGTGGCGGAATACTTCCATGTTAAAAGCAGCGGCCAAATGTTTTCTGATTCCCGAAAAGTGAAAGACTTCATCAACACTTAAATTCATTATTCGCTCTGGCTGGAAAGGGAGGCGGCAGTAATAACAACCGTCTGAGTGAATGACCAAATGTTCGGGATGTTTTTTTAAGATGGAACTTGCACTCTGAAAACCATATAATATAATGGGATTAACTAAATAAAATCTACACCTGAGCCAGATTAAAATTTCAATGCCTGATAGTTCATCACGATTAACAGAACCATATAATCCTTCTGCATTAATCAAGATTATTGTTGCTACATCTTGTTGACTATTCCATACAATTTTACGATGATGATTTTCCAATTCAATGATTGAATAGGAGGCATTCTCACCTGTACAAACCTCCTCTGCTATACTACACGGGAACTTCCCTCCCGTTTGAATAGTAAAACATTCTCCTAACTGATTATTGAGTTGAACAGAATAGTTAGAGTTGTCGTCGATAATGATATAACTGCCCATCGTTAAGAATTATTAGGGAAAAAGCTTTTTCTTAATTGAATTAGGGCATCTATATACTTAGGATCGAATGGACCATTTTTGTTTTTAGAATTTTCTTGGAATGTTTCATAACCAGTCTTTTCTTCCTCTGTCAATTTACAAAGATCATCTTCAGTAATGCTAATCGTTTCTGGTAAGAGGCACTTGTGGAGGATATTGAGTTTGTTTTCAATCTTTTCTTTATTTTCGTTGTTGCGAAAATAATTGATTACCGACGTAATAGCTGTATCAATATGATTATCAACATCAGATTGATTTATCGCCCAGGAAAGTAAATCAAACGGTACTTTTGGTTGCTGACCTGGGATCGTCCACTCTTCCTCACTTCTATATGTCCACAAATCAGTTAAGTGCATTGTGGTTGAATATTTGTAATTGGAATTTCTTTTTCATTTAAATATATCCGTATAGTGCCCCCTGGGGAATGCCAACAGACCAAAAATTCTTTTTGTTTGTTTTCATCATCCACAATCTTATTGATGGTTTCTTTA
>Ga0172377_10005186_pt1 | contig 13395 bp, 11 predicted proteins | sample Pumphouse3metaG_FD_119749 | JGI IMG/M metagenome (GOLD analysis project Ga0172377, IMG submission 119749) | Leachate microbial communities from a municipal landfill in Southern Ontario, Canada - Pumphouse #3 metaG | ecosystem: Engineered > Solid waste > Landfill > Unclassified | place: Canada... | reverse complement strand
TTTTCGGCCTTAAGGTCTTTGTAAGCTTCATTCCAGAATTGTTTTGATTTTTCAATCTCTTTTTCCATGATTAATCTATCCTATGTACTTTCTTTTCATTGAAACGGCTGACTTGCTCTCTGCTTTCTTTTGGATATCCGATAGGAATAAGACAGAAAGGTATTAGTCTTTCTGGAATTTTGAGAACTGAGCGGACGTAATCTACTCTTCTTGTCGCCGGATATACGCCTATATATACTCCGCCTAGACCAAGCTCAGTAATCTCTAAAAGAATGTTTTCGGCTGAAGTCGCCATATCTTGGATGGCATATTCATGACATGGATTGTGCTTTTTCATGCAGGTAACAATACATATCGTGGCTTTTTTAATTGGCCTGGAGTAAAGAGAAGTATCAGATAGTTTTTTTAATATCTCCTTATTAGCAACTACATAGAATTCCCAAGGCTGCTCGTTTTTAGCTGATGGTGCCTGCATACCAGCTTTTAAGATGAGCTCTATTTTCTCATCTTCAACGGGTTTATCTAGATAATCTCTGATACTGACTCTTTTAAAAACACTGTCCATATAATAATCCTTTTAAAGTTCATTATACTAGTGAGAGTTATGATAATGAATAATCAAAATCTATTTATTCCAATCATTATCATAAATAATAGCGCTTTCTTTTTTAACATATGGTAAAATTAAATGTTTGGAATGGAGCGTATGGAAAAGAATTACTTAAAAGGCGGCAATTTCTGGAAAAGATTATCAGGAAGTTTACTTGGATGTCTGCTTATCGGACTAGGAATAGCTTTCCTAAATACCGCGTCATTCGGCAATGATCCATATTCCGCCATGATCAATTCCTGGGGGCTGTTGTTTTCTTTGACTGATTTAGAACTATTTGTAAAATATCCTTATCTGACAGGAAGTATTGCTTTTAATTTAGTGGCTTTTGTCCCGATGGTTATCTTCATGCGGAAAAAGATTAATATCGGGACGGTTCTGAATGTCTTCGGCTGCGGATATGTGGTTGACTTATTCTGCTTATTGTTTGGCCTTCTTCACTGGACTACTTTTGAACTGCCCTTATATGGACGTATAATCTTTGTGGTTCTGGGTTTTTTAATAGAGTGCCTCGGTATAGCATTTTTTATTCAGGCTGATTTCGGAGTCGCTCCATATGATGCTATCAATCTGATGGTCGCAAAAAAGATAACTTATAAATACGCTAGGATAGTCTGTGATCTGGCCTGTACCCTTATAGCTTTTATCATAAGCGTCAGTGTTTTTTCATATAAAATCACTTCTGTCGGAGAGTTTTTTAAGTTTATGTTTATAGATTCTGATGACAAAATCGGATGGTTTACCATCCTGCTTTTTGTTATTGGCGGACCTGTTGTTTCCTTTTTCGGTAAGCTTCTTAACAAATATATTTTTAAGAGTGAGACGGCTAATATTTAGCTCTTTTTGCCTAAGTATAGGATGGAAACCATATCCGGCCCGGTGTGGGCGCCGATAACGGGGCTTAGCATGGTGACAGTAATATTCAGCTCAGGGTGTTTCTGAAGTATCTCTTCTCTGATAAAATCTGCTGAAGAGATGCAGTCGGCGTGGCAGATATAAACATCTTTGGTGACTGAAGAATCAAAATCTCCTTCAAAATAGCCTAGAAGAGACAACAGGCCTTGCTTCTTGCCTCTTTTTTTATCGATAGTGACAAGTTTGCCGACAGGGTCGATTTCTAGGATCGGCTTAAAGTTTAATAAAGAGCCGACGATTGCCGTTGCTCCGGAAATCCTTCCTCCTCTTTTTAAATACATTAAATCCTCAACCATGAAGAAGTGATGGATATAGTGAGTCATTTTTTTGATATTGTCAGCATTTTCGTCGATTGTCATCCCTGAATTGAGGTTTTTAACCGCCAACTGGACTAGAACGCCGATCCCTCCGGTAGCAGATAAGGAATCGATAGGGATAACCTTTGTGTTTTTGTATTTCTCTTCTAAGTCCTGACTAGCGAGCTGAGCTGACTGGAAGGTGTTAGATAAACCGCTGGATAAAGAGATATATATTATCGAAATACCTTGCTTCAGGTATTTTTCAAAGTATTCGCTGTACTGGAAAGGGGTGATTTGAGTGGTTTTGGTCAGATCTCCGTTTCTCTGCCCATCATAAAACTTATGAAGTATCTCTTCGCTTTCCATCTCCGCGCACGTTCTGAATTCGTTAGAAAGAGTGTAGTTCATAGGTAGGAAGAGGATGCTGTTATCTTTTGCGAATTTTGGATCAATATCACCGGAAGCATCCATGCAAATTATGTATTTATCCATAAAATAGTTTCTCCGTTCAAATATTCTTTCTTTTTTATTATAAAGTACTAGATTATCAGGTTGGGTGGTCAAAATAATCTCACTAGAGAAAAAATACTCAAATATATAATAATTGTGTATTATATATGTATGGATAGAAGAATAGATAAGACAAGATACGCTATCAAAAATGCTTTTATTAATCTTTTGCAGACCAAGAGCAATCAGAGAATCACCATAACCGAAATAACCGAGAAAGCTAACGTGGGGCGGAAGACTTTTTATCTGCACTATAATTGTATTGAGGATGTCGTTAACGATATTGAGAAAGAGCTCGAGACAGCTTTGACCATCATGACTATAAGGTTTTTAAGGAATAACCCTAATGAGCCGGCCTGGAAGATCTTCACTGAATTCAACCAGACTATTCAGTGTTACTTATCGATCTTAGAGAAGATATCTCATTCCTCCTATTATTTTTTATTCAAGAACTTCTGCTATCAGGTCATCAGGCCTTCTGTCGAACAGGTGTTAATCAACAAGTACAGGATAATGGGGGATAAGCTTGACAATCTATGTGATTTTTACGCCTCGGGAGTCTCAAGTCTTTATGCTAAATACTTCCAGAACAAAAGCAATCTCAGTCTAGATGACGTTACCAAAGTCGCCATCGACGCCTGCTTCTTAGGCTTAGAGGAGAGAAACTAAAGTATCAGCTCGTAAGCGTTGCGAAGATTATCCTTTTCATCTCTGAGAATTCTAATCTCTCCGCAGTATATAAAACCTGCTTCTTGAATAATTCTTCTCATAGATACATTTGAAATATGTGTGTCTATTTTTACGGATCCGCAAGAGTTATTCCTCCCAAATTCAATTCCCTTTCTTAAGAGGAATAGACCCAGCTTTTTGCCATGATGGTTTTCTTTTACGGCTACTCTATGTATCACTAGATCATTATCAGAAGGTGAAGTTAACCATTTGCCTTTAATATTAATATAATTAGGATCCTTCTCAATTATCAGAGCTTCGATACCGATCAATTCAGTATCTTGGAAAACGCCAAAAAGCTGACTTTTAGCTATATCTTCTTTAATAGTATCAATTGACGGATACCCGTTCTGCCACTGGCCTGATTCTGTACTCAAGAGTTTCTTGGCCTGATTGATTATCGCCATGGCCATAGAAAGATTATCAGGCGCCAGGACTTTAAATTCCATATCGGTTCTTTATTCAGCTTCCTGGATGGCATTCCCGGTGTAGAGCTGGTAATACTTACCCTTCTTATTTATAAGGTCATCGTGAGAGCCTCTCTCAATTATAGTCCCGTTATCCAAAACCATAATGACATCGGAATTCTTTACTGTAGATAAGCGGTGGGCGATAACAAAGACGGTCCGTCCTTTCATAATAGAATCCATGCCTTTTTGTACCATGGCTTCGGTCCTCGAGTCGATAGAAGAGGTGGCTTCATCTAGAATCATGACAGGGGGGTTGCTGACAGCCGTTCTCGCAATTGCGATAAGCTGTCTCTGACCCTGAGATAAGTTGGCTCCGCCATTAGATAGAACCGTGTCGTAACCATTAGGCAGCTTTGAGATAAAGGCATCGGCGTTGGCAAGTTTCGCGGCATTAAGGATTTCTTCATCCGTAGCCTCAAGATTTCCGAAGCGGATATTCTCTTTGACGGTTCCGGTAAATAGCTTTGTATCCTGAAGGACCATACCTAATGATCTTCTTAAGTCATCTTTCTTTATTTTGTTGATATTTATTCCATCGTATCTGACCTTTCCGTCAGCGATATCGTAGAAGCGGTTAATAAGATTGGTTATGGTAGTCTTTCCGGCTCCGGTCGGCCCGACGAAAGCTATTTTCTGGCCCTGTTCGGCATAAAGGGTGATATCGTGTAGAACGGTTTTATTCGGAATGTATCCGAAATCGACATGATTGAATTCTATTTTGCCTTTCAACCAGGTATAGGAGGTTTCCGTACCATCTTTATGAGGGTGTTTCCAAGCCCACTGGCCGGTACGCTCATTTACCTGGATAGGATTCCCGTCTTTTCCTTCTCTGGCATTTACTAGTTCAACGTATCCTTCATCTACTTCTGGTTTCTCATCCATCATCGAGAAGATACGGCTAGCTCCGGCTAGAGCCAGGAAAATAACATTTACCTGCTGGCTTACCTGGCCGATAGGCTGGACAAAGGATTTGGAATAGAGTAAGAAAGAGATGATAGTTCCGACAAGAAGCGTATGGTAGCCGGTTAAACTGACGCCTTTGACATTGTTAACTATAGCTAATCCTCCGATTAAGGCGAGGATGACATACTGAAGGTTACCTAGCTGATTAACCGTAGGCATAACTACGTTAGAATATCTGTTGGCTTTGATCGAATCTTTGCAGAGTTTGTCATTGTGTTTATCGAAGCCTTCGATATTTCTCTTCTCGTAATTAAATACTTTGACGACTTTCTGTCCGTTAGTCATCTCTTCGATGTATCCGTTGGTTTTACCTAACTCAATCTGCTGGAGAATGAAGTACTTAGAAGAATTCTTAGCCAAGAACTTTGATAAGAAGAAAATTAAGACTGCAAATAGGACGACGATTCCGGTTAAGAGGAGATCGGTTATAAGCATCATTACCAGGCAGACTATCATCGTAGTTACTGCGCTTGCCATCATAGGCAGCGCCCTTGAGAGCATCTCTCTTAAGGCATCGACATCGTTAGTGTAGATAGACATCACATCTCCGTGGGTTCTCCGATCAAAATAAGAGATAGGAAGATTCTGCATACGCGCGAATAAGTTATCCCTGATTCTTTTTTGAACGCCTTGGGCAATAACTGACATCAGGAAGCTGTAGAAGTAAGAGCAGATAGCTCCTACTAAGAAAATAACAGCCATCGTCGCTATAGTTATGTAGAAATACTGATAGTCAAAATAAGACGAGGCCTGAAGCCCGGAGATGATATTCCCGCTCTGATCGGTAACGGCGTTCAATGCGGGAGTCAGACACTGGTTGACTAAGACCGTTCCGACAAAATAGCTCCCGAGTACGCTGGCCAAAGAAGAAGAGAGTATACATATGATTACTAAAACAAACTGCCACGGGTAATACTTAAAGACATAGCTTAATAGTCTCTTAACGGAATTTAGCCTGGCGCCTTTGGAAACCGGTGCGACGTTTCTTCCTTTGATTCTAGTTGTTGGCATCAAAATCTCCTCCCCCTAACTGTGAAGTGTAAAGTTCATTGTAGACCGGACATTCTTTCATAAGCTTATCGTTATTTCCCATAGACACAATTTTTCCCTGATCCATAACGATGATGTTGTCGCAGTCTTTGATAGATAGGACTCTCTGAGAAATAATCAGTTTGGTGATATCGTTTCTTTGTGTCTGAAGAGTCGATCTTATCAGGGAATCGGTATGAGTATCGCAGGCAGAAGTAGAATCATCGAGAATCAGTATCTTAGGATTCTTTAATAAAGCCCTGGCGATACATAGCCTCTGTTTCTGACCGCCAGAGACATTGTTGCCTCCTTCAGAGATCTGGGTGTTAAGGCCATCTGGAAAGCTTTTGATAAATTCGCTTGCCTGAGCCATATCGCAGGCCTTGAATATTTCCTTATCTGTGGCCTTTTCGTTTCCCCATAGAAGGTTGTCTCTGATTGTCCCTGAGAATAAAGTATTTTTCTGAAGGACGATAGAGACTGAGTCCCTTAAGGCCTCAAGGTCGTACCTCTTTACGTCTTTTCCTCCTACTAGGACTTTCCCTTTAGTAGTGTCATAAAGTCTGGCGATAAGGCTCACTAAAGTAGTCTTTGAAGATCCGGTGGAGCCGATGATGCCGATTGTAGAGCCTGAAGGAATATCAAGATTGATATTTTCTAAGACATTCTTGTCTTTGACGTAGGCAAAGCTGACATGTTCGAACTTAACTGACCCATCCTTGATATTTTTTACTGGATTAGCCGGAGAGGCGATATCTGGTTTCTCGTTGATAATCTCAATGATTCTTTCGGCAGAGTTTCTCGCAATCGTAACCATAACGTAGACCATCGAAACCATCATTAGAGACATCATGATCATCATGATATAAGTAATTAAGGTAGATAAAGCCCCTATTGTCATCTCGCTTCCATTAGTATTGATAATGATAAGTGAGCCTAAAAAGGCAATGAGGACTGTTGAGGCGTAGACAGCCAGGCTCATGACAGGGTTATTGAAGGCCAGGAGCTTTTCAGCCTTGATAAAGTGGGTATAGATGAATTTAGAGACTTCATTGAATTTCTTATCCTGGTAATCTCCTCTATCGAAAGCCTTGACGACTCTGATACCATCGACATCCTCTTCAACCTCTTGGTTTAAGTCGTCGTATTTATTGAAGATGGCGACAAATATCGGGTGGGCCTTTGAGGCGACAAGAAGTAGAATGACTAGAATAACCGGGATTATTATTAAGAAGATCCAGGCTAATTTCCACTGAGTGACAAAACACATTACTAAGGAAAATATCATCATGAAAGGCGCTCTCAGGACCGCTCTTATGATCTGCTGGAAAGCATTCTGGATGTTAGTTACATCAGTAGTGGCCCTAGTAACGATAGATGAGGTCGAGAACTTATCTATATTTTTAAACGAATAATTCTGGATCTTTACAAACATCGCCCTTCTTAAATTGGCTGCAAAGCCAGCCGAAGCCGAAGCCGCGAAATAACCGGCAAAGATTCCGGATATCGATGCAAAAATAGCAATAGCAGCTATGATTGCTGAATAAATATAGATGCCGTTGATGTTGCTGGCTTTAACGTCATCAATTAAATCCTGCATGAAAAAAGCTACCAGTACTTCTGCCACGGTTTCAAATAGAACCAGAATCCAAGTCAGAGTGGTATCCTTCCAGTATCCTTTGATGTAATGGGCTAATTGTCTAATAATTTTCATATATTAATCCTTTGAGTTGTAGTCAGACATATCAAATCCGATATTGTCTCTTATTTTCTTCATTATTGATCTAATCTGTTTTTTTTCTTCTTCGCTGATATTCTCTTCAATCTTTTTGTTTATTTTTGCGAATAGGTCATTAAACTGAATGTGGATCTCTTTTCCTTTTTCAGTAAATTCAATACTTTTGATTCTCTTGTCTTCTTTAGTGCTGATCATCCTGATATAGCCTTTATTGACCAAGCCTTTTAAAACCTGGGATATTGTAGCCTTGGCACCTTTAAAGCTATTGGTGATGTCTTTGGAGGTGATAAGTTCTCCTTGATGGCGGAATAAATATCCCATAGTCATACCTTCGATACCTGTCAGTCTTTGATCGAGGTTCTGATCTAAAGTGGTATCTATGTAATGCTTGATAGCATTAGAGGTAATTCTCATTTCTGCCCCGATGGGCTTTTGCTTAACGTTCATTTCCTCTCCTTAATTGTTCGTACACGAACATTTTACTCATCGGTTGATGCGATGCAATAGTTTTATGCAAATAATCTGTGCACGAACGAATAAAGCGTTTACATATTTTGGGCAATAGAAATTATTGTTCTATATCCTTTGTTAAGTATCATAAATCTTGGGATAAAAATATTTGTGAATATTGCCTGGCAAAAAAGGGCACCAAATTTATGCAGAGGGAAAAACGTAATCTATTTTCTACTAAAAAAGATTTTTGACTAGCTCATCAATTATGATATCTTTACAATAATTTTAGAGCGTCTTTAATCATTTCTCCGCTGACTTTTTCAGGATTGTTTTTAAATAATGCTCTTATTTCATCTAGAGTCTGGATATCTTCTGGCGAGCTCTCGTATTGATCAAGAATCATTACAGAATCATTGACATACCTTGATTCCATCTGATCAACCACAATTCTTGTATAGAGATAATTAAAAAGGTAGGCTGTATCTCTTACTTCTGCGCTATTTGAAAAATCAATAGAAAATAAGTCTTTGAATAGACCCATGGGGATTACATATGGCTCTTCTACATCTGTTAAGACAAAGGAAAGATTTCCCATCTCTGGAGAGTATATTTTGCTCAAATGGAGCTTATGGGTAATGATTGATAAGAAATCTTTTTCTTTAAGGCGGAACCTTTTAATCGGAATTATTTCATTATTATCGTTATCAGTTATATAGACCGTTCCTTCAGAACAGGAGAAATAAAATTTCTTTAAAAAATGTTTGATGTATCTTCCTTCCATATTAAAGCAGTTCTTTTCCCCATTGTTGCAGTGTATGGTCCCGGTAATGGCATACGGAAGTCCGAATTCTAGTCTTTTTATTATTTTCATAGGGTGTATTCTTTCCTGATTAATATAATATATATTCCCATATGTATAATATAATAGCAAACAAATGAATAACTTTTATTGATTATTGTCTTAATAAAGATTATTTTTCTTGCAACCAAAAGCGTTTTATCATAATCATCTTTAGATATTATGTTCACTTTTTCTGAAATAGCAGCGTATCTATTTATTGCCTCTAAAAAGAAAACTCTGTTTTTTTGTTATCAATCACGTCTGAAAAAATGCTAATTAGTGTACTTCTTATATAAGTTGATTCTTTAAGAAAATAATATTAAAGCTTGAAAGAAAAAATAGGGATTACCCAACGTAGTTCTGTCATTCCTATATTAAGTGGCTAATTCTTTTGCTAATTTTATAAAAACACCTATAGAAGGAGCAAATTGATTAAATAAATTAATTATGTTAAATTAATGAGAGTTGGGAGAAAAACTTATGGGTGGCACAGAGCCGAGCATAATTGGGATGTTCTTTAAAAAAAGTACTAAATATGACCAGATTATCCGGAAAGACAAAAAGGAGACCAGCGTATCTTTTGGCGTAGGCGGTATTATATCTTCGGTTTTTACTGTTGGCTTTGCCTTTCTTTTAGCTGTCGGTATTGCTACAATCGCTTCAATTAACGGAATACGGTCAGGAAGCTTTGGCACAGCCATAGGATTATTCATTTCAAATATATTTTTGGGCTTTTTGGCTGCTGTGGTCGGGGGGTCATGTGCCTTTTTACTTATTATTAATAGTCTTATGGATGTTATCTATCAATTTAAGATGAACAAAAAACCGATCAGATTTGTAACTTTAATTATTTTTCTGGCTTCTGTTATAGCTTCGGTGGCTTTAGTTATATTGTCATTCTAGCTTTTTATAATTAATTTTCTTAATTTTCGCATTATATTAATGCGTTTTTCTATTATCTGTTATTCAAAAAGCATAATAAAAGTTTTAAAATCTAGTTAACAGAAAAGAAAAGGCATATGAAATCATTTTTTAAAAAATCTAGGATCCTCTCTGGTGTTTCGATAATTCTTCTGTTAGGTACATGGTTTGTAGATTTAGCGATTCTTTTCTCTCCTTTAAAAGGATACTCTTCTTTGGCGGCCGCTCCGACTATCTGGGGTTTTGGAACAATCGCAAATTTAAATCTTACCGGTTCATCTTATTATTTTTCTATCGTTTTCAGTTTTGCTTTAGTTATAGCCTGGTTTGCCGCTATCATCCCGCTTTTATTAACGATGCTAGGCTTTATTAAAAATAATAGAATCGGTTTTGTATTATCTTATATGTATTTTTTGGTTTTTCAGATAGCCTTTTTGGTTTTCTTTGCCTTAATTAACAATCTGCTCCCTGAATTAATCGGGCTGACTCTGGCTGCCATTGTTTTGATTTTAGCTTCCTTTATCTGCTATGTGATCATGGGTCACTTTCTTAATAAAGAGGCTAGTATGTCTCAGAATCAGAAAGAGGAAAGACCGGCTTCAGTTAAAAGAATAGGCCTTGGCCTGATTTTTGCTGATGCGCTCGGTTTGATCGGTTTATCATCTATCTTCTTTGTGCCTATATATTCGCTCACTGTTCTTAATAGAGAAGTATCCTATACCACCCTTTCGGTTTATGCTGATGGATCTATATTAGGCTTATGCCTATTTATGGCAACTTTTGTTTTCTTTGTCATCAGTGCTTTCTATTTTGTATATATGCTGTCTTTTTTCTTCAGTGACTTAACTAAATTTGCTAAAGAATCATTTTCTTATGGACAGCTTAATCTGTTTTTATCGATGGCATTCTTTCTGATGGGTTTCTCTACTTCATATTATTTCTCTAAACAGGGTACGGCTTCTTCTACTATCGCTTATATTCCGCTGATTATTGAAAGCTGTGTGTTTTTCGCTCTTTCTATTCTTAAGGGAAAATATGACAGGGCTGTCCAGCAGATCTTTGAGATGCCTATTAAGAATAAGGACAGATCTAGCCCTAAAGGTGAGTCATTATTATATCTCTGCTTAATTACCTTAGTAACTTTTCTCTCGCTGTTCTTAAATATTGTGAGAATGGAGATAACTGCCGGAACCTATTCATCGACTCTGACGATGACTGGGTTTAAGCTGCTTTCTGATTATTCATCCTTGGGTTCGGGTTATCAGCTTCTGACTGTTTATTTAGTTTGCATGCTTCTTGCTTCCGGATTTTGCCTGCTGTGGTCATTTGCGGCCTTTTTCACTGACTATAAGTCTTTTAATAAGGTTGTGAAGATTTCGACCTACACTAATGTTTTCATGGTATTTTTATTGGGAGTATCAGGGTTTTATTTTACTATCGCCTCTCAGATCAATAAAGAAAATATCGAATCTCTGATGAACTTATATGGACTGAGTATTTCAGTTTCCTACACTTATGTTCTGACTTCTGATGCTATCTACGCTTTACTTGCTGAAGTAGTTGTTTTAATTCTGATGTTTATCAGAAAATCTTTTACCGGAGAAGAAAACAATATTGTTATTCAGGCTGATGGACAGGAAGGCGGGACAGATAATAATAGATTGCTTCCTTCTTCTGATCAGGTTCAGAATAGTCAGCCTGCCTTAACTTCTCCGGATGCTAAAAATAATCTAGCAGAGCCGGGCGTTAAAGAAGCCGGGGTAAATAAGGCGGCTGAAGAGAAGATTAAGGATTTTGATCCGTGTCCGGCTTTTACGGAAATTGATTCTCATATAGATGATTTTAATAAAGATATGTCCGAGAGGGAAAAGAAGGCCTGTAAGTCTCCCTCTTTAGAAGGCCTGGTAAAGTTTGTCGTGGAATATGCCAGAGATTCTAGGCTTCATCTATCATATAGTCTAGAAGATATCGCTACTTTTATCTCGGGACTTAGCGCCTGCCGCTTATCTATCCTTCAGGGTATGTCAGGAACAGGAAAAACTTCTCTTCCGAAGATTTTCATGGAAGCTATCGACGGAACCTGCGATATAGTTGAAGTCGAGTCCTCTTGGAAAGATAAAAATGAACTTCTTGGCTATTACAATGAATTCTCTTCGACTTATACCCCTAGGAAATTTACCCAGGCTTTATATAAGGCTTCTTTAAATAAAGAGGTTCCGACTTTCATTGTCTTAGATGAAATGAATCTATCGAGGATTGAATATTATTTCTCTGACTTCTTATCTTTGATGGAGAACGAAGAAGATAAAAGAGAGATAAAACTTGTCAATGTCAATTTAGAGCGGATCGATAGCGGAGTTAAGAAAAGTTATGTTGGTCTGATTGACGGACACACCTTGAAAGTCCCGGCCAACGTCTGGTTTATAGGAACAGCAAACAGAGATGAATCCACCTTTGTTATTTCTGATAAAGTCTACGATAGGGCCCACACCATGAACTTTAATAAAAGAGCTCCCAAAGTCAGGGACTTTTCTTCTCCTCAGGAGAAATGCTTCTATTCGTATGATGTCTTAAAAGATATGATGGAGCAGGCAAAAAAGAAAGGCACTTTTGATGCCGAGAACTATCAGGTTATTCAAAGCGTAGAAGTTTTGCTGAGGCCTTTTAATATTTCCTTCGGCAACCGTATCCTCAATCAGATCGAGGCTTTTGTCGATACTTATCAGGCGTGCTTCGGCCAGAAGGATGTTACCCGCCAGGCGGTGGAGACTATTCTATTAAGTAAGGTTGTCAGCAAGCTTGAAGTCAAGACTATCGATAATAAAGAAGACTTAGCGAAGTCTTTTGCTAACCTCGGATTAGAGAGGTGCGCCGATTTTATCAGTCATCTTAATGAGGACTAATAGTGATTAGAAGGACGAAAAAGGAAGAAAGCGAAGAGTACAGCCACCTTGAGTCGGTTCTTTTAGATATCCCCAGGTTTATCAAGAAGCATCCAGAACTGACATATATAGAGTTTGACTATTACACAGTCCAGGATCTGACCTTGTTTTCGGTCGAGCCGGATTTTGACTTTCTGGCTTTCGAAAGGACGATAAATAATATAGATAAGGCTCTGCCCGCAATAAAAAGAGTCTTTTCCAAGCCATTCATAGTTTTGAAAGATACTTCGGATGTCTTGCCTGTCGAGGTTGTCACCAAGATTAATCAGAATACTCTGGTGTACCTAGGCAACCACACTAACACTGTGAGCAATATTACCGATAAAGTAATTAAGCCTAGAAAGCTTCTGACTCAGGTCTATGAGGATGATTACGGTATATATGAAAACCTAGTCTTCTGTGACTTCATCGATGCAGTTATCAGATACTGCAGGAGAAATATGCGAACTCTCCGCCAGCTCGTCTACGCTTCCCAGACTATGGAATTCAACCTTCTAGAGAGAGTGAATCACCTAGATTATTTTTTGGCTTTAGGTAAGCTTCATACAGGATACATCAGAGATTTCAATAAGTATTACGCCAGATCAAAAGAACTCTATAAGAAAACTAAGCAGATACTAAATACTCTTCAGTCTAGGCTTATTAAGCCTGTCTATAGAAAAAACAGCAGAAGAGGTAATCCTCTTCACCTGAAAAAGACAAACATTTTCCTGATGCAGAAGAATTATCATCAGGTTTATGTGGCTTATAAAGGTCTTCTCTCAAATTCAGATAAGCGGATAAAAGTCGAGAAAGAAGATGTTGATCTGATTAAGCTGAAAGAGTCTTATTATTCGTATCTGAAGATTCTATCTATTTTTGCCCTGGGGCACTTTAACTTTACTATTAAATCTACTAAGACGATTAATTTAATCAGGCTTAACTCTACTTTCAGATTTAAGGACTGGTATATCAGGCTTTCTGATTATCGCAAGA
>Ga0172377_10005185_pt1 | contig 13396 bp, 13 predicted proteins | sample Pumphouse3metaG_FD_119749 | JGI IMG/M metagenome (GOLD analysis project Ga0172377, IMG submission 119749) | Leachate microbial communities from a municipal landfill in Southern Ontario, Canada - Pumphouse #3 metaG | ecosystem: Engineered > Solid waste > Landfill > Unclassified | place: Canada... | reverse complement strand
GTCGGCATCGGCGGAAACACGCTTTTCGCAATCCGCCTCGGTGCAAAGAAATATTCACAGGCGTCCCTCATCCTGAACAACTCCTTCGCGCTCCTTATCATCATGGGCTTTTCCGCGTTCGCGTTCGGCGAACTGCTGATGGATCCGCTCCTCCGCTCCTTCGGTGCGAGCGAGGCGACCCTCCCCTATGCCAAGAATTACCTGCGGATCATCCTCCTCGGTTCCATGTTCTCGACGATCACTCCGGGGATGAATCACTTTATCCGTTCGATGGGCCACCCCAAGACGGCGATGTTCCGGAACCTGATCGGGGCGGGGCTCAACACGGCCCTCGACGCGCTATTCATCATCAAGTTTCACTGGGGCATCCAGGGCGCGGCCTGGGCAACATTTATATCCCAGCTCGTGACGAGCGCGTTCGTGATGGAATTTTTCTTCAAGCGCGATACGCCCATCAAAATCCGCAGGCGTTCGATGGCGCTCCAGTTCCCGTACGTGCGCCGCATCTTCATCATGGGGTTCCCGCCAAGTGTGATGCAGATCTGCAACAGTCTAATGAATGTGATCCTGAACAAAAGCCTCGCCCATTACGGAAATTTGAGCGTTTATGGCGGCGACATGGCCATTTCCGCATTCGGAATAGTGAACAGCATAGCGATGGTCGCGGTCATGCCCATCATGGGATTCGTGCAAGGCGCGCAACCGATCATCGGTTACAATTACGGGGCACACAACTATCCGCGCGTGCGGAAAACGCTCAAATATGTCCTATTCTATTCCGTGGGGTTCATGTGCCTGGAATGGATCGTCATACAAATTAACGCCGGGAATTTCGCCGGGAGTTTCGCCGCGGGGAATTCACAGCTGCAGGAACTCGCGAGCCGCTCGCTCCGCACGTTCCTCTTCGCGCTCCCGCTGATCGGCGCAGGGATGACGTGCAGCAACTTTTTCCAAGGCACGGGCAAACCCATCCATTCCCTAATTCTCAACATGAGCCGTCAGGTGCTCATCCTCATCCCGATGCTCCTGATAATTCCGCGGTTCCTCGGGCTCCGCGGCGTGTTCATGGCGGGCCCGGTCGCGGATACCTGCGCCGCGATCCTTTCGGCCGTCCTGCTCTCACGGGAGCTAAAGCGGATGCGCAAGGAGGACTGATGCAGTACTTCATCATTCCCGGATTCCACAATTCCGGACCGGAACACTGGCAGACTTACTGGGAAAAATCGCTCACCGGCGTCCGACGCCTGGAACAGCGCGACTGGGAACATCCGGATTTCAAGGAGTGGTCCGCCTCGCTCGAAATCGCAGCGCACGGATTCACCGAACCCACGATACTCATCGCGCACAGCCTCGGCGTTTCGCTCACCGTGCATTACCTCACGGAGCACAAGGATCTGAAAAACGTTGCGGGCGCGCTTCTCGTGGCCCCCGCGGACGTGGATAGCCCGGAACGCACCCCGGACGCGCTCCGGAGCTTCGCTCCGATGCCGCTCGCGGCCCTTCCCGTACCGGCGCTCGTCGCCGCGAGCGAGAACGACCCCTTCGTCACGCTCCCCCGGGCGATGTTCTTCGCCGCACACTGGAAGGCTTCCTGCTTCAACGTCGGCGCGCTCGGGCACATCAACGCGGATTCCCGCCTCGGCGACTGGCCCGTCGGCCTGCAGATGCTGAAATCACTGGAAACGCGGATCACGCGCCGCCCGCATTAGCCGCTCCGGCTTTCATAATAAAGCCGTTTCTGCGTCTCAATTTCGGCTTTCAGCGCCTCTTCCCTCGGCAGATACAATTTGTATTCCGCAGCATACATATTGTCGTTTTTCGCCAAGGTTGAATACTTCGCCAGTTGTAGAAGACCTGGTCGATGTAATAATCATCTTACTCCGTACAGATGTGCTGCTGAAGGGCAACGGAACAAACGGTCAAAACCCCGTTGTCCCCGGACAACCGAAAGATTAAGGGATCCGCCGGAAATTCACCCGGCGTTTTATTTTTAAGGGCATAAAACAAAAGTGGCGTTTATATGTAAATCAGTAAAAATTTGTCTTTCAGCCCTGGCCGCATTTGGAATATCGGGTGCGTCTCCGGTCTACGTCGACCTGGACATGAACGGGCGGCAGTCCAGCGAAGTCACGGAACCGAACTATACGCGGTGGGTCATCGATTCCTCCGCCACATTCAAGACCGGCGGCATCACATTCAGCCTGTCCTCTTCCGGGACGCTCAAGTCCAACTGGTACAAGGCCGGAGTTTCCTCCCCCAGCTACGCGAGGCTCGTTTGCGACGGAGTTCAGGCGACCTTCTACAGCATAAACGGCACATAAATTTGAAACTGGCCGGTCCCTGCGTCATAGGCGCCGCTCCTCTTATCGGAGGGTGCCTTTTTGTGCCCGTGATTTCCGTCACGGATCGCGCGTGATCTCCATCACAGACGGCCGGGAGTTCTGCAACTAAAAAGAAATTTTTAGGAAAGTAAAAAATACGTAGTTGTCATTTGTGCAGTGGCTATACCAATTTATAGACGGTTTATCAACATTTTTTATTCATGGCTCAACAAAAAAACACAACATTTTGTGCAAACGGGTTGCAACACCCACTACATTTGGTTATGTTTGGAAAGTTATGATGATACAGGGACTGCAACGGCTTTCGCTTCTAGACTACCCCGGAAAGGTGGCCTGCACGGTGTTCACCGCCGGGTGCGATTTCCGTTGCCCGTTCTGCCATAACGCATCCCTGGTGCTACCGGGGGAAATCGGCAAACCGGAAATGGATGAATCCACATTCTTCGCTTTCCTCGCTTCGCGCAAGGGCAAGATCGACGGGGTCTGCATTTCCGGCGGTGAGCCGTTGCTGCAGGCGGATATTGCGGATTTCATCCGCAAGGTCCGCGGAATGGGCTTCTCGGTGAAGCTGGATACGAACGGATCCTTCCCGGGAAAGCTCAGAGATCTCGCGGGCGAAGGCCTGCTGGATTACGTGGCGATGGACATCAAGAATTCCCTTGCCCGGTACGCAGAGACCGTGGGCATCAAGGGTTACGGTACGAAGGCCGTGGAGGAAAGCGCCGGATTTCTGCTTTCCGGTACGCTCCCCTTCGAATTCCGCACGACGGTGGTCCACGAGTTCCACGATGAGGATTCATTCCGCGCCATAGGCGAATGGATCCGCGGGAACGAGCATTACTACCTGCAGCAGTTCGTCGATTCTGGAGATCTCGTGGAGCGCGGGCTTCACGGGGCGGACATCCCCGCGATGAACAGATATAAAGAGGTCGTTTCCGCGTATGTTCCGAAGGTGGAACTGCGGGGAATGAAGGTTTAATCACAACAAACGAAAGGATGGAGACAGATGTACAAGGTTGTTAAAAGAGACGGCGAACTGGTCGATTTCGACATCAGGAGAATTGAGAACGCGATCGTCAAGGCGTTCCAGGCCACGGAAAAGGAGTTCACGCAGGACATCATCGATTTCCTCGCGCTGAAGGTGACCGCCGATTTCAATAAAAAGATCGTCGAAGGCAAGGTCGGCATCGAAGACATCCAGGACAGCGTCGAAATGGTTCTCAACCGCGCCGGTTACGAAGACGTGGGCAAAGCCTATATCCTTTATCGCAAACAGCGTGAAAATTTTCGTGCGGCGCTGTCCGCGGAAAAATACTGCACCGAAACCATCAGCAAGTATATGGAAAAGCTGGACTGGCGCGTCAAGGAAAACTCCACCGTCACGTACTCCGTGGGCGGCCTCATCCTCAGCAACTCCGGCGCCGTCACGTCCAACTACTGGCTCACCCAGATTTATGACAAAGAAATCGCGGACGCCCACACGAGCGCAGCCATACACCTGCACGATCTTTCGATGCTCACCGGTTATTGCGCCGGCTGGTCGCTGAAGCAGCTCATCCAGGAAGGCCTCGGCGGCATTCCGGGCAAGATCACTTCCGCTCCGGCGAAGCACCTCGCAACCCTCTGCAACCAGATGGTGAACTTCCTCGGCATCATGCAGAACGAATGGGCGGGCGCGCAGGCGTTCTCCTCCTTCGACACTTACCTCGCCGCGTTCGTCAAGGCGGACAACCTTCCCTACGAGCAGGTCGAGAAGTGCATCGAATCCTTCATCTACGGCGTGAACACCCCGAGCCGCTGGGGCACGCAGGCCCCGTTCAGCAACATCACGCTCGACTGGACCGTTCCGAACGACCTCGCGGAACTGAACTGCATCGTCGGCGGCAAGGAAATGCCGTTCAAGTACAAGGACTGCAAAAAAGAAATGGACATGGTGAACAAGGCGTTCATCGAAATCATGCTCGCGGGCGATGCGAACGGGCGCGGTTTCCAGTATCCCATTCCGACATACTCCATTACGAAGGACTTCGACTGGTCCGAGACGGAAAACAACCGTCTTCTGTTCGAAATGACTTCCAAGTACGGCACTCCATATTTCTCAAACTACGTGAACAGCGACATGGCGCCGAGCGATGTGCGCAGCATGTGCTGCCGTCTCCGCCTTGACCTCCGCGAGCTCCGCAAGAAATCCGGCGGATTCTTCGGCAGCGGCGAAAGCACGGGTTCCGTCGGCGTCGTCACAATCAACCTTCCGCGCATAGCCTACCTTTCGAACGACGAAGCGGATTTCTTCGCTCACCTCGATAAGATGATGGATATTTCCGCGCGCTCCCTCAAGATCAAGCGCAATGTCATCACGGACCTTCTGGAAAAAGACCTCTATCCGTACACCCATCATTACCTCGGCTCCTTCAACAACCATTTCTCCACCATCGGCCTCCTGGGAATGAACGAAGCGGGACTGAATGCGAAGTGGATTCACGAAGACCTGACGCACAAGGAAACCCAGGATTTCGCGAAGCGCGTCCTGAACCACATGCGGAACCGTCTTTCCGATTATCAGGAACAGTACGGCGACCTCTACAACCTCGAAGCGACCCCGGCGGAATCCACTTCTTACCGCCTTGCGAAGCACGACCGCGAACTATATCCGAACATCATCACCGCGGGCAAGCCCGGCGAGACTCCGTACTACACGAACAGCTCGCACCTGCCCGTGGGCTACACCGCGGACGTTTTCTCCGCGCTTGACATCCAGGACGAACTGCAGACGCTGTACACGTCCGGCACGGTGTTCCATGCGTTCCTCGGCGAACGCCTCCCGAGCTGGAAATCCGCGGCGGAACTCGTGAAGAAAATCGCGGCGAATTACAAGCTCCCGTATTACACGCTTTCCCCGACATATTCCATCTGCGCGGAGCACGGCTACCTCGTGGGCGAACAGACCACCTGCCCGGTCTGCGGAAAAGCTACGGAAACTTACAGCCGCATCACAGGTTACTACCGTCCGATCCAGAACTGGAACGACGGCAAGGCACAGGAATTCAAGGACCGCAAGCTTTACGACATCGGGAATTCCAAGCTCACGCACACGGGTCCCTGCAGCTGCGCGGATCACGACGACGGAGCGATCGAAAACAGGAACGGAGTCGCTTCCACGCTCGGCGCGAAGGCTCTCCTCTTCACGACAAAGACCTGCCCGAACTGCAAGATGGCGAAGAGCATCCTCGACGCGGAGCACTTTGATTACAAGGTGATCGACGCGGAGGACAATGCGGATCTGAGCCGTCAGTACGACATCAAGCAGGCCCCGACCCTCGTGATCGTCGATGCGAGTTCCGTCGTCACCAAGTACAGCAACGTCTCGAACATCAAGAAATTCGTGAAAGGCTGATTCCGATGAAGGACCTGATCGTCATCGGCGCGGGCTGCGCCGGGCTCACGGCAGCGCTCTACGCCGCACGGGCCGGCAAATCCGTGCTCATCCTCGACGCGGAAGGCATCGGCGGACAGATCACCGCGGCTCCGGCCGTGGAGAACTACCCCGGCGTCCCCGTGATGAGCGGAATGGAATTCGCAGACAGGCTCTACGAACAAGTGACGAAACTCGGCGTGGAGATGGAACTTACGACAGTCCAGCGCATCGAGGACGGCAAAGACCACAAAACGGTCATCACCGAGGACGGAAACTTCGAAGCGAAAGCGATCATCATTGCGACCGGCGCGAAGCACAGGCACCTTGACGTTCCCGGCGAAGAAAAATTCTCCGGGCACGGCGTTTCTTACTGCGCGATGTGCGACGGAGCATTCTTCAAAGGACGCCCCGTGGCGGTCATCGGCGGCGGAAACACGGCGCTCACCGATGCGCTGTACCTCGCCGCAACCTGTTCGAGCGTCGTCATCATCCACCGCCGCGAAGAATTCCGGGCGGACGCGGATCTCGTCGCACGCGCGAAGAAGCTCCCGAACATCCAGTGGGTGCTGAACTCCGTCGTTGAGGAATTTCTCGGCACGGCGAACCTCTCCTCCATCCGGATTTACAATAAAGTAACCGAAAAGCGGGATGAAATTCCGGCGGATGCAGCGTTCATCGCCATAGGGCAAGAGCCTAGCAATGCGGCATTCGCATCCCTGGCGGTGACGGACGCGGAAGGGTACTTTGTCGCGGGCGAAGACGGCACGACAAAAACATCCGGCATCTACGTCGCAGGCGATTGCCGCGCAAAGGCACTGCACCAGCTCACGACCGCGGCCGCGGACGGGGCGAACGCCGCGATGTCCGCGTGGAAACGCGGCTGATCATTCGTTTAAGAATGTCCGCTATTTAGAAAAGCGGGCGAAATCTTCCGGCGTAGTGATTTTGTCGTTCTCCGCACTGCCGCGGACGATTGACACCGGAATCTGAAAATGTTCAAGTATGGACGCTTCATCCGTAGGAGTAAAATCCAGAGGATGCGCGTCCATTTTCATATACAGTGATTTTAAAAGATCCACGCGGCACGCCTGCGGCGTCTGCGCGAGCCAGATTCTATTCCGGTCGAGCGTCTCGCGGACCGTCCCGTTTTCGACGACCTTGACCGTATCCGCGCAGGGTTTCGCGACAAGGCAGGCGCCCCGCGATTCAAGGGCGCGGAAAACTTCGCGCACAAGCGCGTCGCTCAAAAACGGACGCGCTACATCGTGAATAAGTACAAAATCGGAATGTGCGAGGGCATTGACCCCGTTCCGCACGGACTGCCAGCGGTCAGCGCCGCCGGTCACGATCCTGAGTTTTAAAAGCTCGCCATCGGGAATGCCGCAGCCCGGAGCGAGTTCTTCGAGGAAACGGCTTTTCCAGTCCGCGGGCACCGCGAGGACAACCTCCGCGATTTCCGGGAGACGCAAAAAAGTTTCGAGACTGTGACGGTACATAGGCTTGCCGCGCAACGGGAGGAGCTGTTTCGGAAGCGGTCCGCCCATCCGCTTGCCGAGTCCCCCGGCAGGGAGCACTGCTGCGAATTTATGCGGTACCGCGCTCATTTATCCTTAACGCAGCGCACGGAATAGCGAGCCGTCTTAAGATTGAAATAGCGATAGACATCATCGTTGTCGTAGCTGACGCTGCGGAACCACGCCGCATCGGCGTCCTTTTCCGTCGCAGTCCAGAAGTAAGCATGATGTCCGAGGTACATCGAACTATCCTGATAAATCAGGCCCGAAGGAAGCGCCGCGAAGCCGAAATCATCCGAGCCGTTCCCGGAGTCGTCCCCATCCGCGGCCCAGCCGATATGCGCCTTCAGCTTAGACGCCGCATTGTCGCCAATGGCGGAAACCATCGCAAACCATTCCTCATCCGTCGGGAGTCGCCAGCCGGAAGAGCAGACCTTTTTCGCAGTTTCAAAATTATACAGGCGCCCGTAAGCCTTGCAGTTCTTGTTTTTCCCGCCGTAGCAGGAAGATCCGGAAAGCGTCCACACATTCAGGTTTTTCGTCATCCAGCGAAGATTGCCGATGACGACGCTCTCCGCTCCGTCAAAGCAGGAACGGAACGTCGCTTCGACGATGACGCTGTCCGCGGGCATGGTGAAATGGGCGGAATCACCCTGCGCTTTAAGCGAAGCCTTGTACTTGGAAGGATTGACGTTCCAACCGGAAAAACATGATCCGGAATCGTTCTGCGCCGGGGGTTTGAGAGTGATGACCGCGCCGGAGACAAAGCTGCCCGTCCCCGGAGCGCCGCGCACAGTGAGCTTGTAGCCATTTTCAGAGGACGATGATACGGTCACGGGAGCGGATTTCGACGACGACAATTCAGCAGAGGAAGACAGCGCAGCGGCATCATTCTTCACAGGCTGCCGGGGCGTCCCGGAATCATTACCGCATGCTGCAATCATCAAAAAAGAAAATGCGGCAATTGTCAAAAAAATGTGGCGGATCATACATTAAAAATACATAAAAATACAGGTACAAAAAATGCCGCCCCCGCAGGGGCGGCTTTTCTGTCAAATGAGCTCATTTCACAGTGGAAAGCGCCTTGTCCAGCTTTTCGAGACCTTCGCGCACTTCCGCCGCGGATATCGTAAGAGGCGGGAGGAACCGCAGGACGTTTCCACCGGCCGTATGAACGAGAAGGCCTTCCGCACGGGCGGCGGCGGCAAGCGAGCCCACCGGGATTTTTTTATCGATGGCGAGCCCGAGGAGGAGTCCGTCACCGCGGATGCCGGTGATGAATTTGTACTTAGCCTCAAGTTTTTTGAAACCTTCCAGGAATTCCGCGGAACGCTCCTGCACCGCTTTGAGGAAAGCCGGTCCGGAAACGATCTTGACGACCGCGAGCCCGGCCGCGCAGGCAACCGGATTTCCGCCGAACGTCGTGCCGTGATCACCGGGCTTGAGAATGTCCGCGACCTTCTGCCGCATAAGCACCACGCCGAGCGGAAGTCCGCCGCCGATACCCTTTGCGAGCGTCACGAAATCCGCGTCAAGTCCCGTGCGGGAAAGTCCGAGGAACGTGCCGAGACGGCCGAGGCCCGCCTGGACCTCATCGACGATGACGAAGCAGCCTGTTTCCTTGCGGAGGGTGTTGACGGTCTTCGCTATTTCGGGGCTGAGCGTCATCACGCCGCCTTCGGCGGCAAGGGACTCGAGCATGATCGCACAGGTCTTGTCGTTCACGACTTTTTTCAAAGCAGCAACGTCATTCCACGGAACATGCACAAATTCACCGGGCATGGGGCCGAAGCCTTCGCGGAGCGAAGGCTGCCCTGTCGCGGCGAGGGCCCCGAACGTGCGTCCATGGAAGCTCATCTCGAAAGTCACTATCTGCAGCCGTTCCGGATGCCCGGTGCGGTTGAAGTATTTACGCGCGAGCTTGATCGCGCCTTCGTTCGCTTCCGTACCGGAATTGCAGAAGAACGCCTTGTCGAACTTAGTGAGTTCCAGGAGCTGTTCCGCGAGGCGGATCTGCGGATAATTCGGGTAGAGGTTGCTCAGGTGAATGAAATGCTTGAGCTGTTCCTCGATCGCGGCGATGACCGCCGGGTGGCGGTGTCCGAGCGTGTTCACGGCTATGCCGTCCACGAAATCCAGATATTTTTTACCGGAAGCGTCCGTCAGGTAAGAGCCTTCGCCGGAAACAAAGTTGACGTCCGGTTTGCCGTAGAGCGGAGCGATGACCTTTTTATCGCTCGCGAGAAAATTTTCAGCGGATGATTGTGCCATAATTAGAAACTCCATTGATCTGTTTGATGAAATTATCGGCATCCTTCCAGCCGACGATATGAATGGTCTTGAGGCCGCGCGAAACGGATTTCACGCTTTCTCGCACCTTGGGAATCATCCCGCCGGTGATCGTACCATCCGCAATCAATTTTTCAACAGTCGTTTCATTCAGCTCAGGGATGACATTCTTCGCTCCGTCGAAAACGCCGGGGACGTCGCTCACGAGAACGAAAGCATCCGCCTTGAGCGCGACCGCGAGTTCGGACGCCGCGGTATCCGCGTTCACATTCCAGGACAGTCCGTCGCCGATGGAAACGGGGCTCACGACCGGAACCCAGCCGCCGTTCCACAGGTCTTCCACGATCTTCGGATTCACGCGGGAGATGTCGCCGACGAGTCCGAGGTCCACTTTGCCGCCGCGCTTCTTCACTTCGAAAAGTCCGCCGTCAACGCCGGAAATACCGACCGCGGGGCATTTCGCGCCGAGCAGAAGCCGTACGAGTTTCTTGTTCACATGGCCGGAGAGCGTCATCTCCACCATCTTCATGATACTCGGTGTCGTTACTCGCAAGCCTTCGATAAAACAGGGCTTCTCCGAAAGGAGAGCGATGTTCTCGTTAATGTCCTTGCCACCGCCATGCACCACCGCCACGCGGGTATCCCCGGACGGAAGCGCGGCGACCGCCGCTGCGAAAGCGGAAAGCTTGGCTTCATCTATCGCCAGGCTGCCGCCGATTTTCACGACCACCTTTTTCATTTCAGTGAGTACCTCTTCGGTTAAAAAACGTGAACGCAAATCTAGGAAAACATTTTCTGCCGCCGTCCTTTACGCCGCGTCTTTTTGTTATATTCAAGGATAGAAACCCAGGGTCGGCAAAATGACCCGCAAAAGGAATGAGGTATAAAAATGGCTATTTCTAAAGTTTGGCTTGATGAATCCAACGGCGAATGCGTTTCCTGCGGCGCCTGCGAATCCGTATGCGACGCGGTCTTCTCCGTGCCGGAAAAGATGGCCGTGAAAGCGGGCGTCGATTTTTCCAAGTATGAAGCGGAAATCAAAGAAGCTGCGGAAGGCTGCCCCTCCGGCGTCATCAAGTACGAATAATTTTTGTCCGTTGCATATAAAAACGCCGTCCCTTGCGGGGCGGCGCTTTTTTTCTTTGGAGAGGAGAGAAAAAATCAGTTCGCGGCGGCCTTCTGAGTCTCGTAGGAGGCGCGAATCCATTCATCGGAGCGCGCGGTCAGATCCACGCGGACTTCATCGAGCACGCCGTTCCAGACTTCATTCGCAATTTCATCGCCGCCGACGCGGAACGGCACGGAATGGGTGAGCTCCGTAGGCCAGAAACTCACCGGCGAAGGCGTTTCATTCCGGGCATTCACATACATGGAAAGCTTGCCGCTCTTGAATACGAGCGTGAGATATTCCCACTTTCCCGTATCCACGGTCACAGAATCGAAACGGCTCAGCAAATTGTAGTTGTTGTATGCGGCGAACACCGAATTGATGTTATCATAATGCCATTGGAACCGGGAAGTCGTATCCGTCCACGAAGATCTTTCCGAGAAGAGGATCTGATGATTATTGTTCGTGCCATACCACCACACCCAGATAGAAAGCGTGAAATCGCCCGCGCACGGATCGAGGGAATCGAGATCGACGTACTGCCCTTCATAAAGTTGTACGCCCGCACCGATGACGCCGTTCTGAGTATTGGAATCCACAGCATCCTTAATTTTTTCTTCGCCGTTCATCAGGAGCGCCGCCGCGATTTTGTCACTTCCCCGGAACACAGAATCGGACACGGAGGAATCCGCCCGGGCGGTTAAGTACAAAGTAATGGTATCCGTTTCCGCAGGAAGCGTATCCAGCCGGACCCAGAGCACGCCGGCAGAGGAAGCCGGGAACCAGTAATCCGCCTTGAACGACAGCGGGTTCCCTTTTGCGTCCCGCACGGCGAAGTGCGCCGGGTCGCTGAATTTGCCGAAGTCCAGATTCGCGGAAGTAAACTTCACCGGGAACGTGAATCCGTACAGGTTCTCCGTAAGCGCAGAGGAAAGCGCGATGGCGACAAATGGCGTCACCGGGGCATCCGCGACGATGCCGCCGTATCCCGTATCGGAATAATAGACGTCATCGGAAAGTTGCAGCCAGGAAGAGTCCTTTGAATTTTCAAGATCCGGCAAGGCGATGGAATCACGCGAATCCACCGTGCGGAAATTGAACCGCGAAAGAGGCACTCCGGCAGGCTCGATATACGCGAAGGAAATCTTGCCCGGAGGCAGGGAATCGAACGCGAAGTTGCCCTTCGCATCTAGTTCGGCGAACAGGCTGCTGCCCACGATGCGCATGCGGCCGGACGTAGCCTTGGCGACCCGTCCCGTAAGGCGTTTCGCGTTCCCGACACGGATCGTGTCCTTTATGGTATCGAGCGGAACTGCGAAGCCGCAGACGTTCTTCTCGGAAGCGAACAGGACGACAGCCGTATCGCGGATTCCTTCCAGAATGAATTTGCCCGAAGAGTCGGACAATGTTTCCACGGAATCCCGCGCGGACGTTTCGTTCCAGGAATCGTAATAGGCGACCACACGCGCACGGGCGACGGGCGAACCGTCATCACGCACAACGACACCGGCGAGGGCGTTTCCGATATCCGTGACACCGCCTGCATGTTCCTCATTGGAGCAAGCGGCCAGGACGAGCGCTGCGGAAGCGGCAAAAAGGATTTTAACCGGGCGGATCATTTGGATCCCTCCTTTTTCACGGAGCGGCTCATCGGATAAGTCAGAATCATCATCTCATACACCTTATTCACAACGTTGTCGTCCGAGGCGCGGGCGATGATCTTCTGCCGCGCCTCCTCAAGCACGCGGACCGCGTAATCATAAGAAGACGCGCTCATCGCAAGCGTCGTGAAGGTCGCAAAGCGTTCGAAAGATTTTTTGGATTCCACGGCGCCAATACCGTGCTGAATGTACTCGCGGCGGATCTGCCGGAGGTCCATCGGGGAAACTCCGGAAGCGTCGAGCATAAGCGACGTGCGGTGATACTTTCCATCCTCGCCTTTGGCGATGAGTCCCCAGTTCTCAAGGTTCGCAAGGCCGATGCGCGCTTCTTCCGTGGAAATCGCGGGGTCGGAAAGGCGGGCGAGATGCGTGATGTCGCCATCCCAGTCCGGATGCACGGCAAGCTCGCGGAGCACCGGATAATACCATTTGGAAAAATAGTCCTTCTGATCCTTGGAAAGATGGACAAATTCATTCTGCGTGCGAATCTGCACGATCTGATTCCAGGCCGCGTCCCGTTCTTCGGGGCGCTTCGCCTGATTGTATTCCACGAGCGCAGTGAAATAGGCGCGCTGGCGGTTGTCAAGGTCCATCGCCTTTGCCATTTTCTCGATGGACTTCGGCGTGAGATTGAACCGGCCGCGGATCACGTTCAGGCAATAGGAAGACGAGCTGAAGCCCGCCTTCGCCGCGAAGAAGCGGTGCGAGAATATGGCGCGCATACGCTTCTGCTCCTCGAAGTAATCCTTGAGGAATGTGCGGAAGTTATCGTAGTCGAATAATTTGTCTATCGCGACACTCATCCACCCAAAGATATAATTTTTACACGCCAATCGGTCACGAAGGCGATAAATAAAAGGTCTAATGAAATATCATTCAATATTTTGCTTCATTTTTTACACATTTCAAGAAAGTCCGCCAATATCCGAAATTACCTTTAATCTGATGCACTGCCGTGCGCGGAGACCAGGCGTCCGTTTCCGTAATCACCGTCGACGAGCCCCCGCCCACATCACCATCTTCGGGACAATGTTCCAGTCGCCGACAGCGCCGGCATAGTCGAAGCC
>Ga0172377_10005184_pt1 | contig 13397 bp, 14 predicted proteins | sample Pumphouse3metaG_FD_119749 | JGI IMG/M metagenome (GOLD analysis project Ga0172377, IMG submission 119749) | Leachate microbial communities from a municipal landfill in Southern Ontario, Canada - Pumphouse #3 metaG | ecosystem: Engineered > Solid waste > Landfill > Unclassified | place: Canada... | reverse complement strand
TCAAGTACACGGACCTTAACCTGGGTGGCTTCGCCAGTCATCCCAGTGCGGCCGATTACCTCGACAACCTCTGAAGGGATGCTATCTGTGTCTACCATTCAAATCACCTTAGTTCTTCAGTGATTTCACTGCTGCAGCGATCTCATCACAAAGTGCTTTTCCTCTTCCTACATCAGTAATCGCTATGGAAGCTGTTGGCTTCTCAAGTCCGATGGCATTTCCTAGCTCCGCTTTGCTGGGAACATAGATGTAAGGTACATTTCTCTCATCGCAGAGGGCAGGCATGTGTGCAAGGATCTCTGGTGGGTCGACGTCGACTGCCATGATTACCATGGCTGCGTCGCCGCGCTCTACAGCTTTGGTGACCTCATTGGTACCTTTTTTGATTTTTCCGCCATCCCTTGCTGCTTCCGCAAGAGAGTAGGCTTTATCTGACAGCTCTTTCGGTGTCTCAAACTTTACAAATACAGACATTTTAATTACCTCTTTCAGGCATTGACGCCCTCATTATTCATCGGCTCTAAAGAGCGAATGTCGCCTATCCTATAGCGATATATAATGTTTTCACAGAAGACGGTGAAACTGAACGGTCTTTTCTCCTACTTGTTCGAATTTTTTCACTTCGAAAGGTACTTCTTCAGTTTGGGGTGTATTTGGAGACTGTCGATGAATGCCACACATGTATGGCTTTTCAAATAGTATTTCGATAAAATCGTTATGAGCAACGCACCGAACGTGTTGCATAGCATATCACGAACCGTATCCCATGGACTGTACTGCATGTTTGTCCCCGTGTACTCGTCAACAAAGAATTCGAAGACCTCCCAGTAGACACTGAACGTTAGCATTATCATCGCGATGAACATCGGTATCCACTTTGGCGTGAATTTAGTCTTCGGATCAAAGATCTCAACGGCCATCAGCGTGTAGAATACACACAATGCCACGGTTATTGATGACACGGTATGTGTCAGTGTATCGTACATAACCAACAGGTCGTACTTCAGAAGTAACACTCCGTATGCATGCAGAAATATGGAGACCTCGATCAGAACTATGAAGGCAAAGGGCAACTGCATGATGTTTGACTGCCTGAGGATCATAGGTACCAGACATATGACCGCACAGAAGAGCCCGGTATTGACCTGGTATCCCATCCGTTCATCGCCCAAATAGGACATTATGGACATTATCAGCAGCACTGTCGCTGCTATCATGCACACGATGTCGGACTTGTCAATTCTTTTCATCCTTGGGCCCCCCTCTCGTATACTCGGATATTACCTTCTTATCCACCTTTTTGAAATAGGCGTTCAGGATGATCACGTACAATACTGTGACGACGGTCGTGACCGCTATCGGAAGCATAAGCATACGGTTTGATTCGTCGTTATCCATCGTGTTCTCAAAATCCCCGTTGTAGAGCGGATATCCTGTGGTGCTCATCCACACCACCGTGAATAGCATATACAGCATTGACAACGAACATGCAAATATCAGGGAATACAAGATTACCCAACGACGTGAAAGAATTGTTTCCTTGTTGATGTTGAGATAGATCGCCACCATCATACCGTATAGCATGCTGGCAAATGCCATGATGGCAACCGATATCTCATAGAACACATCGAAGGAATGATATGAATCGACCGCAAATAGTACAAGATAGGCAATCAACGGTATTGGTACAAGCGCCATGAGACTTCGGCCGTAGGCTGCTTCGCTGTCGTGTGTTATCATGATTGGCGATAACATTATGACGACTCCCATTGAAGCCACGAACACCCATATCCAGTCATTCTGCCATAATGTGACAGCTATGACCAGACAGGATAACAGGATTGAGAAGCCGACATATCTGTTCATTGATTTGCCTCGTGTGCCTTTCGTTATAACAGTTACTAATATAAAAGTGCCCTTTGCTACCGCAACTATATTCTCTCATGAGGGAATACAGCGTTAATCCCATGAATATGCGTGCAATCATTTCGACATGTTGGAAAAAAATGTGTTCTTTGGACTCAAAGAAGAAGGTATTGTGCATACTCGTGGTCGGATTGATGTTTTACGGTGGCCTGATAACGTTTGACCATTTTGTGACACGTGGCATAATCGATGATATGTCTGGACAGGATGACGGTCATAAGACGGATCTAGATTATTATCGCGAACGCGCACAGAACATCCTTGACGGAGAGATCCCTTACACAGAAAATTTTCAATCGGAATCTCCGCCCCTCATCATGTATCTTCTTGTGATACCTCAGGCATTCGGCGGTGCCGATTGGATGTATCAGATATACTTTTCACTGTTTGTGATACTAACAAGCTTGTGTATATACTGGGTGTTTCGAGAACGACATGAAAAAGAAGGGTTTGAGATGGCAATGCTGTACATGTTCATACCCTTCGTTTTCATCGAATGCGTATTCGGAATACAGGATGAGATGATAACCACCTTCTTTTTCATAATGCCTGTCCTGATATATGGGCTTGGAAAGGTATACTCAGGGGTTGCTTATGGTACAATAGGTGTCTGGGTAAAATTCTTCAACGTGCTCTTTATTCCAGCACAATTCATCTATGGAAAGAACAACAGAGAGAGACTTCTGCTTTTACTGATCTGTGTCTCGGTCTCTCTGGTTATCCTGTTGCCGTTCTTCATCTATTCAGATCCGAATATACTTCTCACGTTCCTGAAGTATTATCTTACCGGCGGAGGCGGTGACACGATCAATGATCCACAGGCCGTGGGCGGATTCGGTGGTATAAGTCCATGGCATTTCCTTGCCATAGGTGGATTGAAGATCCCAAGCATAGTATTTACAGTGGCCACGGTGGTCGGGATATTCGCCGCCTCGATGTATGGATATATGAAAAAGATGTCCATTACACAGACATCTGCATTGATAATGCTGGTGTTCTTCCTCTGTTATCCGAAGATCCTGAACGTTTATTTCATAATGCCGGCTGTGCTTTTTCTGCTTTGGGGAGTAAAAGACCGTCGCATAGTGGTCAATATGTTCTTGCTGATTATCTTCGTGATGCCCGCGGTCCTGTTCACTGAGATACAGGAGACATACGTATTTGGACAAGAATGGTGGTGGGTCGGTCTTCTGATCAGTCTTGTTGGCTTCGGATTGTTTGTTTGGACCTACATCAAATATATTCATGGAAAAACACCGTTCATAGACGATGCCCCTGCCGTCTAAGGATTCGGTACAGAGATATATGACAATCTTCGTAGTACCCCCGAAGAAAATGAGAATCGTAGATGTCAATCCCTTCTTCTACCCATACATGGGCGGAATAGAACGCCGCATTCATGACACGAGCAGATTGCTTGCAGCGCGTGGTCACGACGTCACCGTCCTGACAGGACAACTTCCGGAAACGAAGATAAAGGAAAGAGCCCCCGAAGGATACGACATCATCCGCTTGAAATCTAGATTTATAAACGTCTACAATCCCCCATATATCTCGTCCAGCGATATCTTGGAAACCTTGGAATCATTGGATGCGGACATAGTAAATTACAATTACAGATGGGCCCCCTCCTACAACAGAGACCTTGCCGCATACAAAGGAAAAAAAGTGTTCACATATCACAACGTGTGGGGAGAAGGTATAGGATTCCAAGCAAAGATGTCCGAGGTCAACGACAATAGATTCAGAAAGTGTCTGAACACCTTCGATCATATCATCTGTGTTAGTGATTACGTTCGTGACGACCTCATACGAAGAGGTTTGGACCCAACTATGCTTACCACCGTTCCAACATGTCTGAATTCCTTACCCGATGTCGATCAGAAAGAGGGCGACTTCGTCCTCTCCCTTGGTAGATTGGTAAAGACCAAGGGCCTTGATTATCTGATAGAAGCGATGAAGGATGTTGACTGCAAATTGGTAATTTGCGGTAAAGGTCCGGAATCCAAACATATTGCAAAAATGATAAAAAAGAACGGTCTGGAAGAAAGAATAGAGATGAAAGGTTATGTCAGCGAAGAAGAAAAGACCATGCTGATGAGCATGTGCAAATTTTTTGTAATGCCGTCTCTCTTTGAATCTCTGGGTCTTGCCGCAATAGAACTTATGTCGTATGGTCGCCCCCTGATATGCTCCGATGTGAACGGCCTTCCGAAGACCGTCGGCAACGGCGGTGTGGTCGTTCCCGCAAAAGACTCAAAGGCCCTATCCGATGCCATGAACTCATTACTTTCCGATGATAGACAAAGGACATTACTCGGAAATTTCGCCAGAATGCAAGCGGAAAGTTACGACTGGAACATTGAGATCCCAAAAATAGAAAAGATCTATGAAAACGTCCTCAATCGATGACCTTCTCTGGCAATTTCTTCTTCTTTTTCAGGAAAGAAGCAATGAAACTTACGATTATCACAATGAATACAAAAACGATTGTGTATGTCTGTGCGGCATCACTGTTGAAATATGTAAAGAAGAAACTGCTCATCAACAGGATTACACCGTATTTCAAAAAACAACCCAATATAATGTAGAATAACGCCCTTGACAGTTTCCAGCTGTCAATGATACTGATGAATGCACCTGCAAACGGTATCATTGGTGCTACACGATTCACGAGAAGTATCCGCTCGTCGCTCACTACAAGGAAATTGACGTATCGATCTGCAATTTTTTTTATCTTGGTCGGAACGTGGATCTTTTCCACAACAAAATACAACACGGTTATTCCGATCACCTCACCGATCGCCGCAGCGAACAACAGTTCAACACCGAATGTCAACGTCGGATTGTATATGAAGCCGATGACAAAGAACAATTCCGGCAGAGTCGGGAATATCAGCGCGTCGATCAGAAAGATCAACATTATGCACAAGAGCACACCCCATCCTCCGTAAGGGCCGAAAAACCCGTACATCCATCCGCCGATATCGATCAACATCTATTCACCCAATCTTTTTTTCTTTGCAACGATAACGTCTTCGTAGAGGGACACTGTCTTTGCGACGCATAATTCGATGGAGAACTGCTCCGCGGTCTTCCTTGCGTTCCTGCCGATGGCCTCTTCTGCGCAAAGGGCCTTTCTGATCGCCCTCGAACAGTCTTCAGACGAACCGTCGAATAGATAACCGTTGTCATCATTTTTCACAAAATCGGCTAGTGCCCGAGCGTTTGTGCAGACAACTGGGAGTCCACAGGACATCGCTTCCAGGATAGAAAGGCCCTGTGTCTCAAATCTGGAAGCTGAGGCCGATACGTCTGCAATTCCGTAAAATTGAACCAATTCGCTGTCTTGGACAAAACCGGTGAATATGACCTTTTTATCCACCTTCAATTTCGTGACGAGCTCTTTCAGATCGTCTGTCGCCGGCCCTTTCCCGATTATCATCAAGACAGCATCATCGATGTCTACCATGGACTTGATCAGGACGTCGATCTCTTTTTCATAAGACACACGACCGACGCAGACGATCACTTTCTTGCCTTCGAGGTCGTATTTCTTCTTCAATTCAGAACCGTCAATACCCGGAACGAATCTACGGATATCTATTCCCGTGGGTATTACCCTTAGATCTCTTGCACACACACCTTTGCTTTTAAGTTCCGATGCAGTCGATTCTGTGGGGGATATCACGGCGTCTGCACGTTTCAATATATTTCTGAGATATGTCCAAACTAATCTTTCTGAAATATCATCTGGCATCGGCACTGGAGAATAATATTTCATGGTATCTCCGACCAGGGTGTGGAACGTTATTACTGCGGGGACCTTCAAAGTGTGTGCGCATATCATCCCCTTCAGTGCCATTACCGCTATCCCGTGGATGTGGATCACGTCCACATCGAGATCTTTCATGATGTCGATCTTGTTCGATGGAAATATCGGAACGTAGTAACCCTTGTATCTTTTGAATTCTATCGCGGGAAAGTAGCGAACACCTTTCTGATGAAATTCCTTTCCTGGATCTGGTGCTATCACGAAGACCTCGTGTCCCAACGATTCCAAAGCGTTTTTGATCGTGGTTATTGACGTGACAACACCATCCCTCGTCGGATAATAACTATCTGTCACCATCGCTATCCTCATGATCTCACCTTTTGATGGATGTCGAACATTATCCATGCTATTTTATTATACGGTCTTTTTCCGAAAGACCGCGATATAGTTGCAGAACATTTTCAGAAAAATCCTTTCCAAAATTGTCTGCATATTCTTTTCCTTCTGCGATCATACGACCTCTGTATTTTTGATTTACAATGACTTTGTGTATTTTATCCGCGAAATCCTGGTCGTCGTCATTTGCAAAGACCGCATAACGCGTAACATCCTCAGGAATGTCTGCTCCTCTGATGCAGACCACAGGGGTATTGCATTTCTGAGCTTCCAATGTTACAAGACCCAAGCCTTCATGCAAAGAAGGATTGGCCAAAACCATGATCCTGTTGTAGAAGTCTACGACCTGATCTACAGTGAGATCGGAAGAGATGGTTACCTTGTCTTTCAGGTTCAATTCTTCTATCAGTTCCATCAATTCACCGTACTGTTCACCTTTCCCGCATATCTGAAGACGGTAATCCCGTGTATCATTCATCGAAACGAACAATGCAAATGCTCTGATCAACTTTGTAAAATTCTTTCTTGGTATCAACTCGCCGATACCGCCGATGATCTTTTCCCTCTCTATGTTTCTGGGAACATAGACATCCCTTATGCAGCTGTAGAAGGTCACTATCTTATCCTCGTGTACTTTCAGTTCATGGATCAATTCTTTTTTGGTTTGAGGCGATGCTGCTATCACCACATCAGAATTGGAAATGGCCATCTTTGTAGCAAGTCTCCAATACCAACGATAAAGAACGGAGGCTTCTCCTTTTTTTACAACGTGATGTACCGTGAGAACCTTTTTTCCGTGAATGAATGGCGTGAATATCCCGCACAGTTCGTCCGTGATATGATACACTCCGTCTTTTCTGTGCTTCAGAATATTCACAAAAGGATGGAGGATCCCTTTGGAAAGAAATACTGACAAACCACCCTTCGTGTCCATTTGGAATTCTATTGTATCGTAAGTTATGGATGCTTTGCTCAGAATGTCTTCTAGATTATCTGCATAGATGCCCAAACCCGTCTTCTTCGTAGAGTCCTCTGAATAGCGTCTAAGCAGTGTCACAGAGAGATCTTCATTCTTCATAATGTCTCATCTTACCTTGGTCAGACCGTATATTTCCGATAACCTGTCTCCGAAATCAGAACCGAATCCGTCAGCATATTCTTTTCCTTCTGTTACGACCTTTTCGTAATATTCGTGGTCCGTCACTAATTTGTACATTTTTTCTGCAAATTCTTTCTCATCGTCGCTAGGTATTGCATATCTTGTCACCTCTGACGGAATGTTTGCATTTTTGAAATACACCACCGGTGTAGAGCACCTTTGCGCTTCCAGAGTGGCCAATCCGAGACCTTCGTGCAACGACGGATTTGCGAGGACCTTCATCGTATTATAGTATTCGACCACCTGATCATCCGACAGTTCAGAGATAATCATTACCTTGTCAGCGATCCCCAATCTGCGCGCTTCCTCGATGATCGCCTCTTTGTCGGGCCCGATACCACATATGTGCAATTCATATCCAGATACAGACGGCATATCTGAAAACAGTTTGAAAGACCTTACAGCCGATGTGAAGTTCTTCCTAACATCCAGACCGCCAATGCATCCGATTATGTCTTTCTTTTTGATATTCTTCAGAGTCATATACCTCGGATTGATACTGCTCGGGATCACCTGTATTTTCTTATCCTCTACGACAAACGTACTCACGATCTCTTTCTTGGTCAACGATGACTGTGCGATTATCATATCTGAATAGCGTACGGCGATTGCAGCCAAAAACCTCCACACTCTGTAATAGGCCTCTGAATCCCCCTCTCCTTGCTTGATGATATGATGAAATGTAACTATTTTTTTTCCTTTCATGAAAGGCATGAGTAATGCGCAGGCCTCATCAGTGATATGGTAGACATCCCTTTTCCCACGTTCAGACATCAGCACCAGAAACTGCCTGGACATCGTCGATAACATCCCCATGATACCGTCCGATGACCTGTCCCATGTAAGATAGAGATCTTCCGTTTCAGCACCACCTTCCTCTGCGATGCCCCTGAGTGCATCGGCATAACGACTCAGACCATTAGGGATCGTGCGTGGTTTGCGTCTGATAAAAGTTATTGAGACCATCTTTTCCTCATATGAAGCAGCGTATTTATAATCGCATTCGCAAAAAAGATTCCAAAACACACTCTAACATTTTTTAGAATATTCCGACAGGACACCCGATAGGTAATCCACCAACTGATGATTCACGACGGCTGGCCCTGAAGAAAGTTCACGTGCCTTGAAAATAGCCTCCTTCAGTTCATTGATATCAAGGACCCCGATGGCCTTTCCCTGTTTTTCCATCTTGTCTACCAGGAGTAGTTGATGATCGTTCGTTATCTCCTTTTCCGCGACCCTGCGAGGCACAAGGACTATAGGTTTGCCCCGTACAAGTCCGTTAAGTATCGTACCGGCACCGGCATGACACACCAGCAGAGAACATTCATCGTAAAGAGCGTCCAGTGTCTCTTCTGATTCAAAATGGAAAGATCTGGTATTTTTAGGATTATACTCAGAAACACCTAACTGCATGACGACCTCCTCATCCAATTCCGGAGCGATCTCGTCCATCTTCCTTAAAAGTCTATCAAAGGGATATCCTAACGTTCCAACGATGACGAGTATCATATCACACCGCCTCTGAATTTGACTTTTTCATCTTCTTTTGCAATTTCCGGCCATTGGACCAGGAACTCGTCCGCTATATGTTTCAGAATGTTGCCTGTTCCCGTACAGCTATCCGTTCTGCACCAACTTTCAATGTATATCGTATGGCTCTTGGTCAGTTTCGCTAACAGGAATACAAAAATATCGAACCAGCCCAATCCTGTGGAAATTATGACGTCGGGTTTCTCCTTTGACATCATAAAAAACAACTTTCTCAATGATCTCGGATAGGACCGCAGATTCTTCTCAGGATTCTCTATCAGATATACATCATCCTTTATGTTCTCTGTTCTGGAACAGTCCAGAGTGACAATGAAATGGTCGTACTTCTTCCAGGCTTCCTTGATGCACATCATCTCTGTGAGATGACCGCCGGATGCACAAAGAAGAGCTATTTTCATAACTCTGCCATTACAAACGATTTATTAAACATAATCGGAAAGATCATAATATCCAATTCGGAATGATCTTTGCAAGTTGCCCCGGAATCGTGGCCCTTACTAAGGATTTCTCTTCCTGGTTGAGGAAGAACTTCATTATCAATACGATATACACGACGAATACTAAGAACGCCACTATGAGCAATATCAGAATGTTCGCAGGAATCTCAAATAGATAGTCAACCGCCATATACATTGCCAAGGAACCTAGCATTCCAGCATAACCGTATAGAAGTGAACGATGGAACGCCGTTCCGTCGAGCCCCGTGATCTTTGCGTGATACCAGGGGAAGAAGATACAGTTCTTTGCTAACATGGACGCCGCCCATGCCACTGCGATTCCCTCTAGCCCCCAATCCGTAAGATAGTAGAATGCGATAGCAAGAACTATATTCATAAGACCGAAGATTACCGTAGTGATCGCTGGCACTCTGACCTTTAAACGTGCCAATGCTATCGGATATACGGGTGCAATGGCCTCGAATCCGACCATGAATATCAACATTATCCATACAAGACCACTAAGGTCTGCAAACGATTTTCCAACCCAGAGTGTCAATATTTGTGGCGAAAAAACGCATATGAATGCAAGAACCGGTGCAACGAACATACCAACGACCTTGACGGCAGAACGACACATACGATTCATGGAATCATAAAGACCGTTGGAATAGTTATGATACGTGATCGGTGTGAATACGTTGGTAATGGTTGCACTCAGTGCCACTATTATGGAAACCATCGATGCGACGATCGAGAACTCTCCTCCTGATGCTGAACCGTAAAATACATTGGCGAGCATAAGTGACATCTGGATGAACAGGAGATTCCCGATGGTGTTTATCAGGTTCCAACCTCCAACTCCGCATATCTCTCTGAAATGTTCCGGAGAGTAACGATCACGTTCCATTCTCAATTCCGGTGAGATCCTCTTTGCCAGGGCGTAACAAACCACCGCAAACACAATGGCCGCAACAAAATATGCGATACCGATATTCACCAGAGAAGGTTCACCAATGTTGAAAAGTAAAACGATCAGACCGACCTGTGTCAGTAATTGAATGATCTTTACCGTTCCCTGAAGGTCCAATCTGTTTTTAGACATCAGGACCGTCGTGAATATGTTGCTCCACGTTATGATGAGCACTGACCCCAGGACCCCGAGGAATAACAGCCGTACGTCCCTTGACGTACTGCCGCTTATGTCAAAGATGTACGGCGATATGTAGGACACCACCAATACGACAGGAATCAGAGCTATTACGATTTTTAATAGACCCAGTACTGCAGTGTTGTATGTTTTTTTAGCATCGTCGATTTGATCGTTCTGTATCGCTACAGCAAGATATCGATACACCGAATTCACTATCGAATCCGAAGCCAATGTAACATATCCAGTCACAGATGTTGCGATAGGAACGATACCGTATGCTGCTATTCCCAGTTCATCGATAAAATACGGAACCAGCAAAAGACCTACGAGTGCACTGATCAACAGCGCAAGCAGGTTCATTATGAGATTCGGCGTGAACCTTTTCGTGAAATCCTTTTCGGGAATGCGATCTTTCACATTGCGGTGAAAATGTAACAACATTTAATCGTTTGTTACCCTGCCTAGAAAATGGTGTGCGTTTTAGAAAGGTTATTAAGTGGTAGGTTCCGGTAACTCCATACAGGAAAGCAATCATGTTTGTGGAAAGAACCCGTTCCGTCCTGTCCAACAGAATCGTGCAGATCTGCATAATAGGCATTGCCATCAGGATTGTGATCGGTATCTTTCTCACGCTTGTCTATGACACAAGCCACTGGATAAGGGTGTCTGCGAACATCGCTTCAGAATTCGGGCTCTATGGAGTACCCGGTTATTACTATCCGCCGATATGGGGATATCTGCTTTCCTCGATAATGAGTGTCGGAAAATATATTTTTGGTATCGAGATATTTTCACTGAATCCTGATTCGATGATCCTCGTCGCGGACAGTTACGGCTACATGTGGACCCCGACATTCGCATATTTGGCTCTTTTGAAGGGCTTCTTGACACTGATGGACCTCATCGCAGGATTGCTCATCTACAAGATCGTGATGATCTCGACAAATGATGAAAAGAAGGCCACCGTCGGTTTTGCAGTATGGTTCCTATGTCCGTTGGTCTTCGTTGTTTCGTGTGCATCGACCATGTTCGAATCCGTTGCCGTGATTTTTATGCTTTTGACATTGCTGTTCGTTTCCAAGGACAGATATGCCTTGGCCGGTATGGCCTTCTCACTGGCAGTATGTACGAAAGTGTTCCCTGTCTACATTATGTTCGTGCTGGTATCTTACGTCCTGATCAAAAATCGTGACTCATTGAAAACCGGCCTCACCAACCTTTCGACAAGCATAGTTGCCGCGATAATAACCTTCATCATGATCTGCATACCGCAGATATTCTACGGATCGACCAACAACATATTCAAAGGTATAACCGAAAGATTCGGCACGGTCGATTCCGGAATCGTGATGGATTATTCGGCATTCGTGATATTGCAACCGATGGTAATCGTCTTTGCGATAATGATGGGCTTCTTGCTTTATTTCTATGCCAAAAATCACAGGGCCGATGAATTGAACTCGTGTTTTTTCATGGTATCCTTACTGACGATGACGGTCGTTCTAATGGTTCCCGCCGGTTCACCATCATACTATGTCTTTGCGATTCCAGCATTCGCATATTGTATCGCCGCAAGAAACCTGAGATACGTCTTTCCCCTCCTTCTCATGTCCATCGCGTATGTCGTGGTCATATTCGGTAACCCGATCCCTTTCCTATACACATTTGCCGTCAACACCAACATGCTGAACTTGAATCATCTTGTCGAATTGGCAAATACGGTTGCCATAGAGGACACAATTCCCCTCAAGATCATTGGAACATCAGGGATCTGGATTTTCCTCCTGGACATGGCATATCATAGTTCCCTATTCAGACGGAGGCCCGATGAAGAGAATTGATCTTACGTTATTGACCGCCATAATACTGGTAGCTGTGATCATGGTTGGACAGGTCTCCGTTTACTGGGTGTCCCCGTATACCTACGACTCGAATGTTGAAATCGACGATGACAGTATAACATTCAATGTATATTCCTCCGTTCCAAACAAATATACCCTGTCTTTGTTCGATAACGGCGATTTCTCAGGCATAGAACATCTGTATGTCTATTTCGATGAGAGCTATGCTGTCGTTAACACAACACATGAGGAGATCGAAGAGAAAATCTCGGACCTTGAACAAGAGCTGGAAATAAGAGGCTTTACGGTCACCATATGCGATGCCCTTTTGCTTGGAACACTGATGAATTCCACACATTCCGAAGGATATGCTATCATAATGATGACGGGCGCATTCCCAGACACCGTATATACTGGAGACGAGGACGATATACTGTTCAACTGGTTATCCGATGGGGGAAGCATTTACTGGATCTATGATGCGATCGGTAAATATTCGGCACATGATACAACATCCGCAGAACCTTTGTCAGAGATTGAAAATTACGACATATTGTTCTTCAACATGACCGGAGCCATAAATTCGAACACCGCATTCGGTTCTGATCCTGATTCGGAGAGAGATATCGGATCGACACTGAACATAATGTACAACGAATCCACTTTCGGGATCAGCACCGATGTTCCGTACTCGATCGACATCGGTTTTGTCAAAAACGGTTTTAGCAGCGTCAGTCTCACAAAGTATTACAACGGCACAGGGATGATATGCGTATTCGGCGGAGATGTCATAAGCGATACCCATAAATATCTGGCACAGACGATCGCCTCTGGAATATCATACGAAACGAATAATTTCGTCACGGTGACGGAGACAGTCGATGGATGGTCGTCATATACTTTGACATTAGATGTGACCAATACGAATCTCGACGCTTATATCTCCATTAGTAATATTCCCGTGTACGGTCGTTATTACTCCCTTTAAAGACCCCCTCAAACCTTATATATCACTCCCTTGTTAGGACGCCATACTTGTAGGAGAACCTTCGGGTTCGCATGCACTACGAGGAGGAATTATATTGGCAGAAAAACCAACCGTAATGGCTGTGCAGAAAGCACTCGACAGTGCGAAGAAGCGCAATTTTACTGAGAC
>Ga0172377_10005183_pt1 | contig 13398 bp, 13 predicted proteins | sample Pumphouse3metaG_FD_119749 | JGI IMG/M metagenome (GOLD analysis project Ga0172377, IMG submission 119749) | Leachate microbial communities from a municipal landfill in Southern Ontario, Canada - Pumphouse #3 metaG | ecosystem: Engineered > Solid waste > Landfill > Unclassified | place: Canada... | reverse complement strand
CATACCCGCAACTGCTGAAGGCATACGAAATGAAATCTCCTGGTTGCCCATGAGGTTTAAAAAACAAACTTGTGACCAGATCATCAAAGGAGGCTTCGTATTCCACATGTCAGGCTGTCCATTATAATGAGTGACCATGTAATTACCGTCTTTTTGCATCTCCAGCGCATTGGCTACTAATCGTGCTTCATCCCAAATCCTGAGGGGCAAGTCACCAAGGTGAAGGAAGAAAGGACAGTAAATAAGTAATACCACTAACAGGATTTTAGCAGGAGTTTCCAGGTTCTTTATCATTTGCTTAATCATTCTTACTACAAACCTACAAGAATTAATGCTTATACACACATCTTGATGAAAATTTCAAACCGGTACCTTCTGACTTGTTTAATCAATCATTTAAAGTTTAAAGCCAGGGTGCATTTATTCCCTGATTCACTCTCCGGCTCGTTTAATATTTTTATTTAAAGATGATCAATACCAAACAGATTAATCCATATGAATTCAGGAAATTCTGTTTACATTTGAGGCATGACGGCAGAACAAGTATTGAAGCAAAAGTTTGGATATGATGAATTTCGTCTTCACCAAAAGGAAGTGATTGAATCCTGTTTGAGGGGTGAAGATAGCTTGGTAATTATGCCTACCGGTGGAGGCAAATCAGTTTGCTTTCAGATACCTGCCCTATTGCTTGAAGGGGTTACTATTGTGGTTTCTCCTCTAATAGCTCTGATGAAGGACCAGGTGGATTCACTCAAATTGAATGGTATTGCTGCTGAATTTTTGAATTCATCCCTTTCAGCCGGTGCCCAACGAGATATTATTGAACAGTTGCGCCAGGGAAAGATTAAGCTATTGTACCTGGCTCCTGAACGAATTTCAGAAGAAAACTCTTTATCCAGACTTGTTGGCGAGGTTAAAGTATCACTCATTGCCATTGATGAAGCGCATTGTATTTCACACTGGGGGCATGATTTTCGCCCTGATTACCTGGTGCTCGGCTCATTAAAGAAGCAGTTTCCTGACGTGCCTGTTATGGCATTGACTGCCAGTGCCGATAAAACTACCAGAGATGATATTATTAAACAACTCGGACTGGTAGGTGATAATCACTTTATTTCATCATTTAATCGTCCGAATATTTGGTATTACGTTTACAAGAAGGAGCAATTTGACCGGTTCTTACCTGTCTACCTTGATAAGCACAAAGACCAATCAGGTATTATCTATTGCCTTTCACGAAAATCAACTGAGGAACTTGCTGATGAACTAAACCAAATGGGTTATAGCGCTGCCTGTTATCATGCCGGTTTAGAGCGAAACCTTAGGCAGAAAGTACAGGAAGATTTTATCAATGACCGGATAAAATTAATGGTCGCTACCATTGCTTTCGGTATGGGAATTGACAAATCGGATGTAAGGTTTGTTATTCATGCTGATTTGCCTAAAAATATTGAAAGTTATTACCAGGAAACAGGCAGAGCAGGACGTGACGGGTTGCCTTCAGATGCCATTTTGTTTTACGGCAGAGGTGATGTTGCCAAGTTGAGTTACTTTATTGATAACGAGAATACTGATGCAGAGCATTCTGCTCTCATGTACCGTAAGTTGAAACAGATGGCTTCATTTGCTGAAGCGCATAAATGCCGCCGGCAAATGCTCATGCAATACTTCAATGAGGACCATCCCGGCCAATGCAATTCATGTGATTATTGCCTGGGTAACTATGTGCCTTTTGATGGTACTATTCCTGCCCAAATGGTCCTTTCGGCGGTCGCACGACTGGGTGAACGGTTCGGGATTAAGATGATCATTGACTTCTTGAGAGGTTCTGAATCACAGAAGATCACCCCTGAAATGCGGAATATTAAAACCTATGGCATTGGTAAAGATCATACTATTGATGAATGGCACGACTTGATTGGCCAGTTGATTAATATGAAGATACTGGAACTTTCAGGCGAACAGTACCCTGTATTGAAACTTAACGGCTTGAGTAAGGAAGTGCTTAAAGGAACATTACCTGTTAACCTGTCCAAGTCTGCTAAAGCTGCTAAAGCAAGTATTGATCAGCATCAGGTGGAGGTGGTTGATGAGAATCTGCTTCGACAACTTAAGTATCAGCGTAAGCTGATTGCCGATAGTGAAGGGGTACCTCCTTATATCGTTTTATCTGATTTAAGCTTGACGGAGTTAGTGATGTATTTGCCGGAGACAACAAAAGATCTGTCTGAAATTGCCGGTTTTGGCGAATATAAAATCAATCGTTATGGTGATAATTTCCTGGCTATGATTAAAGAGTACTGCCAATTGAACAACATGACTACCCGAATGTACCTGAAGGATCTGGGTTATGGTCATGGGCGAAAGCGTAAAAAACCCGGTACACATAAATTGCCCGCCATGGGTATACCTCACACTACAGGCAGGATTTCACTTGATATGTATAGAAATGGGAAAACTGTAAGTGAGATAGCAAAAGAAAGAGAATTAGCCATGCAAACAATATACAGTCATCTGATTAGTTTTATACCATCAGGAGAGATTGCGCTCAATGAAATTGTGAATGAAGATAAAGCGGTACTAATCAATCAGGCTGTTGAAATAAATGGAATAGCTTCATTAAAGATTTTAAAAGAATACCTTGGTGATGATTACGAATATCATGAAATCAAGGCCGTTATTGAAAGTAAATTGATAAAAGCATAAAAACATGAAAATTAAGTTTTTAGGCGCAGTCAGGGAAGTAACTGGCAGCAAGTTTTTAATTTCTACTAAAGGTAAAAAGATACTTTTAGATTGTGGAATGTACCAGGGTAAAGGACTGGAAACAGATGGTATGAACCGTGATTTAGGATTTGATCCCAATGAAATTGATCATATCATTCTGGGTCATGCACATATTGATCATTCAGGGGTTATACCTTATTTATACAAACAGGGTTTCAGAGGTTCAGTGGTTTGTACCAGTGCCACGCGTGATCTGTGTGCCATCATGTTACCTGATAGTGGTTTTATACAGGAAAGTGATACTGAAAAGTTTAACAGGCGACGTGCCAGACAGGGATTACCACAGGTTGGACCCCTCTATACCCGTCAGGATGCTGAGCAATGTATGGAGCTGTTCATTGGCGTACCATACAACCGGAAGTTCAACATTGACCCTAATATCCGGGTTAAGTTTACCAATAACGGGCATATGCTTGGCAGTAGTGTGGTAAGCCTGGAGATTACTGAGAATGGGAAAGTTACCCGGATAGGCTATACAGGTGATATAGGCAGGCCTGAAAACCGTATTTTGCATGCTCCTGATCCATTCCCACAGTGTGATTACCTCATAACAGAATCTACTTATGGCGACAGGCTTCACCCGGCTATGCAACATGCTGAATCTGAATTGCTAAGGGTGGTCAGGGAAACATGCATCACAAAAGGTGGTAAGCTCATTATACCGTCATTTGCTATTGGCAGAGCACAGGAACTGGTACAGGCGCTTAATAATTTTTATAATGAAGGCAAATTGCCCAAGATTCAAATATATCTTGATAGCCCGTTAGCAATTGATGCCACTGATATTTTCAGGGTACACCCTGAATGTTTCAACAAAACGGTACTGGATGTGATGGAGAATGATCCTGATCCATTTGGTTTTAAGAGTTTGCATTACATCAGGAAAGCGGATGATTCAAAGGCCCTGAATTCCATGAAGGAACCCTGTGTTATCATTTCATCATCAGGCATGATGGAAGCCGGCCGTATTAAGCATCATTTGGCAAACAACATCAGCAATCCGCGCAATACGATACTGGTAGTCGGCTATTGTGCACCTACAACTTTGGGAGCACGCATTGTGCGGGGCGATAAGGAAGTATCCATATTTGGTGAAAAGTACCAGGTGAAAGCTGATATTGAAAAAATTGAAGCCTTTAGTGGACACGGTGATTACAATGAAATGAAGAACTACCTTCAGTGTCAGGATAAAGATCAATTAAAGAAAGTGTTCCTGGTGCATGGCGAAATCGGCCCGGAAGAATTTTATAAAAAGCAATTGGAAGAATCAGGGTTTCGCAATATAGTAATTCCAGCCAAGGGAGATGAAGCAATCCTCAGTTAGGTTACGCTAAGGTTCCACTAAGGTTATAATAAGGCTTAACAACAAAAAAAGGCTGCTCTACTGGAGCAGCCTTTATAATAGAATTAACTATGAAATTATTTTTTCTCGACCAATTTCTTTCTTGTTGAATAGTTGATCTTGAATGCACCTACTTGACGTAGTTCTTGCTTTACATCGGTAACGACACCCATTCTTACTTCTTTATCAACTTTAAGAGAGGTTGTTAAAAATTGCCTGTCGGCTTCATCACGGTCTTCTCTTTCAGTAAGTATGAATTCAGCGATGTCTTTTGTAGTACGAAAAGCATCATTTAGTTGTATACGTGATTCTGTACCATACATCGCTGCTTGTTTAGGAGGACCGATATAGATATAGCTAACCAGTGATTTTTTCTCTAATTTCTGTATTTCAGTAGCCTGAGGGGGTAAGATTCGCACCTTAACCTCAACCTCACGCATGGAAGAAGAAACCATAAAGAAAAACAGGATCATGAAAATAACGTCAGGCATTGAACCGGTACTAATTGCCGGTAATTCTTTAGCTTCTTTTTTTCTAAAACGCGACATGTTAATTTCCTCCTATATTTTCTGGTTCAGCTTCTGATATTGAAACCGGGATAGCTTTTTGTATAGCTTCAATGCTAGTATTGTCAGTTAGTTCCGTAAATCTCTTTCCGAATTTCTGACGTGAAAGCTCATCCCTGAGTTCATTAACAGCAGCAGTTAGTTCATTCTGTACCTGAATGTACATATCATAAGAAGTACCACGGTCATTCTTGAGGGAAATAATCCCTTTTGAAATAGGGTACGAGCCTAAACCGGGAATGTCTTGAATCCTTTTTTCAGGAAGGTTAGGGTCGTCGGACGGATTACTAAGGAAAACCTTAGTATCAGCTCGCAGTGAAGTAATATCACTGGCACGGCCATCTACCATGAGCCGATCATTCTTGTTGATCAACACATTAAATACATTCCGCTTATTTACATCAGGAGCTTTTACAGTCGGATCGGGTGGCGGAGGCAATTTTCTAGCGATACCTGTATCTGTATCCATGGTACTAGTTACCAGGAAAAAGATCAGCATCAGGAAGGAAATATCCGCCATCGAACCGGCATTTATTTGAGGCGTCTTTTTTTTCATAAATGAACCTTTCTATTGAAAGTTACTTAAACCAACCAATAATTGAGGAATACAGAATGCTGATTATTGCACCCGCAAAAATAACGTATGTTGCCACTAGCCCGCCGCCAATAACCTTGGAAAGGTTAGGAGAAATTCCCATCTTATCATAAAATGCACCCGTACTCGCTGGTGATATTGTATATGATAGAAAAAACACGACGAGAAGAGCGGCTACTCCTATTAATGCTCCTTTAGTACCTTTCAGATCACTAAACGTCTGGCTGATTGCGAAGAATAATACCCCAACAATACCTACAACGAGTAGAATATAGAAAATGTACATACCTATGTCTATTGCGCTGTCCATGTTTATTTACTTTTTAGTGTTAGTGTTTTTAACGAGAATATCCATGAAAGAGATAGTTGCATCTTCCATTGAGTTTACAATACTTTCAATTTTAGAAAGAAGATAGTTATAAAATATCTGAAGGATAATAGCAGTGATCAAACCGAATACGGTTGTGATAAGAGCTACTTTCATACCACCTGCTACAACGGTCGGAGAAATGTCACCGGCTGCTTCAATAGCGTCAAATGCGGCAACCATACCTACAACAGTACCAAGGAATCCAAGCATAGGTCCAAGGGCGATAAACAGTGCAATCCATGAAAGATTGGCTTCAAGTTTTCCCATCAGTACTCCACCATAAGATTCAATGGATTTTTCTACCATATCCATACCTTCATTGTAACGGTCAAGACCCTGGAAGAAGATACTGGCTACAGGACCGCGGGTGTTTTTGCAAACTTCTTTTGCTGCAACAACTCCTTCAGTATCCAATGCTGTTTCAATCTTATTTAAAAGTTTTGTTGTATTGGTAGTTGAAAGATTAAGATAAATTACCCTTTCAATTACTAATGCCAAACCTACTATTAAACAGAGAAGAATGGGGAACATCCACATAGGACCACCTTCAATGAATTTCACTTTCAATACCTGGTGAAAGGATTGGGGTGCTGCTTCTTCAGCTAAAGTTTCCTGGGGAGCTGCTTGGGCTGCGTCAGCTTGTACAGTTGTATCTGTAGCTACTTGTTCAGTTTGAGCAGGAGTTTGATCCTGAGCCATAATTACGTTGGCTACTCCAAAAGTGAGCATTCCTGCCACTGTCAATAATGCAACTAATTTTTTCATAGTTAATTGTTATTGTTTTTGATTTTTAAAAAATGAACTTGTTTTATTCTGATTTATTGCGTTTTGTTTCAATTTCTTCCTCTGCGGAGAGAATGGGATTCGAACCCATGATACGCTTTTGGCGTATACACACTTTCCAGGCGTGCGCCTTCGACCACTCGGCCATCTCTCCGTAATAGGTTCAAAGTTACACTCCTTAACCCATTTTCAGTGCGCTAAAATACAAAAAAAATGAACAACCTGTCAAGAGACTTTTTTTTTAATTATTCTATACCCCTTTTCTGTACCTTTTTATTATCCCAAATCCTTTGATAGTTGTGAGACTCAACCCTTCTGTTTAGGTGTAAATTTAATTTTATGATATGCTTTGCCTCAGGATATTTAGCGACATTATTCCATCATTTGGGCTTGATTATTGACCAGAATAAGGGTAATTGCTCTTTTTTCTTTAAATTTCATGTACAGCTTGATGATCTTTCCTGCTTTTATTAAAAGAATGTCTGTATCCAAAGGATATAAGCACCGGCGATAAGTTATGGTTGAAGATGATCCCCTGGTTATTTTTTAAATCATCGAGGTACTCCTTTACTTCCGGGCTTCTGATTGGTAATAGTATGTCAAATGCCCAATAATTCAGGTTTTCAGGATGGTGATGATACTCTAATCCTATTCCTATAGTAGGTCCATAGAACTGTCTGTTCTTTTTGTTCTTATAGTGGATGATGACTGCTGCATTAAAACCGTACATCCCCTCTATATACGGGATGAATTTTGATTCAGTCTTTTTAGGAAGTAATCTATAGGTGGATCCGATAGTATATCCAACGGCTGACACAGCATTACCGACACCTGCAAATATCCCGACTCGTTCATGAGGAAAATACGTCAAATTTACGCCCAGGGTGCCTCCATAATCAAGCCCCAAACCAAGACCCAAAAAGAGCTCTGATTTCATTGATGAAGATTCCTGAATGGTATCCTGTGCGTTCAAAAATACCGGTAATGAGTGCAAAAAAATAATGAGTAGAAGGTGTTTCATGAAATGTACTATTAGTATGTCGGCCTTTCCTTTAAACAAATATAGTAATATTATGAGAATAGGAATTATGGAAATGCTAATTATAAGAGTGTGGATATTGGAAATTGGATCAGGTTATCAGGGTTAGTTGCTAAACCGGCATGTTTGCCATAGCGGGTGTCCAATAAATTATTGAGTCAATTGAAAGAACTCATGAGCCGATCCTTAGCAGGCTTTTAGCATCCGGTTAACTGATGGGTTTAGTTGGGATTGGAAGCACTTTGGTAGGGGGTTGATACGGGATTGGTTCGAGTAAAGCCGAATCAATCCCGAATCAACCCCGAATTAACTATAAAGGAATCTCAGGGAAATGCTTCAAGAATCTGACTAAGATCTGTAAAAAATTCCAAAGGGTAATTTTTACTGGATGGTTTATTGTTGGGACAAGGCTGGACAATATAGTCTCATTCTGGTCTGGAGTTATTAGTAAAGGATGGTTTATTGCCGGGGCAAGGCTGGTCAATATATTTTCACTCTGACCAGGAGTCATTCTTAATGGATGGTTCATCATCAGGGTATGGCTGGTCAATGAAGTCTTATTCTGTCTCGGAGTCATTATTAAAGGAGTGTTTATTGCCGGGGCAATTATACCTGAATGTATGGTGAAATGTTCCCGGTAACGAACATATTATAATGTGTAATGCATCCCGATAATCCCACACTCAAACTGGGTTGCCTTAATAAGAGCCAGGTTTATTCTTTTGTTTTTCCCACGGAAGATGGATTTCCCATCGCCCAGGATCACCGGGTTCATGAAAAGGTAGAATTCATCAATCAAATGTTCGGCAACTAATGAGGAAACAAAGGAGGTGCCCCCATATACGATAATATCATTTCCGGGTTGGTGCTTTAATTTCAGTATAGCTTGTTTAAGCTCACCACGCTCAATACGGGTGTTTTCCCATTTGTTTTGTTCGAGTGATTTTGAAAAAACAACTTTTAGGGTGTTGTTCATTTTATGGGTGAACGAGTCAGCATCGGGGGCATCAGCTCTTTCTTTCCATTTATCAATAAACCCTTCAGCAAGGTTTTTACCTAATATAATGGTATCAACAGGTTTCGTAATTTCATTAACATAGCTCTTGAGCTCTTCATCCCAGTCCCAAATCATCCAATCCATTTCATAGTTTGGCCCTGCAAGGTAGCCGTCAACTGACATTTGCATCTGAAGTTTGAGCTTTCTCATATCTTTTATTTTACGAAAATTGAAAAGTCATCAGGTTTTATGATAATCATCCACATACAGGCACCAACCTATATGAGGACATTGACCACATTTAAGACATCAATTTTACTAAAATGTTTAGTGACAGAGGCACAAATTTCATTCTTTGCTACTAACGCTTCACTGAACTCAGGTTTAAAAAGCGGATAGGAAAGCACGATGTTATGGTTCGCAAAATGATGGGCGAATACCAATCAGGCGGGTGAGCGGTAAAGCCCGGTCTTTTCACTCAACTGTTAGTTCCCCGCGCAAAGGTGTTTGAAGCAAGCTTTCAAGGTCATCGCCTGAAAACCCTTCACCCAGAAGGTACATTAATTTAGCAATGGCTGATTCGGTGGTGATATCAAAACCTCCAACCACACCAATACTTTCAAGGTATATGCTGGTTTCATATTTGCCCATTTCAACCGAGCCACCCTTGCACTGTGTAACATTAAAAATTACAATACCATTTGAAATGGCTTTCTTGAGGGCATTAATGAACCATGGTTCAGTGGGTGCATTACCGGCTCCAAAGGTTTCAAGTATAACTGCTTTCAAGCCTCCGATATTCAGAATACTTTGAACTACATTTTCACTGATGCCGGGGAAAAGTTTCAGAATAGCAACGCTTGTATCAAGTTTTTTATGGACTTTAAGCTTACGGAAGTTGGGTTTTAAAATATTTTGTTGGTTGTATTTGATATGCACCCCTACTTCTGCCAGCAGGGGGTAATTGCCACTCAGGAAAGCATTGAAGTTTTCAGCATTGAATTTATTGGTGCGGTTGCCCCTCATGATGTTGTTTTTGAAGCAGATGCAAACTTCAGGTACTATCGGGGTATCTTCATCGCGAGCGGATGCTATTTCAATAGCGTTAATGAAGTTTTCACGTCCATCGGTTCTTAACATGCCCATAGGTAATTGTGAGCCTGTAAATACTACCGGTTTATTGAGATTTTCAAGCATGAAACTCAGCATGGAAGCTGAATATGCCATTGTATCTGTTCCATGCAGCACCACAAAGCCATCATACTGTTCATAGTTTGCTTCAATCACTTCAGCAAGTTTAATCCAAAAGGCCGGTTTCATGTTGGATGAATCAATCAGGGGATCAAAACTGTAATGGTCAATGCTGCAGTTGACGCTTTCAAGTACCGGTATTTGCTTGTATAATGTATCAAAATCAAAAGGAGTGAGAGCACCGGTCACGGGATCCTTTATCATACCAATGGTACCACCTGTGTAAATGATAAAAATGTTAGGCGTATAAGTGCTTTGTTTCATGCTTTGTACTGAAATTTGTAATGTATAATAATAGGGTAATTGTTTAACAATCAATCAAGTGAAAAAATTCTTTTTGCATTATTGGTTGTTGCCTCGGCCACTTCTTCAATCGGGACATCTTTAATATCGGCAATCATTTGGGCAATAAGGGGAATATATAAGGGCTCATTTCTTTTTCCTCTGTGTGGAACCGGAGCCAGGAACGGTGCATCAGTTTCAAGCACCAGGTGCTTGAGATCAATACTCTTAATGGTTTCCTGCATAATATTATTCTTAAAGGTAATCACTCCGCCTAAACCCAGGCTGAAACCATAATGAATAGCTTCTTTAGCCTGCTCAACAGAACCTGAAAAGCAATGGAATATACCCCGCAGGTCACTCTTGTTTACATCTTTTAATATTCTGATCACCTCATTGGAGGCTTTACGGATGTGCACTATCAAAGGCAGATCATACGTACGGGCAAGGTCAATTTGATGACGAAAAACAAGTTCCTGTTCTTTGGCATAAGTGTGATCCCAATATAAATCCATACCACATTCTCCAATACCATAGAATTTCCTCTCGGTAATCCACTTCTCAATCGTACTCAGTTCATCCATATAATTTGAATTAACCGAAGTGGGATGCAACCCTATCATAGGCAAGCAGTTATCAGGATATTGATCAGCGAGTGCCAACATGCTGTTGATGCTGGTACTGTCAATGTTCGGTAGCATCATACGGGTCACGCCTGCGGCAATTGCATGGCTGATAACCTCTTGCCTGTCATTGGCAAATTCATCCAGGTAAACATGCGTATGTGTATCGATATATTGCATGGTGCAAAGATACTAATTAGACAGGTTTATTGTCAGGAACTCATAATGATGTATTTTTGTCGAATATAGGTAGAGTTAATCTTGGATATAGGCAGAGTTTGTTAAGAAGTCATTCAGGAGTCATTAAGAAGTTTTACAGAGGTTATTAAAAAGGTGTTTTTAGATTATATATAGTTCATTTAGAAGTCATTAAGCGATTATTTAGAATTTTATCAGGAGGTTTAATTGAGTTTATGAATCACAAACTACTGATTATACGGTTCAGTTCAATTGGTGATATAGTGCTTACTTCGCCGGTAATACGTTGTTTGCATGACCAATTGCCGGATGTTGAAATTCATTACCTCACTAAAGAAAGGTTTGCTTCTATTCCGTTTAATAATCCATATATTCAAAAGGTATGGAGCTTTAAAAAGAACCTGTCGGAAGTATTGCCCGCTCTTAAAAAAGAGAAGTTCACTCATGTTATTGATTTGCATAACAACCTTCGTTCTCACCTGGTACTTTTATCCCTGTTACGTCCATACCACTCCTTTAATAAGCTGAATATTCAAAAGTGGTTGCTCGTAAGGTTTAAGATTAATAGATTGCCCAATGTGCATATTGTTGATCGGTATTTAGAAACTGTGGCTCACCTGGGTATTAAGAATGATGGTAAAGGGCTTGATTTTTTTATACCGGGAGGTTCAGTTGTAATGCTTGATAATGAATGGGCCCCTTTGGCAAACGGATATGTCGGTCTTGTAATAGGGGGCAAGCATAACACTAAAATTCTGCCTGCCGATATGGTGGCAAAAGTGATCGGATTGCTTAAAATGCCGGTTGTACTCCTTGGCGGGAAGGAAGATTGGGAGAGGGGGCAGCAGATATGTGAACTTTCAGATAAGGCTGTTAACCTTTGCGGAAAATATAACCTGATGCAATCAGCTTCACTGGTGCAACAGGCATCGGCAATTATTACCAACGACACAGGGCTGATGCATATTGCTGCAGCCATGCATAAACCAATAGTATCCATTTGGGGTAATACAATTCCTGAATTTGGGATGTATCCGTACTTGCCTGGTGGAATACCCGGTATGATTGCTGAAGTTAAAGGCCTTGATTGCCGGCCATGCAGTAAAATTGGATTTAGTGAATGTCCCAGGTCTCACTTCAAGTGTATGCTGAATCAGGACGTTAAAGCCATTGCTGATTTTGTGAATATACTGGTTACGAACCCTCGCTGATTTGGTGATAGTCACCGGTTAAGGTAGTTTCAATTCCCGGGTTAATGAGTTAAAGGTTCTTGTTAATGTAGTTACATACGCCGGGTGAATTGGTCAAAAACACTTGTTAAGGTAGTTGCCTTTCTGCCGTGAAGATGTTAAAGGTTCTTGTTAATGTAGTTGCCCACTCTTTACTAAGAAGCCAGTAGTTATTGTTAAAGTAGTTACATGTTTGGGGTGAAGCCGCTTCAAATTCTTATTAATTTAGTTACCTATTCCCTGTGAAGTGGCTTCAAATTCTTGTAAATTTTGTTACCTGACTGTGGTGACTTGGTTTAAAATTCCTGTTGATTAAGTTACCTGACTGTGGTGACCTGGTTAAATACTTTTGTTAATGTAGTTGCTTCCTATTTGTTATGAAGTCAGCAGTTCTTGTTAAAGTAGTTTCATGCTTGGAGTGAAGTGGCTTAAAGATCATGATTGATATATGGATTATGAATTCTTTCAAGCCCTACCATTGTTTTTTGGCCATGACCCGGATACAGGGTGTACTCATCTTTCAGGGTAAAAATCTTATGAAGGATACCCGTACAGAGTAAATCAAAATTGCCTGTTTCTAAATCCGTTCTTCCAATACTTCCATAAAAGATTACATCACCTACTATGGCGAAATGCTGTTTATGGTTCACCAGGCAGATGCTTCCATCGGCATGACCTGGTATATAAAGAACATCAAATTCCGAATGGCCAAAAGTTACCTTGTCATTTCCATTAATCAGATAATCAGGTTTGACAATTTCAATATTTTTGAGTCCATAGTCAAAACCCCTTTTAGAAGGACTTTCCCAAAAGATCTTACCTTCAGGATGAGCAGTTGCACCAATGCCGTACTTGTTTTTAATGAACCTGATGCCCACAATATGATCGATATGATAATGAGTTATAATTTGTGCAACAGGAGTTAATTCCTTTTCACTGATATAGTTATCAAGTTCTTCCTCTTCTTTTTGGTTGCTGCATGCAGGGTCAATAATTATACATTCATTAGTTTCATCTGACAATACATAAGTATTGGTTCCAAACAAATTAAAGACAAGCGGTTTGATAGTTATCATTTGATCCCGGGTTATTTAAAGCACCAAAGTTAAATTATAAGTATGAATTGATTAGGTACTTTTTGAATAAAGCATAATAAATAAAGTACAGAATGATCAACAGAACTGGTTTAAGGTTTGTTTATGATTTATAAAAACTGCTTGTATCAACTTCATAAGCCTCAATCGAAAGTAGTTTAAGGTTAGTTAAGTATTTATATCAACAAGTTTCGAAATAATATGTTAAATTAGCACTTCTATTCACAACTAATGATGCACTT
>Ga0172377_10005182_pt1 | contig 13398 bp, 14 predicted proteins | sample Pumphouse3metaG_FD_119749 | JGI IMG/M metagenome (GOLD analysis project Ga0172377, IMG submission 119749) | Leachate microbial communities from a municipal landfill in Southern Ontario, Canada - Pumphouse #3 metaG | ecosystem: Engineered > Solid waste > Landfill > Unclassified | place: Canada... | reverse complement strand
TCGCAAATTTTTGTTTAGAAAAAGTTGTTAAATACTGTGTTCTTGCAAAGTCATTTTTGAACTTCAAGTATAACACATACACATCAGTCCAAGCAACCTGCCAACACAATCGAGTACAATAAGTACACTCATGCGTTGGCAGAGCACTGGTTCCTTGTCTTTCGCAAAATTCCGTCGCAAAAACTCTTTTTTATGTTTTTTTGTGAATACTACTAAATTCCGTAAGTCCGCCTAAACGGTCGGATACATCAAGTATGCTTTCGTATAGTTCTCTTGATGATTTCTTGTCTTTTTTAAATCCGTCGCAAATTTTTGTTTAGAAAAAGTTGTTAAATACTGTGTTCTTGCAAAGTCATTTTTGAACTTCAAGTATAACACATACACATCAGTCCAAAATGCTTTTCCACGCATTGTCTTATGGAAAATTCCGTCGCAAAACAGCAAGGCGATAATTAATTTTGTGGCGGGGATTTATGTGCAAAAATATTAGCCATTATTTCCAAAATGTTATAAGATTAAAAATTTTTATTAGGACAATAAATTTTGAATAAAATTTTATCTATTTTAAATTAATATGAAAAAATTTTATTATATAGTGACTAAATAAAAAACCGCTCTTACGAACGGTTTTAATTCTTTATCTTATTGTATTATTTAGATGTCTTAGTAGTTTTTTTTGTTGTTTTAGCAGGTTCTTTCTTTTCAGTTTTACTCTCTGCTTTTTTATCCTCTTTCTTTTCAGCCGTTTTAGTTTTGTTTGCAACTTTTGAAGTTTTGCTTTCAGTTTTTGCAACAATTTTGTTGTTTGCTTTTAGAAAACTTACTAACTTCTTCATAAGTATATCACTATATAGGCTATCCATTCTATTATTATCAAAGGTTTTTTTGACTTCTTCTAGCGTTTTGTTTTGTATTTTGGAGATTTCTGCCAATCTTGCCTCAACTTCTTGTTTATCAACCATTAAATTTTCAGCACGAACCAATGCTTCTAAAACTAATTTTGTTTTAGTAAGAGATTCGGCATCTTTTTTACGATCTTCTTTTAATTTTTCGACAGTAGTATTAGTATACTTAGCATAATCTTCTAAGTTTATTCCTTGATAAGCCAAACGATACTCTAAATCTTTCATAATATTTTCTAAGTTTTCTTGTATTAAAACAGGAGGTAGAGTAACTTTGCTCTTAGTTACTATATCGTTTAATAAAGCATCTTCTTCTGCATTCTTATTCATTTCTTCAATCTCGTGCTTTACCTGAGCCTCAACATCAGCACGATACTCTGCAAAGTCTTTATATTCTCCCATAGCCTTGGCAAATTCATCATTTAACTCGGGAACTTTCTTTACGTTTATGCTCTTAATTTCACAGTTAAACAAAGCATCTTTTCCTGCAAGAGCCTGAGCACCATATTCTTTAGGGAAAGTAATTTTAACTTCTACTTTATCCCCAGCCTTATGTCCAACTAGTTGCTCTTCAAAACCCTCGACAAAACTATTTGAACCAAGTTCAAGTTTATGGTTCTCTGCTTTTCCGCCTTCAAATTCAACGCCATCTACACTGCCTACGAAGTCTAGAACTACAATGTCGCCCTTTTCAGAGATTTTTCCATCTTGTGGTTTATCTATGGTCTTATGTATTTGTGCGTGCTTTAACTCTTCATCTACCAAACTATTCTCAAACTGTTTAATAGGTGCTTCAATAGTTAAATTTTTATACTCGGCAAGTTTGATAGGAGGAATAACATCTGTGGTTATGGTTAATTCCAAACCTGTATCATCAACTTTATCTACATTCATATTTGGACTTCCAATAGGGTCAAAAGTTTTGTTGTCTATTATTGCTTTGTGGTATCCATCATTAGCAACTTCGGTTATAGCATCTTCCCAAAAAACTGTGTTGCCATAGTTCTGCTCGATTATTTTTATAGGCACTTTACCTTTTCTCCAACCTTGGATTTGGTATTTACCTTTTTCTTTTTCATAGACTTTTTCAATGGCTTTTTGCCACTCCTTAGCATCTATTTTGATTTTGATTTCAGATACTAATTCTGTTTTGTTTATTACTTTACATTCCATAATTTCTTTTTTCCTTTTACATAATTCTTATACAAATGATAATTAGACATATACTAAAAAGTGTTAGAGTTAAAAAAGCAAGTGGTACTAATACGTGATTAAATTTTTCCAAGCGAAGTTTTCGTTCGGTCTTTTTATCATAAGCAAAATCTTTCATGGCTTCTTCATCGCCTCTCTCTTCTGCATATAGATAAGCATCAACCAACTTGTCATCTGCTCTGTGTCTTTTGTATATTAAATAATTTATAAAACTCCACCAAGTTAGCATACCAAAAACAATAGTTAGCCCTATACTGCCCACTATGGCTAAGGCTGAAACTACTGTTACTAGTGAAAAACTGATTATAGTTATTCCAATAATGCAATAAAGCACTATCATACTAGGTGATTTCCAGTTCATTGCCACTCCTAGATTAAGTTTGCAATAATTACAAATACGATTATAACGACTGCAATTATTTGTATTACCATATACCAAATGCTTCGTTTACTTTTTGCGTATGAAAATCCCGCAACAGCCGCTAATAAATAAGCGAAGAAGTTTGCTATAAATATGATCCCTGACTGAATACTAGTAAAGGATAGTCCTGCGATACTTGGGTTAAAAGTTCCGTTTTGTATCCATCCCATTATTCCAGCAATTAGGATTGCAATAGCAATTAGTATAGTTGCTAAAAAGCCTAAAAAGTTTAATGAACGTCTAAATTCATATTTAGCCATTGTCCAGCCTCCTTGTATTGTTTAATTATACACTATTTTAGAAAAAAATCAAACATTTATTCCCTCTTTATTTTAGTGTGTTTATAATTTTTATATGATTATAACTAATTTAGTGCTAAAATTTGTACATAAATAAAGATATTTTAATTTGTGTTACTTTTTCTAGTGCCATTCTAAAAAATCATCATTAATGAAACTTGTTAAAACAATATTTTAACTTTATATTTTAGTGCTAAAAGTTGTATTAAGATTTTTAGTTATCTTTTCTTTTTGTTGGTTCTATTTTTTTTAATACTTTTTCAAAATAATCAGGTAGTGGGGTCGAGAACTCCATAATTTCGTTAGTCGTTGGGTGCTTAAATCTGATGTATTGTGAGTGTAATAGTTGCCCTTTTAAGTCAAACTGTTCTGCTGTTCCGTATGTGGCATCAGCAACCACTGGGTGACCAATATGCTTTGCGTGAACACGAATTTGATGAGTACGTCCTGTTTTTAATGTCCATTCTACTAAAGTAAAATGTTCATAGCGTGTAATTACTTTAAAAAGAGAAACAGCCTCTTTGCCTTCGCTTTCTGAGACTACTGTCATTTTCTTTCGGTCTGTTTTACTTCTTCCAATATGTGTTTTAATTTCGCCATTATCTAGTTTAACCACTCCACAAAGCAAAGACATATAGCGACGAATACAACTTTTTTCAGATATTTGTTTTGCAAGATTTTTATGTGCATTATCATTTTTTGCAACCAACATAACACCTGAGGTATCTTTGTCTAGTCTATGTACAATCCCTGGGCGTAACTCTCCATTGATACCACTTAAATCTTTTACACTATATAGTAGGGCATTTACTAAGGTGTTTGAAAAACAGTTGCTAGAAGGATGAACCACCATTCCTTGTGCTTTGTTTATTACTAATAAATCATTGTCCTGATACAAAATATTTAGTGGGATATCTTGCGGTAATATATCAGTACAGACTGGGTCGGGTAAAGTTACATTAATCTTTTGTCCCTTTTTAAGAGAATAGCCCGCTTTTACAATTTTTTCATCCACTTTTACACATTGTTTGTCTATTAAGTTACGTATGTGGTTACGAGACATATTAGGAAACTGAGCGATTAGAAATAAATCTAAACGCATTTTTTCTTGCTCTGATAATACATTAAAAATCTTTACTTCCACTTTCTTTTCCTTTGTCATTTTCTCGATATGCGAAGAATATCAGCCATACCGCTAAACATATCACTCCTATGGTTAAAGCACTGTCGGCAATATTAAATACCGCAAAATTCATAAATTGTAATGAAATGAAATCACGTACATAACCTAAGGCTATCCGGTCTACTACATTCCCGATTATACCACCAATCATCAATGCTCCACCAATGAAAAACCAAGCATTGAGGTTGGCTTTTTTTACCATAATACTATAAACGACTATTGCAATACTTACTAATATTCCTAAAATCACAAATAAAATTTGTGCTGTTGCTGAACCTGAAAATAGCGAAAAACTTGCTCCTGTATTGTGATAACTCTCAATACAAAAAATTCCAGGTATAGCCTGTTGATATATTATACCATCAGTAAGAGCCTTAGTTACTAAATCAGCAACCAAAACTACTGCGACTATTAAAAACCAAAAATAATTTTTCTTATTCATAATCTTCCTTTGTCCTATTTATCATTTTTGTGCCTTTGGGGGCAAACAGGTACAATCCTTTCCCTACACATTCCATACTAGCCTCCATAGCCGTTATTGCTCCAAGTATGAAATCCATACTGCGTTGTGCCAACTCTTGTTTCATCATAGTTATATTTAACATTGTTGGCTGTTGTGTTCGTATGAATTTTACAACCTCAATAACTTCATCCATATTTGAAGGACAAAAAATGGCTAATCTATTACTCTTTTCTCCAACGGAGTGAATATATTTTTCGTTTGGCTTTATGTGTGTTTGGTTTTTCTTTTGTGGGATAATTCTGTTTTTTATGGCAGAGCATTTTTCAGGTGCGGATTGTTTTATTTCTTCCACTCCAAATCCTGCCAGTACATAATCTAAAAAGCCCACAATGTACCTCCATATGTATATGATATCAAAAAAAAATCCTTTTGGCAAAGAAAATGTTTTGTAAAATTGTCGAAATAGGTGAAAAAACTTTATTTATTGATTTTTTGTGAATTTATACAATATGATAATATATGAAGAAATTAAATTTAATTATAATTTTACTTATTATATTGCTTGGTTTTACAGGTTGTAGCCAAATAAACTATGGAATTAGCGTAAATTTAGATAATTCTATTTCAGAAATGATGCAGATTAAATTAGATAACGAAAATCTTTCTACCGCAGGAATAAATGCGGTAGATTTGATGGGTGAGATAGAAACTCAAATGCAGGAATGGTTAAATCAAAAAATACAAGGACGAACTATTATAGGTTTTAATGCAGATATACAGAAAGATGAAACAAATTTTTATATAACATTATCTTTAAATTATTCCACAATAGAAGTTTATAATCAATTTTGGAATGTTATCCCAAATAATGAGGAGAAAAAATGCGTCTTTCATTTCTTTTATGATAGTGTAATCATAAGTGAAAACACTTCAATTTTTAGCGATATACAAAATAGTTCTTTTGCAGAGTATTTTCAAAACTGGTGTACTGAAAACTATCCTGATAGTGCGAATATTTGGACAGATAATGATTTTCAATTTGGTTATGTCTATAGTATACCAAGTGCGTTGAGATATTTTTCAAATGCGGATAGAGTATGCCTAGTGAATGGTATGGCATATCATATTTGGGAGTTTGATCTATCTCAAACAGATACTGAAATATGTTTTTATATAAATATAATACAAGGCAGAAACCTTGCTTGCTGGTGGATAATATTCTTAGTTTTAACAGGAATATTTGGTCTTTGTCTGTTTTATAGATTAAGGTACTTAGAAAATAAAAAGCAATATTTTTAATATTAAATTTTAATATCCTTCAACAAAAAAATGAAATCTTTTATTTTAGTAAAGCATACTATGCTAATATAAATTTTTAGTATAGGGTATTGCAAAAAGGAAAATAAAATGCTATAATTATTACACTAAACATAAGATGGAGGGACTATGGAACCTTTACAGCCAATAATGAAGAACATAAATGAGCGTATTACACATTTTACTATGGCGAAAATAGTCCCAATAAATCCAGAGAAAAGTGGTATATGGCTTCACGAAAAATTGTTGCAGACTTGGGATACTACTAGAATTGGAAATACGAATGAAGTATTAACGGTCAATGAGCAAGGTCAGATTTTATTGCATAATAGTAATGCTTTTAATGAATGTGCAACAAAAGCATCAGAGGGCAAAATATCTTTAAGTTCTATTATTGCTATGGAACCTATTTTGAGAAGTGACAACAGACGCTCATTAGTAATTAAAATAGGGCTTGGTTACGATTGGTCGCATATATTAGATTTAGCGGACCAGAAGAAATATGATTATGTTCAATTGATTTGTGCTCGTGATATGTTTTTAATAGACACCTTGACTTATTGGTGTAGAGTAAATAATATGTTTTTGAAAAAAAGTGGAAAATCTTTAATTTCAAAGAATGCTCCACATATGCAGTATTTGTATGAAAATATAATGATAGTAAAAAACAGTGAGGAATTGATTTTTCCCATATCATCAAATGTATTTAGAGAATATGAATTAGTCAGTTCTAATGAACTAAAAAATTTGATTGATAATGATATAAATAAAATAGAAAAAACGGTTAATAAAGTCAAATTGAATGGAAATTATATAGTGAGGTGAAAAAATGATTTGGATACCAACAAATATTTTACCAGATATAGTTTTAGGTGAGGCGAAAAATGTACAGTTATCTGTGCAAGGTTTTCAGGAACAGCCTATTCCTTATAAACCAAAACCATATAACAAAAATGGTATTCTATGGTGGCACGTTCCTGAATTTTTGGAAGAAAATGTAGGAAATGAGACTATTGAAAATATTGCTAGCAAAAGTTTTTGGATAAGTAGGCGTGATGCTTTAACTAAATTTTATGAAAATACAATAGATGGCTATATAGATAAAAAATATCAAAGTAATCTTTGGGAGAAAGGTGGCTCAGGAAACTATTTAGATAGTGATAGTCGTTATGATTTATTTAATAAAATATTATATCTTGCTGGTTCTGGTTGTTATGGACGTATGGGGAATCATATAAGTGGTTTATATTTGGATTTTGAAAAATTTAAAGGTATATTTGAATTAAATCCAAGAGATGCTGAAAGAATAGTGGATAATAATATTTTTGTAGGTGATATGGCAATTCTTTATAGTGCTGCCGTTGAAAATCATGATAAGATGGGAATATGCGAATCTTTAAAACAAAAATATAAAACCGCTTTGGATATGGCTGTCTTACCAAACGTTCATTTTAAAACAAATAATCAAGTTCAAAGTGATTTATCTGATCAGTATGCAAATATTCAACCTGGGGAGAAATTAATTTATAAAGGTATGATGGATGATCATATAAAAGAAATAAATAAATTCTCACGTTCTTTTTAAATAAAGAAAATAAATTTTTAGTTCTTTTTAAATAAAGGATTTATTAAAAGTGTGCTATAAAAATTTTGCAATTTCAACTCCATTTGGTTAAATGCAATCATCAATAACGAAATTAATAACTTCTGGACTATTTTTCTAATAAATTAAAAAAATACTACATTAATAGTATTTTTTTTATAATGTTCTGCCCTCTACTTTTTTTTGGTCGGCATTTACGCCTTTTATAAAACCTTTTTGTAAACCTTTTTTAGAATTATCAGAAACATCAAACAATACAGGTTTTAAGGGTGCAATTTTAGGCATTTCCCTCGTTGAATCTCCTTCAACTTTTTTTTCTTTTGATGGAACACCTAGAACCTTTTTTTTATCATCCTTTTTATCCTTTTTGTCGTCTTTTTTGTTATCCTTTTTTTTATCTTTCTTATTCCCACCACCACCACCATCGTTTTCTTTGTGGTTACTTTTTGGTGCGAATGTTTTAGTAGGATTTGCATTATTAAAATTACCTTTAATTTTTCCTACAATTTCTTGATAGCCAACGCCTTTACTTTTATCTGTTATGGAATTTTGTTGCTCCTTAGCCTCCATCACATTTTGGTCTTTTTTAATAATTTCCCCAATTTTTAGAACAGAAGCAAGATATTTATTGTTTAAACTGCCCATCAGAATGTTGTATGCAGGCATTTTTGCTAGCGTATTAGGATCAGCCTCTAATATTGATGTAAGTAATTCGTTTAAAAATCTATATTTATTTTTGTTTTGTGCGATAAAGTATTTATCTAATTTTTCACGTTTTTTATTAAACTCACTGAGTACGATTGCACCTTGTGGTATTTCATTGAGTATTGACACTCGTCTATTAAAATAATTTTCTTCCAGTTGCTTATACAATTCTTGACTTGCTTTGGCAACTTGGTTTAAATAATTATAACGTGCATCTATAAATTTTGTAGAGATTTTTAGTGTTTTATCATCTTGCCCATCATCTTTCTCAAATATATTAAAGGCCTTCCAACTATTTTGCTTAAAAAATTCATCATATTTATAAACATATGTGCCAACTGGCGTTGAAAGTGTGTTTTGAATGTATCCATTTACTTTTGATATAAGTTCTTGAATATATAAAATTGAATTAGCCGTACCATTTTCTTTATTTTCTTTTGGAGTAGTTAACAGAAAATTAAAAGAAAAACCATCTTTATATATACCTTTGACTAATGTACCCTCATTATTTTTTTGTGATATATATTTTTTAATTGAGATTAACTCTTGTAAAATTTCTTTTGGAATTATATATTTTCCATTTTCATCAAAATTGCCTAACAGCATATTTGATACAACATCATATTTTTTATTTGCTCTTAAAAGTGAGATTTCTATTGAATTTCTGGTGAAGCCTTTTTCGGAATCTTCTCTTTGATAACTTTCATTTTTTGGCTCGACAATGTTTTCTATTTTGTCTAAGTCTATGATATCCTTTTCCTCCATAGCAACCTCCATTGGATGAAATTTTATCATACATTTAGTTAAAAAGCAAATATTTTCATAATTTATACTTTTTAATAGGAATTATAAAATATGATTGATTGTTCGATTTTTGTCTTAATCAACCACTAATTTGAAAGTAAAATATAAAGAAAAGCCTTGATTTTTATTTTTATTTATGATATTATAACAACACTTGCTGAGTAGTAAAATAGCATATTTATAGCCTTAAATTTTAGTTTTTTCAATAAACTTTTTATGCCGAAATGGCGAAATTGGTATACGCACAAGACTCAAAATCTTGCGGGGGTAACTTCATGTGGGTTCGAGTCCCACTTTCGGCACCAGCCAAACACTTGGATAAATCCAAGTGTTTTTTTGTTGCTTTGCAACAAAATGTGCGTTTTACGCACGGCTGTTGCCTAAATTGATGTCGTTCGCTTCTCAAAAACACTAACGTGCTTTCTCGCTGGCTCGCTCATCAGCGACACCAAAGAGAACAGGCAAGTGAGGTGGAATCTCGTATTTCAAAAGAGGATAAATGTACGCAAAGAATGTTGTAAAAAACTAGGAACTTTTTTGATAAAAATAATTCAAAAAGTGAGAAAAGGGTTATTGATTTTTTCAATGCTTATAACTTTTAAAAGCCTTTATTTTTCTAGACTTTTTATTACAAATCTGCTAAAATAAACATATGATAAAAATAGCAAAAAGTTGGTTTGAGTTATTAAAACCAGAATTTGAAAGTGAAAACTACAAAAACTTAGAAAAGTTTTTGGGAACAGAGTATCAAAAATATACTATTTATCCAGTGGCGGAAAATATTTTTTCTGCTCTAAATTTTGTTCCTTATGATAAAGTTAAAGTTGTTATAATAGGGCAAGATCCATATCACGAGCCAAAGCAGGCAAACGGGTTATGTTTTTCTGTATCCAAAGATGTTGTCGTTCCGCCAAGTTTGGTGAATATATATAAAGAAATAAAGACTGATTTAGGTTGCGAAATACCAAAGCACGGAGATTTATCTAGTTGGGCTAGGCAAGGTGTGTTGCTGTTGAACTCTGTTCTAACTGTTCGTAAAGGTATGGCTAATTCACATAAGGGTAAAGGTTGGGAACAGATAACTGGCAAAATTGTTGAAAAGTTAAACGAACGAGAAAAGCCCTTAGTTTTTATGTTGTGGGGCAGGAATGCTATGGAAATAGGTGCAAATATAGATAAAAACAAGCATCTAGTTTTGACTGCGCCACATCCAAGCCCATTATCAGCATATTCGGGATTTTTTGGTTGTAAGCATTTTAGTAAAGCAAATCAGTTTTTAAAAGAACATAATGAAACTGAAATAGACTGGGAAATAAAATATTAAAACATTACTAAAAAACAATTCTGTTATTGTTCTTCATAACAATTATAATATTGATTTAAAATGTAAGTACAATTTAAAAAGATTATTTAAGTATATAATAAATTTTTTTATTATACAAAAACTAATATAAAATTTAAAGAAAAAACATACGTAAGGATAAAAATAATGGATATTTTATTAGGGGTAATGTTTGCTGTACTGGGCTCCATTTTTTATGGTGTTTCAGTTGTTCCCCGTAAACTTTCTAAGCAAAAAGTATCAACATTTGTGATGTTTGATGGATTAGGTTTTTTTATTGCTTCCGTAGTATTTTTTGGGATTATAAAACTTTGTGGAAACACTGAAAATTTATTTGATATTCATTTAATACTTTGGGGTGCTTTATGTGGAACAATATGGATGGCAGGTTCTACATTTTTCTTTATGGCACTAGACCGAATAGGATTATCAAAATCATCTCAATGGAAGAATCTTCAAGGACCTATTGGTGCATTTTTAATCTTCTTCATATTAAGTGAAGCGAGTAGTGTAAACATTTGGTTTTTGTTGGCCTCTATAACGGCTATATTTATTTCTGCTCTGTTGTTTTCTATAAAGGGCAAAAATGAGAAAAAATTTAATATTTGGGGTATAGTTTTCGCTACTACTGCGGCAATACTTTATGGGTGTGTCGCCTTGATACAAAAGTATTTAAGTATGGAAGGTTTTGTGTTTGCACAACAAATTTGGTTCTCATTGTTTGTGTTCCTTTCAGCTTTTATTTTTATGCTTATTAAAGAGAAAAACGTTAAATGTTTTAAAGAACCTTTTAAGAAAGATAACGCTATGGGATTGCTCGGAGGGGGATTGTATTTTCTAGGCTCATTGTTTGTGGCGTTAGCATATTCATATATGAGCGGTTCGGTCGCTTTTACAATAGTTCAGTTAAACGCCTTTTGGATTATTCTTATTGGGATTATCTTCTTTAAAGAAATTGATTTTAAACAACACTGGAAACGTATTGTTTTAGGATTTTTATTTGTTGCGTTAGGAATAGGGATGTTGAGTTTTGCTTAGGAATTTTGTGAAATACTGTGTTACTCAACGACCTGTCAACACAGTCGAGTACCAGAAGTACACTCATGCGTTGACAGAACATTGGCTCCTTGTCTTTCGCAAAATTCTGTCGCAAAAAGGCAGGGGGTTTATGGTTTTTGATTTTGAATTCTGTTGAAGAAAATGACAAGGGTGTAATGGGCTGTGAAAAATTCTTTTGTAAAAAAGGAAATGGGAAGTGGTGGCTAGGTGAAAAATAACAAGAGGTATAATGGTTAATATTTAATAACTTTTTCGCAAAATTTTAAGAGTAGAAAAAATATTTCGTATTAGTTTTATTTGTGAAATACTGTGTCACTCAATAACCTATAAACACATTTTTACTTAGTAATTTTCCAAAATACTGTGTTCTTGCAAAGTCACTTTGAACTTTGAGTATATTTAGATACACATCAGTCTAAAATATGACTGCCTTGTCTTGCAATCTTATTGCAAAACGTTAATGATGTAAATTAAAAAAAGAGGGTAACTATAACCTGTAAGGTTACTAACTCTCTTTTTATTTTTTGATTTAAGTTTTATAATTTAATAAAATTACATCCAATCAACCTTAGTCAATACTATTTATTAAATTAATATTCTTAAAATTAATTATTTATTTTTATATATAATTCGGTGACAATTTTCACATTCTAACATACCATTTTCATCCAACTTGTTTATTTGAGATGTTGCTAGTTCCATAGAGCAACCACCACAGGAATGACCCAGAAGTGGAACGAAAATAGGGAATTTTTTATCATCACGCATTTTCTTGTATTTTGACATCAATTTTGCATCTGCTTTTTTCTCCAACTCAGCAAGTTCTTTTTTCAACTTTTTAATAATAGGTTGTTTACTTTCCAAGAGATTGTTATATGCATCCATACCTTGCGTGTATCTCTGCTTAGCCTGTATGCCTTCGTTTTTAGTTTTTTCAAAGTTTTTTAATATGTCTGAAATGCTGTTACTAAGTCTACTTATGTTTTTCTCTAATAATAAAAGATTAACATTTGCTTCATTGACTTTTTTCTCATAGTTTACTAAATCCTCAGGTGATACCCCTTCAATTTTTTGTTTGGTAAAATTCTCAACATCCTTGCTTTCTTTTTCAAAGGTTGCCGATAATTCGTTAAATTCGCTGATTAGTATATTAGCATTATGTTCAATAACTACTAATTTTTGCTGAGCATTTTTGACTAATCCAAACATTTGATTTACTACTTTTTTAGCCTTACTATCTATAATTTCTCGCTCAATAGTGACTAGTTGCCCATCTTTTTGTTGATATTCTAAAATTGCCTCTAACATAATTTTTCCCCTCAATTTATTTTATTTTTTCTATATTTTTTAAGCATTGTTTAAAAAGTACTATTTTTTCATTATTTTCGGGTATATTTTTGAGTATTTTTTGTACTTTTCTCTGCTTTTGTTTTAACCATTCAAAGTAATCTGTATTTCTATCCTTTGCTACCGCACCAAAATCTCGTTGTATGGTGCTTAATTTTTGTTGACCATATTTTGCGGTTATAATGTGGTAAAATTTATCTTTGTCTTTAATCACCACATCGTGAAGTATTTTTAAATTGTTTTTTTGCATATAGTTTCGTAAGTTAGATACTTCTTTCATAGGTTGAAATATCCAATGTTTTATGCTACTTTTGTTTGGATATCTCTCTAAAATATCCATCATCTCTTTTCCGCCCATACCTGCAATAATGACTTGGTCAATTTTTTCTGTTGGCTGTATTATGTCTAGTCCGTCACCAACTCGGGTGCTGGATTTGTCTAAAAGATTATTTTGTTTTAACAATTTGTTTGTTTTTTCTAGACTTGGTGCACTTATGTCCGAAGCGATAAGATGGTTGGTTTTATTGTCTAACAATAATTGTACTCCAATATAGCCGTGGTCACAGCCAACATCTACCGTTACGGGCAGGATATTCGCAAAATCTACTATGCACTGTTGTCTTTTAGTTAGTTTATTCATCCCAAAAATCCTTTAACTTTTTACTGCGATTTGGGTTACGCAATTTACGCAAGGCTTTTGCTTCAATTTGACGAATACGCTCACGTGTAACGTTAAATTCT